>Ga0268264_10000840_pt1 | contig 32863 bp, 30 predicted proteins | sample KBSSwiS32_FD_190357 | JGI IMG/M metagenome (GOLD analysis project Ga0268264, IMG submission 190357) | Switchgrass rhizosphere microbial communities from Kellogg Biological Station, Michigan, USA - KBS Switchgrass S3-2 (SPAdes) (version 2) | ecosystem: Host-associated > Plants > Roots >...
GGAACGTCGTCGGATCGCCGCGCGACAGCAGCATCGCGCGGCGCAGGTTTTCCTCCATCATCGGCCCCAGCACGAAGCCGAGCAGCAGCGGCGCCGGCTCGCACCCGAGCTTCATGAACAGCACGCCGACAAACCCAAAAAAGGCGGTGATGACGATGTCGATGTTCGTGTTGTTGATCGTGTAGACGCCGATCGCGCAGAACAGCAGGATCGCCGGATAGAGAATGCGATAGGGCACGGTGAGCAGCTTGACCCACATGCCGATCATCGGCAGGTTGAGCACCACCAGCATGAAGTTGCCGACCCACATCGACGCGATCAATCCCCAGAACAGCCCGGGATTCGACGTCATGACCTGCGGACCCGGCTGGATGTTGTGGATGGTCATTGCGCCGACCATCATCGCCATCACGGCGTTCTCCGGAATGCCGAGCGTCAGCAGCGGGATGAACGACGTCTGCGCACCGGCGTTGTTCGCCGACTCCGGTCCGGCGACGCCCTCGATCGCACCCTTGCCGAACCGCGACGGGTCCTTGGCGAGCTTCTTTTCGACCGCGTACGAAGCGAACGACGACAGCATCGCGCCGCCGCCGGGAAGGATCCCGAGGACGGAGCCCAAGCCCGTGCCACGCAAGACCGCGGGCCACGCCGCCTTGAATTGCTCCATCGTGATCCAGAGGCCCTTCACCTTGTTGGTGACGAGCACGCGCTTTTCCGTCGATTCGAGATTGGTGATGATCTCCGCGAAGCCGAACAGGCCCATTGCGACGCCGACGACGCCAATCCCGTCGGACAATTCCGGAACGCCGAAGGCGAAGCGCTGGGTCCCGGAATTGACGTCGGTGCCGACGATGCCGAGCAGCAGTCCGGTGACGATCATCGCAATCGCCTTGACGAGCGAGCCGCTCGCGAGCACCACCGCGCCGATCAGCCCCAGCACCATCAGCGAAAAATATTCGGCGGGACCGAACTTCAGGGCGATCTCGGACAACGGGGTCGCCACGGCGGCGACGAGGATGGTCGCGACCGTCCCGGCAAAGAACGACCCCAATGCCGCGGTGGCGAGCGCGGCGCCCGCATGGCCTTGGAGCGCCATTTGATGACCATCGAGACAGGTCACGACCGACGATGTCTCGCCCGGCATGTTGAGCAGGATGGAGGTCGTGGAGCCGCCGTATTGCGCGCCGTAGTAGATACCCGCCAGCATGATGAGCGCCGACACCGGCGGCAGCGCATACGTGGTCGGCAACAGCATCGCGATCGTCGCAACCGGACCGATGCCGGGCAGCACGCCGATGAGCGTGCCGATCAGCGAGCCGATCAGCGCATACAGGAGGTTGATCGGGTGGAGGGCGACGCCAAAGCCCAGCATCAGGTGGTTGATCAGGTCCATGGTGGCGGCGCCTAGGAGAAGTCAGGCCAGATCGGCAGCTGCAAACTCAGGCCGACGATGAAGACGCCGACCGCGAGCGCCGCCAGGAGTACGCCCGACATGACCGCTTCCCTGGGACGGAACTCGTGGCTGGCCGCGCTGGCCGTCACGATCAGAATGACGGTCGAAATCGCGACGCCGAGCTTGGCCACGATGAATCCGAACAGCACGACGCTGCCCAGCACGACCAGCAGGGGCCGCCATTTGTACGGGGGAATGCCTTCGCCGCGGCCACGCAATCCATTGAGCACGATGATCGCGCCGAGCAGGATCAACAGCAGCCCGAGGATGCGCGGGAAGTAGCCAGGGCCCATCCGAGCCGCGGTGCCCAGTGTGTAATTCGAGCCCAGGATGAGCGCGAAGATTCCGAGCCCGACGAACAGCAGACCGGCCCAGAAATCCTTCGGGTTTCGGATGGGTGCCACGGAATCCCCTTTGTTCTCGTCAGCGATCGTTGCGCAACGATGTGTGGAATGTTGCTGGCCGCTGCGCGCGCGATCGGCGCGTTCGTCTGATCGGATCGATCAGGCGCTCCCTCCGCGACCATTGCGCACGCGGCGATCGACTCGTTCGCGCTCTCGGGCGTGCAGGTCACGAGCTTAGAGGGCGAAGCTTTCAGTGAGCTTTCAATTCATTTTTTCCCGAGAGCCGGCCGAATCTCAGGTAAATTGTTCGCGTGCAAGTACGGATCCTGGTGGTGGAAGACGACCCGCAGATCGCGAGCCTCCTCATGCTGGAGCTCGCACGTCGAGGCTATGCGCTGCGCATGGCGGGGACGGCGGTCGAAGCGTCGGCGCTTGCGCGCACGTGGGCGCCGAACCTCATGCTGCTCGATCTTGGCCTGCCCGATCGCGACGGCGCCGACGTGTTGCGGGAAATGCGTGAGCGAGGCGACGGGCTGCCGGTGATCTGCCTGACCGCGCGCGACCAGCAGATCGACCGGATCGGCGGACTGCGCGCCGGCGCCGACGATTACATGGTCAAGCCCTTCGACCTGGGCGAGCTCGATGCGCGTATCCGCGCGGTCCTGCGCCGGTCCGAGCGCGCGGGTCCGCAGGAGGTGGTGCTCGGCGCGCTGCGGCTTTCCTCCGACGGCGTGCGCGTGCTGGCCAACGATCAGCCGCTGGGACTCACGCCGCGGGAGATCCACGTGCTGCGGCGCTTGCTCAAGAATGCGGGAAGAGTGGTGACCAAGGCGCAGCTGACCGAAACGCTCGCCGCGCTGAACGAGGACATCGGCGACAAGACGATCGAGGTCTATATCCACCGCATTCGCCACAAGATCCAGGGCTACGACGTGGAGATCGTCACCGTGCGCGGCTTCGGTTACCTGTTGCGACAGATTCCCTCGGCCGGGTAGGGCGTTGCCTCAGGCACCCACGACCTCGAGCCTGCGCCGGCGGCTGGCGTCGCAGCTGGCGGTGCCGTTGCTCGCCCTCTTCGCCATCGACGGCGCGATCTCGTACTGGGCGGTGCGTCATTACGCGAACGACGTCTACGATCGGTGGCTCTACGATTCGTTGCACAGTCTCGCGCGCCAGGTCCGGCTGGTCGGCGATCGCCCCGCGCTGGACCTGCCGCCGATTGCGCAGGAAATGTTCGAGTGGGACGACGAGGACCGGGTGCTCTTTCGCGTTGTCGGCGCGAAGAGCGGACACATCGCCGGCGATCCGCTGTTGCCGGTGCACGGCAATGACGAGAAGGATTTCCACGACGCGCTGCTGTTCAATGCGCAGGCGCAGGGCGCGCCGATGCGCTTCGCGGGACTCACGTTGAATTTGCCGCCGCCGGCCGAGACGGTGACGGTGGTCGTCGGCGAGACCACGCGCAAGCGCGATCGCCTCGCCGACGAAATCCTGTTCTATGTCTGGTTCCCGCAGTTCTTCCTGCTGATGCTCGCCTATTGGGCAGCCTATCGGATCATCTTCGTGCAGACCGAGCAGATCCATCGGCTGAGCACGTCGCTGCGCGATGTCAGCTACCAGAAACTGCAGGCCGTTCCCGGGCGCGACATGCCCGAGGAAATGCGGCCGCTGATCGAAGCGCTGAACGCGATGATCGCCAAGCTCGACGCGGCGGCGCTAGCCCACCGCACGTTCATCGCCAATGCCGCGCACCAGTTGCGCACGCCGCTGACGGCGCTCAATCTGCAGGCGGAACGGGCGCTCCATTGCGAAAGCGCCGACGACATGCGGCAGGCGGTGGTCGACCTGCAAGAGGCGGTACGCCGCGCCACCCGGCTCACCAATCAGCTGCTGCTGCTGTCGCGCGCGGAGCCCGAGGCACAGTCCGGCGCCAACCGCACGCGCACGGATCTCTACGAGCTCGCGTTCGAGACCGCGCGCGACTGGGTGCCCACCGCAGTGGCCGCCGCGATCGATCTCGGCTTCGACGAATTGTCGACGCACGCCGTCGCCGAAGTCGACGCAGCGCTGGTCGCCGATGCCATCAACAACCTGCTCGACAATGCATTGAAATATTGTCCGCCGCACGCGAAGATCACGGTGTCCGTCCGCCTCCTCCCGGACCCGACCATCGTCGTCGAGGATACCGGGCCCGGCATTCCGGCGGCCGAGCGCAGCCGGGTGATCCAGCGCTTCTACCGCGGCGACAATGCCACCGACGAGGGCACCGGGTTGGGTCTCGCCATCGCCCACGAAGTGGCGCTGGCGCACGCGGGACAGTTCGTCATTACCGAAACCAAGGGCGGTGGCGCGCGGTTCGAGATGCACTTTCCGGCTGCGTAGACGCGACTCGGAAATGGAAAGGTCATCCGCCGCGATCAGACGAACGGTACATATGATGCAACGTTCCCGTCAAATAGGATTCCTGGTTTTAGTTAGGCTACAGGCGTGGAGTCCAACGTCATGCTAGCCGGAAATCGCCTCGCGCCAATCTCGGTCGCTTTGCTCCTAGTCGGCGCCGGCTGCGCAGTTGTCAGCGCCTCCGTATATGGAACGCCACCCGCCATACCGAAGATCGAAGACAGCGCTGGCTGGCAACTTTCAGAAGGTTGCCAGGTTTACAAATTTGGCATACTCACCGAGCCGGATTGCGACATCCTGACCGGCGAGGGGGTTGCCGTTCAGATCACGCGAGTTCGTCTCCCGGACCTGCCACCGGGTCAGGACAACCGTCCCATCATTGGTATCCAATTGCAGCCGGACCATGGTCACTGGTATTTCTCTTCGCCGTTCGTTACTCTCGTGATAGCGGGGAGAAGTTACACACCCGCGGAAATCGATCAGGCGCTTGTGTTCGCGAGGAGCGATCGGAAGATTTTTCCAGAAAAGCTACAACCGAAACAACAACGGTACGAATTGCCGCCTGGAGAAAAGCGATTTTTTAGACTCCGATTCTCGGTTCCCCAAAGTGAGCTTAAAAACGGATTTGCACTCCGGATGACCGGGCTTCAAAAGGAAGGCGAAGCGGTGCGGGTCCCAATCATGAGGTTCCAGTGAGCCTCGATTTCATGGTTTCGCTATAAACATGTGGCCTAACTTGGCGGACAACACGGACGCCCACCGGCGGGGCTTCGCCCGGGCCGGGGTCGCCGGTTACCTTACTCGTTAGGAAGCAATCGGCTGGTCCGGTAACGTCGCGTTCGAATTGTTCAGGATAGAGCGTCAAGAAACGATGAAGTCAATTGGTTGGAGCTTGATCGTTTGCGGGCTCGCGGCCTACGGGCCGGCACGCAATTCCTGCTTGGCGAGCATCGGCGCGGCCCGCCGGTTACCTTGATACATTAGAGCGCATTTGAGATAGGCCAGGAGAACGCCGTGAACAAACCCGATACCGACAAAAGCTTCGCGGGCTCGATTCCGAAGCTCTATGAAGAATATCTAGTTCCTCTGATCTTCGCGCCGTACGCTGAAGACCTGGCGCGTCGGTTGGCTTCACGATCTCTTCTCCGTGTGCTCGAGGTTGCCGCCGGGACGGGCGTTGTGACCCGCGAATTGGCATCCACGCTACCGGCAGGAGTTTCCATAGTCGCCACGGATTTGAATCAGCCCATGCTTGACATGGCTTCCGAGATAGGGACGGGCCAGCGCCCTGTGCAATGGCGTCAGGCTGACGCTACGCAACTCCCTTTCGAGGGTGGCGGATTTGACGCTGTGGTGTGTCAGTTCGGCGTCATGTTCTTTCCCGACAAGTCGGCGGCCTTCTCGGAGGCCCGTCGAGTGCTAAAGCCAGGCGGCGTATTTCTGTTCAACGTGTGGGATCGAATCGAGGAGAACGAATTTGCTCATACGGTGACAACCGCACTCGAAGATGTGTTTCCTGGTGATCCTCCCCGCTTTCTGGCGCGGACCCCCCATGGCTATTACGACCACGCGACCATCGAGCGTGATCTTAAAAGCGGCGGCTTCCCGTCGTCCCCGCGCATTGATACAGTGGCAGCGCGCAGTCGGGCGAGCTCTCCCCAGGTCCCTGCGATCGCTTACTGCCAAGGGACGCCGCTACGCAACGAGATCGAGGCACGCGCCAAGTCGCGACTCGGTGAAGCGACCGACGTCGCGGCAGAAGCTATTGCCCGACGATTCGGCCACGGTTTAGTCGACGCCAAGATTCAGGCGCACGTTGTCACTGTAGAACGCTGAGGGTCGCTAATATCGCGCGCTAACCCCGCGGTCGAGCGGCCCCGCCGATCGGCGCGGTCCTTTCCAGTCGAGCGTCGATGGTGGCGGGCCGCTCAACTTGAGCGTTTGCAACGCGGAGATCAGACATGCGCACGCATGCCAGCAAGCAAAGCGCGAGTTTCATTGTCCTTTGCGCCAGCCTGATCGTGGTAACCGTGCTGTTTGGACTGCGCGTGAAATATACGCCGGCCGTCCCGTGGATCATTCCCTTGTTGTTTGGCGTCGCTTTGCTTCGGCGTGCGGGAAGCGCGGGAAACGATTCGGCGACCTGACCTTGCGTTCGACCGGACCGCGCCGGCACATGTCTCCTATCTGGCCCACGTCGATGGCGGCGCGCCGGTTACTTGATCGTTGGGGATCGAGGAACCAACAATGAAAGCTGCAGTTACCGCGTCGACGTTACGGCGAGATTGACGGAAGAGAACGGCGTCCGCTGCCGCCATGAGACGGAGATCACCAAGACGGGCCGGAGAGGGGTCGGAACTAAACAGGCTATGCCGTCAGCTAGCGGAAACCGGCGGAGGGCGTCTCCGCCAAACAACCTCTCCACCACCCAGAATTAGCCAGGCTCGGTGGCCGGGAAGCAATTCAGCCAGCGCCGTTTACGTCTCTTCCTGAAACGCCACTTCCCGCGTTTTCCGGATGTTCGGCAGCGCGATGATGACCACGAGCAGCACGGCGGCGGCCAGCATCGCGGCGGAGATGGGCCGCGTGAGGAACGTCGTCGGATCGCCGCGCGACAGCAGCATCGCGCGGCGCAGGTTTTCCTCCATCATCGGCCCCAGCACGAAGCCGAGCAGCAGCGGCGCCGGCTCGCACCCGAGCTTCATGAACAGCACGCCCATGAATCCGAAAAAGGCGGTCAGCATGATGTCCATGTTGGTGTTGTTGACCGTGTAGACGCCGATCGCGCAGAACAGCAGGATCGCCGGGTACAGCATCCGATAAGGCACGGTGAGCAGCTTGATCCAGATGCTGATCATCGGCAGGTTGAGCACGACCAGCATCAGGTTGCCGACCCACATCGACGCGATCAGGCCCCAGAACAGCCCCGGATTCGACGTCATGACCTGCGGACCCGGCTGGATGTTGTGGATGGTCATTGCGCCGACCATCATCGCCATCACGGCGTTTTCAGGAATGCCGAGCGTAAGCAGCGGGATGAACGACGTCTGCGCGCCGGCGTTGTTGGCCGATTCCGGACCGGCCACGCCCTGGATGGCGCCTTTGCCGAACCCGCTGGCGTCGCTGGCCAGTTTTTTCTCGACCGTATAGGACGCGAAGGACGACAGCATCGCGCCGCCGCCGGGAAGAATTCCCAGGACGGAGCCGATTCCCGTACCGCGCAGCACCGCGGGCCATGCCGCCTTGAATTGCGCTTTGGTAAGCCAGAGCCCGCTTACCTTGGAGGTGGCGAGCTCGCGTTTCATCGTCGATTCGAGGTTGGTGATGATCTCGGCGAAGCCGAAGAGACCCATCGCCACCCCGACGACGCCGATGCCGTCGGACAGCTCCGGAATGCCGAAGGCAAAGCGCTGCGTACCGGAATTGACGTCGGTGCCGACGATGCCCATCAGAAGGCCCGCGATGATCATCGCAATCGCCTTCAGCAACGAGCCGCTCGCGAGCACCACGGCGCCGATCAATCCGAGCACCATGAGAGAGAAGTATTCGGCGGGTCCGAACTTCAGCGCGAGCTCCGACAGCGGGACCGCCACGCCGGCGATCAGCATGGTCGCGACGGTGCCGGCGAAAAACGATCCTAGCGCCGCGGTGGCCAGCGCCGCGCCCGCCTGTCCCTTGAGCGCCATCTGGTGGCCATCGAGACAGGTGACGACCGACGACGATTCGCCGGGCATGTTGAGCAGGATGGCGGTCGTCGAGCCACCGTACTGCGCGCCGTAATAGATGCCGGCGAGCATGATCAGCGCCGACACCGGCTGCAGTGCGTACGTCGTCGGCAGCAGCATCGCGATCGTCGCGACGGGTCCGATCCCGGGCAGCACGCCGATCAGGGTGCCGAGCAGCACGCCGATCAATCCATACATCAGGTTGATCGGGAGGAGCGCGACGCCGAATCCCAGCATCAGGTGATTTAGGAGTTCCATGGGCGCTGTGCCTTAACGGGAGAACTCGGGCCAGATCGGCAGTTGCAGATGGAGGCCGACAACGAAAACGCCGACCGACAGCGCCGCCAGCAGAACCCCCGCAACGATCGCTTCTTTGGGACGGAACTCGTGACTGGCCGCGCTCGCCACTAGGATCAGGATGACCGTGGAGATCGCGAGGCCGATCTTGGCCACGATGAACCCGAACAGCACCACGCTGCCCAGCACGACCAGTGTCGGCCGCCACTTCCAGGCCGGCACGCGATCGCCGTGACCCCGCAAACCGCGCGCCGTGATGAGCGTGCCGAGAACCAGCAACAGGATGCCCAGGATGCGGGGGAAATAGCCGGGGCCCATCCGGGCCGCGCTTCCGAGCGTGTAATTCGAGCCGACCCAGATAGCAAAGATGCCGAGGCCGATGAACAGCAGTCCGGCCCAGAAATCCTTAGGCTGTTTGATGAACCCCAAGAAGCCCCCTGATCCTGCAATCGATTTTTTGTACGGCGAAGCGGAGGATGCAGCAAGTGGCGGCGCATGGCAATCCCGCCCTCCTGGTCGGCTACAATCGCCGCCTTGCGCTCGCCTGACCAGGCGCCTTCGCGATCGCGCCCTGCGCCGGGCGTATTCGGCCGTCCAACGCGTTGGTGCCGATCGCGTTAACAGGCCCTAGGATAGCAGGGCGCAGGAACCCACTTGTCGTGACCCTGCTGCAACTCATTCGCGGATTTGCCCGCCGTCATTGGCGCGCCTACGTCAGCGCGGCGTTGATGCTGCTCGGCATCGCCGTGCTGACCGTGTGGGTGCCGCGGCGCGTCGGCTTCATCATCGACGATCTCGTTGCCGGCCGGCTGACCGGCGGCGTGCTGTGGCGCGAGCTGGCGATCCTGGTCGCGATGGGCGTCGCGATCTACCTTCTGCGCGTGGGTTGGCGCCTGCAGTTGTTCCGCGCCGCGTTCAGGCTCGGCGTCGAATTGCGCGTCCGGCTGTACGAGCGGCTGTCGCTGCAGGGCCCGCCGTTTTTCCATCGCCAGCGCACGGGCGATCTGATGGCGCTCGCCACCAACGATGTCGACGCGGTGGAAATGGCGGCGGGCGAGGCTTTCCTCGCCGCCTTCGACGGCACGCTGACGCTGGTACTGGTCGTGGCGATGATGACGCTCGGCGTGGATTGGCGGCTGGGCCTCGTCGCGCTGCTGCCGTTTCCGTTCATGGCATGGGCGTTCTGGCGCATCTCCACGCACGTGCACGACGCGTGGCGGCAGTCGCTCGACCGTTTTTCCAACCTCAACGAGCATGTCCAGGAAACGGTGGCGGCGGTGCGCACGCTGCGCGCGCTGGGGCTCGAATCGCGTGCGGCGCGCGACTTCGGCGAGCGGGCGCAGCGCGCGGCGGACGCAAGCTTCGACGCGCAGAAATGGGAAGCGGCCTACGAGCCCGCGGTCGGCCTGACTCTTACCGTCGCCTCGGCGCTGACGCTGGCGGTCGGCGGGTGGCTGGTCTGGCGGCACGAGCTGACGGTGGGCCAACTGACCGCATTCACGATGTATCTCGGTCAGCTCATCTGGCCGATGTTCGCGGCTGGATGGGTGTTGTCGCTGATCGAGCGCGGCAAGGCAGCGTGGTCGCGGCTCGATCCGCTGCTGCGCGAGCCATTGTCGATCGATGATCACGGCACGCAAACGCAAGCTCCGGCCGGAACGATCCGGTTCGCCGGCGTCACCTTCACGTATCCATCGGCGACCGTGCGAGCGCCCACGGAACCACGCACGGCCGCGATCGCCGACGCGACGTTCGAAGTGCGGCCCGGCGAAACGCTCGGCATCGTCGGGCCGACCGGCGCCGGCAAGTCGACGCTGCTGCATCTGCTGTTGCGCCACTACGCGTTGTCGACCGGGACGCTTCGCTGGGGCGGATTCGCGCTCACCGACTACACGCTGGCGAGCCTCCGCGCGGCCATCGCATGGGTGCCGCAGGAGGCGTTCCTGTTCTCGGCGACGATTGCCGACAACATCGCCCTCGCGCGTGCCACCGCCACCCGCGGCGAGATCGAGCGCGTCGCCCGCATGGCCGATCTGCATGCCGATATCCAGCGCTTCCCGCGCGGTTACGAGACGCTGGTCGGCGAGCGCGGCATCACGCTGTCAGGCGGACAACGGCAGCGGGTGGCGATCGCCCGCGCGCTGCTCGCCGATGCGCCGCTGCTGCTCGTCGACGATGCGCTGAGCGCCGTGGACACCGGCACCGAGGCGCGCATCCTCGCGCATTTGCAGCAGGCGCGGCACGGGCGGACGTCGATCATCGTCAGCCATCGGCTGTCCGCCGTGGCCGATGCCGACCAGATCATCGTGCTCAAGAACGGCCACGTCGTCGAAACCGGTACCCATGGCGAGCTGCTGGCGCGCGCGGGCTGGTATGCGGCGCAGTGGCGTTATCAGCAGCTCGAGGCCAGCCTCGAAACCGCCTCATGAGAACTGCGCAAACGAGCACCGGCTTTCGCAAAACTACCGTCGTCCCCGCGAAGGCGCACGCGCTCTCGCGGATGCCCCAGTGGCGTCCGATGAACGACGCCGGGTTCCCGCCTTCGCGGGAACGACGATCTCCAGGATCTTGGCGTCACAGGTCGCCATAGGCCCGCCAATCCATGACCACGCTCGCCGAAGATCTCGCCGATCACCCCGACCTGCGCCGCGTGGGTGCGCACGAGCGCCGGCACGCCTTTGCGCTGTTGTGGCGCGCGGCACGACCGGACAAGCAACAGATCATCTGGGCCACGACGTGGCTCGCCATCGCCGGGCTGCTGGAGGCGGCGGGCCCGATCTTCGGCAAGCAATTCATCGACGAATACCTGCTGCCGCGCTCGCTCGACTGGCCGACGATGACGATGCTCGTCATCGGTTATCTCGTCACCGGCTGGCTCGCCACGCTCATCCGCTATTTTCAGCTGCTGCGCCTCGCCGGGCTCGCCACGCGCTCGGTCCGGCGGTTGCGCGAGGACGTGTACGGCCACGTGCTGCGGTTGCCGATGAGCTTTTTCGACCGCGCGATCACGGGTCGGCTCGTAAGCCGCATCACCAACGATACCGAATCGGTCCGGCAACTCTATACGCAAGTGCTGTTCGAGCTGCTGCTCGGCCTGACGGTACTGTTTGGCGTGGTCGTCGCGATGCTCTGGCTCGACTGGCGCCTGATGCTGATCGTGCTGCTGCTGGTGCCGACCACCGCGGCGATCGTCTGGGGCTACCAGCGGTTGTCGGCGGCCGCGGTCACGCGCTCGCGCGGCTTGCGCAGCGAGATCAACGCGCAAATGGCCGAAGGCATCGCCGGCATGAGTGTCCTCCAGGCCGCCGGTGCGGTTGGACGCTTCTCCGACCGCTTCGCGCGGACCAACGACGCGCACTACGCGGCGCGCATGGGCGAGATCCGCGCGAACGCCTGGCTGCTGCGGCCGGCGCTCGACTTCGTCAACATCCTGCTGATCGTCGCCATCGTGGCGGCGATCGGAACGCAACGGTTGCAGGGCGTGGAAGTCGGTTTGCTGTACGCGTTCATTGCCTATGTCGCGCGCGTCGTGGAGCCGTTGATCCAGATCACGATGCAGTTCTCGGTGCTGCAGCAGTCGGTGATCGCCGCGGCGCGCGTCAATGCGCTGTTGCAGGAAGGCGAGACGCCGCAAGTCGCGCGGGAGTGCCCGATCGCAAGCGGCCGCGTGGAGGTGGTCGACGTCAGCTTCGGCTACGACGCGCAGCAGCCGGTGCTGCACGACATCACGGTCACGATACCCGCCGGCGATTTCGTCGGCATCGTCGGTCATACCGGCAGCGGCAAGTCGACGCTGTTGTCGCTGCTGCTGCGTTTTTATAAGCCGCAGTCCGGGCGCATCGAGATCGACGGCATCCCGATCGACCGGATCGGCGATGTCCAATTCCGTGCCGAGATCGGGCTGGTGCCGCAAGAGCCGTTTCTGCTGTCCGCCGATGCGTACGAGAACATCGACATGGGGCGCGGCCTGCCGGAAACGGCGATCGTCGAGGCGGCGAAGGCCGCACGCGCGCACGATTTCATCGCGCGGCTGGAGCAGGGCTATGCAACGCCGCTCGGCGAGGGCGGGGCCCGGCTGTCGTCCGGACAGAAGCAACTGATCGCCGTGGCACGCGCATTGGCCGGCCGCCCGCGCGTCCTGTTCCTCGACGAGGCCACGTCGCGCATCGACAGCGAAACCGAGCAGCGCGTGCAGGCCGCGCTATCGGAGCTGCACGGGAAAACGACGGTGATCGCCATCGCGCATCGGCTGTCGACCATTCGCGCGGCGGATAAGATCATCGTGCTCAATCACGGGCGCTGCGCCGAGCAGGGAGCGCACGACGCGCTGATGGCGATCGACGGCGGGATTTACCAGCGGCTCTACCTGTTGCAGCAGATTACCGAGTAGCGCGTTCGCGTCGGAACGTCCACCGTCTACGCCGACGCCGGCGGAGCGCCCGACGCGTGCTCGCCGAGCGCGATGTCGACCATCATTTCGTTCGCCAGCGCTTCGAGGCTGCGCCGCAACTCGTCGTTGCTCACGTTCTTCGGCACCAGCAGCGCCGCCTTGACCTTGAACAGATGTTCGGCGGACATCGCGCCGCTGACGATCTCGGTATGCAGCTCCTCGATGCTCACGCCGCGTTCGGCCAGGCTTCCGGACAAATCGCGGACGATGCCCGGCCGGTCGTGTCCGACGAGCTCGAGCTTGACCACGCGGCGTCCCGCGGGCACCTGCGCGCCTTCGCTGCGCGCGATGACCACGCGCAGATCGGACGATTCGAGGTCGCGCAGCGCGGCGGCCAGCGCTTCGGCGTTTTCCGGCGGCACTTCGAAATGCACCATGCCGGCGAACTGGCCGGCAAGGCTCGCCATCCGACTGCCCGCCCAGTTGGCGCCGAAGCGCTGTGCCTGCGCGGACAATTTGCTGACGATGCCGGGGCGATCGGGACCAATGACGGTGACCACGAGCGAGACGATCATGGGTTGTCGTTCCTCGGTGAGTGCAACGGTACGGCGGATCATGGGCGCCTTGGTCGCAAAGCGCTCGTCCTGTGGAAAGGCGGGCAGCGCGCCGTGTTCTCCCGCATGGCGCACGACGCGCGTGAGCAACGCGAGCCCCATCGGCGCCAGCGCGCGCTCCCACAATTCGCGCGCCGTTTCGCCGCGGTGGACGAAGCACCAGTCCTGCGCGGCGATGGCGCCCGCATCCCAGCCGTCGGCCAGGTGATAAACGGAGCCGCCGGCGATCGAATCGCCTTCGAGAATCGTCCATTCCACCGCGGCGATGCCGCGATGGCGCGGCAACAGCGAGGGATGGTAGCCGATGCCGCCGAGGCGCGAGCGCGCGAGCGCCTCATCGCTTACGCGAGCGTGCGTGTGCGCGGCCACGATGAGATCGGTTCCCTCGGGAATGGCCGCGCCCGGCACGATCTTCGGATTGGCGAGCACATGGACCGGCACGCCGGCGGCCTGCGCCGCAAGGGCCAGCCGATCGTCGGCGGCTGGCGCGACGACGCCGACGATCTCGCACGCATCCTTGCGCAACGCGTCGAACACGGTCGCCCCGAAATAGCGGGAACCCACCAGCGTGCATTTCATGAAGCCTCCCCGTTCCCGCCGATCGTCGCGGCTGCCGCCGCTTGTTGCTCGGCCGCGATTATAGGGGTTTCGCTGCCGTCGCCGTGTTTGGAGCGCTCACACCGGCAATCGGATCGTTCGTTGAAGTCACGGAGAATCTTCGCTCGAGGAACGACACCGGCCATTGAAAAGACCAATTGCGGCCCGACAATACGGTGTTGAGGCCCGCGTTGCCCAAGGGCCATCGCTTTGCAGTGTCGCGATGCAAGTCCACGTTCCCGACCCTTCCTTTACCGACTCCGCGAGCACCCGCGCCAATTTCCGGCGGGCCGCGAAGTTTGCGCTCGTATTCGTCGCCGCGATCGTGGCGATCCACGTCGTCAACTGGTTGTTCGATCTCGATCTGCAGCGCTTCGGAATCCATCCGCGCCAGCCGGACGGCCTCCCGGGGATTTTACTGGCGCCATTGCTGCATGGCGATTTTGGACATCTCGTGTCGAACGTGCTGCCGTTGCTGGTCGTTGGCACCGCGATGCTGCACCTGTATCCGGATGCGGCGCGCATCGTGCTGCCGGTGATATACGTCGGCCCGGGAATCGCCGTGTGGTTCTTCGGCCGGGACTCGATTCATATCGGCGCGAGCGGCCTGGTCTACGGATTGGTAACCTATGTCTTCGTCGCGGGGCTGCTGCGCCGTGACCGGCGCGCCATCGCGGCCTCGTTGCTGGTGTCCTTCATGTATGGCGCGCTGGTGTGGGGTGTCTTGCCGATCAGGCTGGGCGTGTCGTGGGAAACGCATCTGGCGGCCGCGGTGCTCGGCGTCGTCCTCGCCCTCTTGCTGCGCGGCCGCGACATTCCGCCGCGCAGGCGCTATGCATGGGAGGGCGAGCCTGAGCCGGACGCGGGCACGCCGATCGGCGATGACGATCCGGCCAAGGATGCCGATGTCGTGGTGAAGCCTACGTTGCACTAGGGCCCGTTAACGGGCCCTATCAGGCGTCTGCGGTTTCTTCATCGCGCTGCGTCACCTCGGCGTCCGGGTCGGAGATCGGACGCAGCTTGTCGCTGCGGCAGTAGAAAACGCGATTCTCGAAGCGCACGTCGTAGTAGATGCCCGGCAGATACGTCCAGTCCGGAGCTTCGTAGGGCAATGACACGACCTCCACGATCTTGCCGACGGCGCAGCGCGACGCGGGACTTGCTAGGCAGCTCGTCACCACATAGCACAGCGTGCCGATCCTGATCATGGGTCGCTCCCTCCCTCGGTTGCCACCTCATTTTCCGCTTGCATCGCCGGTCAAGCCTCCGAAGCGTCCATAGAACGCGGCATTGGCCGGCGGAAAGTCTTCGCCCGGCGCGGCAAGCGTGGCGGCCAGGTGTTGCTCCGCCGAGCGATGGGTGAGTTTATAGAAATCGCGGCACAGCGCATACGCGGCGGCGCCGGGCCAGTCGAGCGGCAACAGCGCCGCGGGGAGCAGCGGATCGCGCAGCAGCACGCGCCGATACGCGTGAATGAGCATCGTGCGCACGACAAAGCACTGCGCGGGATCGTGCTCGCCATCGGCGCGAAAGCGCTCGATCACGGCGCCGAAGCGCTGCAGGAAGCGCCGATAGTCGGCGGCGAGCGTGCGCAGATCCCAGGCGCGTCCCACCTCTCCCGCCAGTGGACGCTGGCCGGGGAGATCGCTCGCCTGGGCGACGACGATCCCGTCGTTCGCGCCGGCCGCCGCGAGGATCGACGGCAGCCCCCGGGCGGGATCGAGCGGACGAATGAAATCCGCCGGCCCGAGCGCGCCGAAGCCCGCCCACGCGAGCCTGTCGCGCAGCGCCCGCCGATGGAGCGGCGTGGCGGCGCTCACCAGCACCAGCTCCCAAAGACCGTGCCACTCTTCCGGCGGACGGTCGTAGATTCGGCGATACGCGTCGTCGAACCGGCGCGCGCCGTCACGCGTGAGCCGATAGCGGCTGGCGCGCCCGTGACTCGACGCCGCGATCCAGCCGTCGCGCGCCAGCCGGAACACGCTGGTGCGGACCGAGCGATCGTTGATTCCGAACGGCGCCATCAGCCGGATCAGTCCCGCCAGCCACACCACGCCGCCGTGCGGCGCCAGCGCGTCGCCCCACACCGTGACGATCAGCGATTTCGCGCGCGGTGGATCGGCGGCGAGTGTACGCTGCACCCACCGGGCGACGATGGCGTCCGGCGGCGGGGCGGCCGGGCGCCGGGTCCGTCGATTTGATACGTCTTGTCCTTGACTCACAAAAAAACTGTATCATATAATCTTGACGTTGCGCCAGCTCCAAGTGCGGGAGCACGAGCAACGCGAAGGAGGAAGCCGAATGTATGCGCAGCTGGTCGAAACGGGGTTGAGCAAGGTCGCGGCGCGCGCCGACATGGCGCCCGACGAGCAGGCGTTCCAGGCGCGCATCGACGCCGACATCAAGGTCGAGGCGAAGGACTGGATGCCGGACGCCTACCGGAAGACGCTGGTCCGGCAGATCCAGCAGCATGCGCACTCGGAGATCGTCGGCATGCTGCCGGAAGGCAACTGGATCTCGCGGGCGCCATCGCTCAAGCGCAAGGCGATCCTGATGGCCAAGGTGCAGGACGAAGGCGGCCATGGCTTGTACCTGTACGCCGCCGCGGAAACGCTCGGCGTGACGCGCGATCAGCTCATCAATGACCTGCACGCGGGCAAGGTCAAGTATTCGTCGATCTTCAACTATCCGACGCTGACCTGGGCCGACATCGGCGCCATCGGCTGGCTGGTCGACGGCGCGGCGATCATGAACCAGATTCCATTGTGCCGCTGCTCGTACGGACCGTACGCACGGGCGATGGTGCGCATCTGCAAGGAAGAATCGTTTCACCAGCGTCAGGGGTACGACATCATGCTGTCGCTGTGCCGCGGGAGCGTGGAGCAGAAGGCAATGGCGCAGGATGCGCTCAATCGCTGGTGGTGGCCGTCGCTGATGATGTTCGGACCGCCGGACGGAGAATCCGTGCACAGCGCGCAATCGGCGCAGTGGAAGATCAAGCTCCTGTCCAACGACGAGCTGCGCCAGCGCTTCGTCGACCAGACGGTGCCGCAGGCCGATTACCTCGGCATCACGATGCCCGATCCCGATCTCAAATGGAATGCAAAGACCGAGCACTACGATTTCGGCGAGATCGACTGGAGCGAATTCCACAATGTGCTCAAGGGCAACGGCCCGTGCAACCGCGAGCGCCTCGCCGCGCGGGTGAAGGCATGGGAGGACGGTGCGTGGGTGCGTGAAGCGGCGGTGGCGCACGCTTCAAAGCGCGCCGTCCGGGCGAAGCGGGAGGCCGCATGAGCACCGAATGGCCGCTATGGGAGATCTTCATCCGTTCGCAGCATGGCCTCGCCCACAAGCACGTAGGCAGCCTGCACGCGCCCGATGTCGAGATGGCCATCAAGAACGCGCGCGACGTCTACACGCGGCGCAACGAGGGCGTGTCGATCTGGGTGGTGAAGTCCGCCGATATCACGGCGTCGAGTCCGGGCGACCGCGAAGCGCTGTTCGAGCCGGCGAACAGCAAGGTGTACCGGCATCCGACGTTTTTTCCGATGCCCGATGAGGTCAAGCATCTGTGAGCAAGGACGAAGCGCTGTTCGAGCTTCTACTTAGGCTCGGCGACACCGATGTAGTCCTCGCGCAGCGACTGGGCGAGTGGATCGGTCACGGACCCGTCTTGGAAGAGGACATCGCGCTGGCCAATATCGGGCTCGATCTGCTCGGCCAGGGGCGCCTGTGGCTCGGTCTGGCCGGCGAGGTCGAAGCTGCATGGAAGGGCGCGGGGCGCAGCGAGGACCAGCTCGCGTTCCTGCGCGATGGCGGCGCATTTCGCAATCTGCAGCTGGTCGAAATGCCGAACGGCGACTTCGCGATGACGATGGCGCGGCAGTTCTATTTCGACCATGCGCACTTGTTGTTGCTACGCACGTTGGCGCGATCGACCGATGCGCGCATCGCGGAAATTGCGGCCAAGGCGGTGAAGGAAGTCACTTATCACGCCGAGCGCAGCGCCGATTGGGTGATCCGCCTCGGCGATGGCACCGACGAATCGCACGCGCGGACGCAGAAAGCCCTCGATGCGCTGTGGCCGTACACGGGCGAGATGTTCGTCGCCGACGCCGTCGACATGGCGCTGCTCGATGCCGGTATCGCGGCCGACCCAGGCACGTTGCGCGAGCCGTGGCTCGCCGCGCTACAGGCGGTGCTCGACGAGGCGACGCTCGCGCTGCCCGCCGGCGAATGGATGCAGGGCAGCGGCGGCCGCGGCGGCAAGCAGGGCGTGCATACCGAGCATCTCGGCCACCTGTTGACCGAGATGCAATACCTGCAGCGCACCTATCCGGGCGCGCAGTGGTAATGGTCAGCGCGGAGCGACCGGCGATCGCAACCGCGGCAGCCGGGCCGACGACGCCTGCGCTCGACGTGGTGTGGGATGCGCTGTCGACGGTGCCCGACCCCGAGATTCCAGTCGTCTCGATCGTCGAATTGGGCATCGTACGCAACGTGGCGTGGAACGAACGCCGGTTGCAGGTCGACATCACGCCGACCTATTCCGGTTGCCCCGCAACGGAAATGATCGCCACGCTCATCCGCGAGCGGCTCGCCGCGATCGGTGTGCACGATGTCGACCTGATGCAGCGGCTGTCGCCGCCGTGGAGCACCGACTGGATCGCACCGGAAGCGAAGGAAAAACTGAATGCGTTCGGCATCGCGCCCCCGCACGTGACGCGCGGTCGCGTCGACGTCACCGGCATCAGCCCGCTGCGGCACGCCGCGATGGCGATCGCGTGCCCCCGGTGCGGTTCCACGCAGACGAAATTGCTGTCGCAGTTCGGTTCGACCGCATGCAAGGCGCAGTATCGCTGCACGGCGTGCCTCGAGCCGTTCGACTATTTCAAGCCGCATTAGGCATGGGCATCGAAAACGCAGGAAGTCTCTCGGTCATTCCCGCGAAGGCGGGAATTCAGTGTCTTTGTACGCCACTGGGTCCCGCCTTCGCGGGGAGAGTTTTGCGAAATGGAATGGGTCGCGTCGTCAATCTCCAGCAATGAGCAAATTCCACCGGTTGGCCGTAGCCAGCATCGAACCGGAAACGCGCGACGCCGTCGCCATCACGTTCGCCGTGCCCGAGGCGCTGCGCGAGCAGTTCCGCTATGCGCAGGGCCAGCACCTGACCTTGCGCGCCGACATCGGTGGCGAGGACATGCGCCGTTCCTATTCGATCTGTTCGGCGGTGCAGGACGGCGCGCTGCGCGTGGCGGTGAAGAAGAGCCCGGGAGGCGTTTTTTCGACCTGGGCGAACGAAGCGCTCAAACAGGGCGACACGCTCGACGTGATGCCGCCGCTCGGTCACTTCAACGTGCCGCTCGACGCGGCCGCCTCGCGCCACTACCTGGGATTCGCGGCCGGCAGCGGCATCACGCCGCTGCTGTCGATCGTGACCACCACGCTGGCGGCGGAGCCGCGGAGCCGCTTCACGCTGGTGTACGGGAACCGCGCGTCCGGCACCGTGATGTTCAAGGAAGAGCTGGCCGCGCTCAAGGACACGTACCTCGATCGCTTCAACCTGATCCATGTGCTGTCGCGCGAGGCGCAGGACATCGCGCTGATGCACGGCCGCATCGACCGCGACAAGGCCGACGCGCTGCTCGCGCAGTGGGTGCCGCTGGCGCAGATCGACACGGCGTTCGTCTGCGGTCCGGAAGGGATGATGGAGGCGGTGATCGCGGCGCTCAAGGCGCGGGGATTTCCCGACGCGAAGATCAAGATCGAGCGGTTCGCGGCGAGCATTCCCAAGCATACGCATGTCGCGCAGGCCAAGCCGGTCGCCGGTCACACCGAATGCGAAGTCACGGTGATCATCGATGGGACCACGCACACGTTCCTGCTGGAGAAGGCGAAGGAGAACATCCTCGAGGCGGGCTTGCGCAGCGGAATCGAGCTGCCGTTCTCGTGCCGGGGTGGCGTGTGCTCGACCTGCCGTTGCCGGTTGACCGAGGGCAAGGTCGACATGGACGTGAATTTCGCACTCGAGGACTACGAGGTCGCGCGCGGATACATCCTGTCGTGCCAGAGTTATCCGGTCACCGACAAGGTGGTGGTGACCTTCGACGACACGGGAACAGGGTAAGAGGGGTCCCAGGACGACTTTCCGAGTCGTCTCCAGCGAACACGTATCATATTGGTTGGAAAGTCGTCTTAAGACCCTACCGAGAAAGTCGTCGTAAGACCCCTGGAGGAAAAGACGTGCCGCATTCCCTTTTCGAACGCCACCGCGCCTTGCTGGAGCGCGCGGTGCAGGCCATCGGCGAACGCAGCTATTGGAGCGCGTATCCGGAATCCGCCAGTCCCAAGGTCTACGGCGAGGGCGCGGCGGAGGCGGGCAAGGCGGCATTCGATGCGCTGCTCGGCCGCCGCTTTCCGTTGACGCAGCCCGCGACGATGGGCGACGTCGGCGGCGAGAAGTCGCCGTTCGGCATGACGCTCGGCGTCACCTATCCCAAGCCCGACATCGACGGCCTGTTCGCCGCGGTCGGCCGCGCGCAGGACCAGTGGAAGAAGGCCGGTCCGGAAGTGTGGGCCGGCGTCAGCCTGGAAATCCTCGCCCGCATCAACAAGGCGAGCTTCGAGATCGCCAACGCGGTCATGCACACGACGGGACAGGCGTTCCTGATGGCGTTCCAGGCCGGCGGCCCGCACGCGCAGGACCGCGGGCTCGAAGCGGTTGCCTACGCATGGGATCAATTGCAGCGCGTGCCCGCGAAGGCGCAGTGGGAAAAGCCGCAAGGCAAGAACGAGCCGATCCGGATGCAGAAGACGTTTCGCGTCGTGCCTCGCGGGATCGGGCTCGTGATCGGCTGCTGCACCTTTCCCACGTGGAATGCGTACCCGGGCCTGTTCGCGAATCTCGCCACCGGCAACGCGGTGATCGTGAAGCCGCATCCCGCGGCGATCCTTCCATTGGCGATCACGGTCCGGATCGCGCGTGAAGTCCTCGCCGAAGCCGGCATCGATCCCAACGTCGTCACATTGTTCGCGCACGAGGCCGGCGGCGAAGTCGCGCAGAAGCTCGCGTTGCGCCCCGAGGTACGCATCATCGACTTCACCGGCAGCACCGCGAACGGCCGCTGGCTGGAAGAGCACGCTCGGCAGGCGCAGGTCTACACGGAAAAGGCCGGCGTCAACCAGATAATCATCGACGGTGCGGCCGACTTCAAATCGGTGGCGCGCAACATCGCGTTCTCGCTCTCGCTGTATACCGGGCAGATGTGCACGGCGCCGCAGAACATCTACGTACCGAAGGACGGCATCGACACCGCCGAAGGCCATCTCGAATTCGACCAGGTGGCCGAAGGCATTGCCGATGCCGTGCGCAAGCTCCTGGCCGATCCGGCGCGCGCGGTCGAGGTGCTGGGCGCCGTGCAGAACGACGGCATCGTGCGCCGGCTGGAAGCCGCCCGCTCGCTGGGCAAGGTGATTCTCGACACGCAGGCGATCGCGCATCCCGCGTTCCCGGACGCGACGATCCGCACGCCGCTGATCGTCAAGCTGTCCGCCGCGGATCGCGCGACGTATCTCAACGAATGGTTCGGCCCGATCGCGTTCATCATCGCCACCGAGTCGACGACCGAAAGCCTGGGGATCGCACGCGACGCGGTACGCGGGCACGGCGCGCTCACGATGTCGGTCTATGCGACGGACAACGCCGTCGTCGATCGCGCGATCGACGTGGCCGAGGATGCGGGCGTCGCGCTGTCGATCAACCTCACGGGCGCCGTGTTCGTCAACCAATCGGCGGCCTTTTCGGATTTTCACGGCACGGGCGCCAATCCCGCGGCCAATGCGTCGCTGACCGACGCCGCCTACGTCGCGAACCGGTTCCGCGTCGTCCAGCATCGCGCGCACGTCTGACGGTGATTCCATCATGGCCTACGAATCCATCCTGTTCCAAAGCGCCGACGGTATCGCGCGCATCACGCTCAATCGGCCCGACCGGCTGAACAGCTTCACGTCGGCGATGCATGCCGAGTTGCGCGAGGCGCTCGCGCAGGTCAGCGGCGATCGCAGCGTGCGCGTGCTGCTTTTGACCGGTGCCGGACGCGGCTTCTGTGCCGGCCAGGACCTGTCCGATCGCGCCGTCGCGCCGGGCGGCGCACCCGTGGACCTGGGCGAGTCGATCGAGAACAACTACCGGCCGCTGGTGCTGGCATTGCGCAGTCTGCCGCTGCCGGTGGTATGCGCGGTCAACGGCGTGGCGGCCGGAGCGGGCGCGAACATCGCGCTCGCGTGCGATATCGTCATCGCCACGCAATCGGCTAGCTTCATCCAGGCGTTCTGCAAGATCGGGCTGATCCCGGACTCCGGCGGCACGTATTTCCTGCCGCGTCTCATCGGTTCGGCGCGGGCAATGGGGCTCGCCATGCTGGGCGACAAGCTTTCCGCGCAGCAGGCGGCCGAGTGGGGCCTCATCTGGAAATGCGTCGACGACGCCGCGTTCGCGTCTCACGTCGACGCCCTGCTCGCGCAGCTGGCAGAAGCACCCACGCGCGGGCTCGCCGCGATCAAGCGCGCGCTGCATGCCACGGAGGGCACGATGCTCGAAGCGCAGCTCGATCTCGAGCGCGACCTGCAGCGCGAGCTCGGCTACAGCGCCGACTATCGCGAAGGTGTAGCGGCATTCATCGCAAAGCGTCCGCCGCGTTTCACCGGCGAGTAACAGGCGCTAGCAATGGCGAATCCATTGCCGCTGGAGGCGGAAGTCGGCGTCATCGGTGCCGGCGCGATGGGCGCCGGCATCGCCCAGATTGCCGTGCAGGCGGGCCATCGTGTCCACCTCTTCGATACGCGGATGGGCGCCACCGATCAGGCGACGACAAAAATCGGCGAAGCGCTGGTCGGGCTCGCGGCAAAAGGCAAGCTCGCGCGCGCGGACGCCGACGCCGCGATCGCCCGCATCGTTCCAGTGCACGCGCTGGGCGACCTCGTAAGTGCGAAGCTCGTGATCGAGGCGATTGCCGAGGATCTCGACGTCAAGCGCAAGCTGTTGCGCGAGCTGGAAGTGGTGGTGGTACCAGAAGCGATCCTCGCGTCCAACACGTCGTCGCTGTCGATCACGGCGCTCGCGGCCGGCCTCAAGCATCCTGGCCGCGTCGTCGGCATGCACTTCTTCAACCCCGCGCCGGTGCTGCCGCTGGTCGAGGTGGTAAGCGGCCTCGCTACGCGATCCGAAACGGCCGCCGTCGTCTACGAAACGGCGAAGGCGTGGGGCAAGGTGCCGGTGCACGCGGCGTCCACGCCGGGCTTCATCGTCAACCGCTGCGCGCGTCCGTTTTATGCAGAAGCGCTCCGGCTGCTGGCCGAACGCGCCGCGGATCCCGCGACCCTCGATGCGGTGATGCGCGAAGCGGGCGGATTCCGCATGGGCGCGTTCGAGCTGATGGACATGATCGGCCACGACGTCAATTTCGCGGTGACCAGGAGCGTGTGGGAAGCGTATTTCCACGATCCGCGCTTCACGCCATCCGTCTTCCAGCAGGAGTTGGTCGCGGCGGGGTTCCTGGGGCGCAAATCCGGACGCGGTATCTACGGCTACGACGCGAATGCGTCGAAGCCCGAGCCGCGGACGGAATCGCCGCAGGTGCGTCCCGCGCGCATACGCGTTGCCGGTGACGCAGCGATGACGAACGGTCTGCGCGATCGCTTGACGGCATCGGGATTCGACGTTGGGAAGATGGCCGCCGATGAAGCGATCGCGCCGAGCTATCTGGTCGTGGACGACGCATTCGTCGTCCCCTGCGACGGGCGCACTGCCACGACGATCGCCGTTGGCGGTGGACAGCCAGGCGTCGTCGTGTTCGATCTTGCGTACGACTACGGCCAATGCACGCGGCTTGCGATCGCGCGCGCCGACACGTGCACCGACGAAGCCGCGGCGGCCGCCATTGGTGCGTTGCAGGCCGCCGGCATCGCCGTGTCCCGCATCGACGACGTCGCTGGTCTCGCCGTCATGCGCACGGTGGCGATGCTCGCCAACGAAGCGGCCGACGCGGTCACGCAGGGCATCGCCAGCGCGCGCGACGTCGACGTCGCCATGCGTAACGGCGTCAACTATCCACGCGGGCCGCTTGCGTGGGCGGATACGATCGGTCTCGACCATGTCTGCACCGTGCTGCGCAACCTTGCCGCGCATTATGGCGAGACGCGTTACCGCATTTCGCCGCTGCTCGCGCGCCGCTGTGCCACCCGCGCGCCCTTGGGCGAGTAGCTCATGCACGCGGACGAGGTCGCGTTGTCTCCGGCCGATGCCCAGGCTTTGGCGGAGCGGGTCGCGGCGGGCATGTTCGCGCGCGATGCCGCGTCGCGGGGGCTGGGCATGCGGATCACGAAGGTCGCGCCCGGTTTCGCCGAGCTGACCATGACGGTGCGCCACGACATGGTCAATGGTCATGCGATATGCCACGGCGGATTCGTGTTCACGCTGGCCGACAGCGCGTTCGCCTTCGCCTGCAACAGCTACAACGCGAACACGGTGGCCGCCGGATGCGCAATCGAGTTCCTCGCGCCGTCGCACGAGGGAGATGTGCTGACCGCGACGGCGCGCGAGCGGGCGCTGGTCGGCCGCAGCGGCATCTACGATATCGACGTGACCAACCAGACCGGCGCGACGATCGCAATTTTCCGTGGCAAGAGCACGCGGATCAAGGGTCATGTGGTGTAGGGGTCAGAGACGACTTTCCTGTCGAGGTCCGTCGCACTAACATAGCCATGTCCGGTAAATCGTCTCTGACCCAATGAGAACGCCGCGACCCAACGAGCTGGAGCCGATCGAGCGCGCGAGCCGCGACGAATTGCGGGCGTTGCAGCTTTCGCGCATGCGCTGGTCGGTCCAGCATGCCTACGACAACGTCCCGCACTATCGGCGCGCTTTCGACGCGAAGGGTGTGCATCCGCGGGACCTGCACGCGCTCGAGGATCTCGGCAAGTTCCCGTTCACCGTCAAGACCGATCTGCGCGACAACTATCCGTTCGCGATGTTCGCGGTGCCGCGCGAGCAGGTCGTGCGCATTCACGCATCGTCGGGCACGACCGGCAAGCCCACGGTGGTGGGCTACACGCGCAATGACATCGAGACGTGGGCGACCGTCATGGCGCGGTCGATCCGCGCGGCGGGCGCGCGGGCCGGCGACATCCTGCATGTCGCTTACGGCTACGGACTCTTCACCGGCGGGCTCGGTGCCCATTACGGGGCCGAGAAGCTGGGCTGCACCGTCATCCCGATGTCGGGCGGGCAAACCGAGAAGCAGGTGCAGCTGATCCAGGACTTCAAGCCGTCGGTGATCATGGTGACGCCGTCGTACATGCTGGCCATCGCCGAGGAAATGGAGCGGCAGGGCATCGATCCGAAGACGAGCTCGCTCGAGATCGGCATCTTCGGCGCCGAGCCGTGGACGCCGACGATGCGCGCGGCGATCGAAGCGAAGCTCGCGATGGACGCGATCGACATCTATGGCTTGTCCGAAGTGATCGGACCCGGCGTGGCGCAGGAGTGCATCGAGACCAAGGACGGCCTCACCGTCTGGGAGGATCACTTCTATCCGGAGATCATCGACCCCGCGACCGGCGAGGTGCTGCCCGACGGCGAGAAAGGCGAGCTCGTGTTCACGTCGCTCACCAAGGAGGCGCTGCCGATCATTCGCTATCGGACCCGCGACCTGACGCGCCTCTTGCCGCCCACGGCACGCGCCATGCGCCGGATCGAGAAGATCACCGGCCGCTCCGACGACATGATGATCATCCGCGGCGTCAACGTGTTCCCGACGCAGATCGAGGAGCTGATGCTTGCGGACCACGTGCTCGCGCCGCACTACCAGATCGAAATCACGCGCCCGAAGAACCTCGACGAAATGACGGTGCTCGTCGAGCGGACGGCGAGCGCCGGGAGTGCCGATGGCGAGGCCGCCGGCGCAAGGCTCGCGCACCTGATCAAGAGCCTCATCGGCGTCACCGCCGACGTGAAGGTGCTGGCGCCGGGCGGTGTCGAGCGGTCGGTGGGCAAGGCGAAGCGGATCGTCGACAAGCGTAAGTAGGCCCTACTTACGACGCGATCAAGTGATACGTGCAGTGCCTACTTGAACCCCAGCCGCAACGAAATTGCTTCCGCGCACGCTCGCAGCTTCACCGCGATCGGTCCATTCCATGCGGGATCGAAGCTGCCGGCGGGTCCGAGCGCGGTGACCGCGAGGACGATGCCGCGCGTCTGATCGAAGACCGGCGCCGACAACGCGTTGATGCCCGGGATCGGCTGGCCGACCGCGCGCGCCATCCCGCGCTCGCGCACTTCCGCCAGCAAGGCATCGAGCGCCGCTTTGGGCCGCCGCGCGGATTCCTGCGCCGTCACCGCCGGGTCCTTCAATTCGCGCCCGATGTGGTGCTGCGCAATCCTGGCCGGCAGGAACGCCGAGAAAACGCGACCGGTCGCCGTGTTGACCGTGGACATGACGGTGCCCGCGCGCATGTTCACGTGAATGGGCCGGCGCGATTCGTGGATGTAGACGATCGTCGGCCCGTGCGAGCCAAGCACGGCGAGGGCCACCGTGTGGTCGACCGCCTCGCCGAGCGCCGTGATCGCCGGGATCGCGATGCGCACCGGTGACAGCAGTTGCAGGCTGACGAGCCCGAGCTGCAACGCAAACGGACCGAGACCGTAGTGGGCGGTGATCGGGTCCTGCTCGATCAGGCCGAGCTTGCCGTAGCTCACGAGGTACGGGTGTGCCTTGGCCGAGCTCATCCCGGCGCGCCGCGCGAGCTCGCGCAGCGGCAGCGGCGCGCCGGCGTCGACCAGCGCCTGCAGCAGTGCGCCGCCGACTTCGATCGATTGAATGCCGCGTTGCGATTTCGTCATGGCCTTATCCTAGCTGCTGCAGCGTAGGGTCAGAGTCGACTTTCGAAGGATACTCGACGGGGTCGACTCCGGGCCGCGCGAAAGTCGACTCTGACCCTACTCGCCGAACAGCGCGACGATGCGCTCCCGCAGCCAGCGATTGGCGGGCTCGTTCTCGAACCGCCAGAACCAGTGCACCGAGACGTCGAAGCTGGGAAGACCGACGCGCGGCCGCCAGATCGCATAGTCGCCAAGCGCGCGGAACACCTCGGCGAGCCGCGACGGCATGATGGCGGCCAGGTCGGTCTCGGCCAGGATTCGCGGCAGCACCATGAAATGCGGCAGCTCGAGCCGGACGTGATCGCGCAATCCGAGCGCTTCCAATGCGCGCGCCGTGGCCGGGTGCGAGCGCACCAGCGCGTAGTGCAGCTGCGCCAGCCCCGCGCGCGATGGTTTGCGGCGCGCGACCGGATGCGCTGCCCGCATCACGACCACGTAGCGTTCGGACAGCAGAAACCGACGCTTTGCGCCGGTGAGCGCGGGAATGTAGCCCAAGGCAACATCGATACGGCCGCTTTCCAGCGCCGGCAGAATGTCGCGGTCGTCCAGCTGGAAGGCTTCGAGACGGACCCGCGGCGCGTCGCGCGCCATCGATTGGAGGAGCGGCGGCAGGAAAATCGTTTCTCCGATGTCGGTGAGATGGAGCCGGAAAACACGGTCGGAGCGCGCGGGCTCGTAGGTTTCCGTCTCGCGGATCGCGACGTCGATCGTGGTCAGCGCATGGTCGACCGCCGTGGCGAGCCGCTGCGCCTTCGCCGTCGGCGCCATGCCGCCCTGCGTGCGAATGAAGAGCGGATCGCCATACAGCGCCCGCAGCCGTTGCAAGGCATGGCTGACGGTCGGCTGCGATACGCCAAGCCGTTCGGCGGCCCGGCTCACGTTCCCCGTGACGTGCACGGCCAGAAACGTCTGCAGCAGGTTGAGATCGACGTTGCTGATATGCATGGCATCGATAGTACTTCTAAAGATTATGTCATGGACAAATAATAGAAGCGAGGTAGGATGACACCCACGACAGGCGGTGCCGCAGTCGGAGGACGCCGGTGGAAGTCTCATTCAGCAACGAAGCTCGCATGCTGCGCCGAGGCGCCGGCGAGGCGTTCCATGGCGAGGGCATCCTCGCGATCACCAAGGCGCTTCTGCAGTCGGGTGTCGCCTATGTCGGCGGTTATCAGGGCGCGCCGGTGTCGCATCTGCTGGACGTCCTCGTCCAGTCGAAGGACTACCTCGCCGAGCTGGGCGTCCACGTCGAGGCGTGCTCGAACGAGGCCTCGGCGGCTGCGATGCTCGGCGCGTCGATCCATTATCCGCTGCGCGGCGCCGTGACCTGGAAGTCGATCGTCGGGACCAACGTCGCCGCCGACGCGCTGTCCAACCTTGCGTCGCCAGGGGTCACCGGCGGTGCGCTCATCATCGTCGGCGAAGACTATGGCGAGGGCGCGTCGGTCATCCAGGAGCGCACGTACGCGTATGCGTTGAAATCGTCGCTGATCCTGCTCGATCCGCGGCCGGACCTCGCGCACATGGTGCGTACCGTCGAGCACGCGTTCGCGCTGTCGGAAGCGTCCAACATGCCGGCGATGCTCCAATTGCGCATCCGCGCGTGCCACGTGCGCGGCAGTTTTGTGTGCCGCGACAACGTGTCGCCGGCGGTATCGACCCGCCACGTGATGGCGGAGCCGGCGGCGTTCGATTACGGCAAGCTCGCGCATCCGCCGGTGACGTTCCGGCAGGAGAAGTTCAAGGGCTCTGATCGCATTCCCGCGGCGCGCCGCTACATCGTCGAGCAGCGGCTGAACGAGCGCATGGGTGGCGAGCGCGCCGGCCTGGGCCTCATCGTGCAGGGCGGACTCCACAACTCGCTGATCCGCGCGTTGCAGCAGTTCGGGCTGGCCGATGCTTTCGGCGATTCCGATCTCGCGATCCTCGCGCTCAATGTCATCTGCCCGTTGGTCCCGGAAGAGATCGCCGAATTCTGCCGCGGCAAGCGGGCCGTGCTGGTGCTGGAGGAAGGGCAACCCGAATTCATCGAGCAGGAGATGCTGGCAATCCTGCGCCGCTTCGATATCGCAACAAAGCTCGCCGGCAAGAGCGTGCTGCCGATGGCTGGCGAATACACGGTCGAGGTCATCGCGCGCGGACTTGCCGCGTTCATTGCGCAGTACGCGCCCGAAGTCCCGCTGGCCGATGGCAATGCGTGGCTTGCCGCAACCGCGCAGCGGCGTGACGACGTTGCGCGGCAGCTCGACAAGCCGCTGCCGCCGCGGCCACCGAATTTCTGCATCGGTTGTCCGGAGCGGCCGGTGTTCGCAGCGCTGAAGCTCGTTCAGCAGGATATCGGCCCCATCCACATTGCGGGCGACATCGGCTGCCATGCGTTCGCTACGTTCGAGCCGTTCTCGATGGGACATTCGATTCTCGGCTACGGGATGAGCCTCGCGAGCCGCGCCGGCGTGTCGCCGATGATGCAGCGGCGCACGCTGGCCGTGATGGGCGACGGCGGCTTCTGGCACAACGGGCTCATCACGGGCGTGCAGTCGGCATTGTTCAACGGCGACGACGCGGTGCTCGTGATCCTCAAGAACGGCTACACGTCGGCCACGGGGACGCAGGAGATCATTTCCACGCCCGCCGACGATACGAAGGTCAGTGCAAAGGACAAAGCGGAGAGCCGCGTCCACGAGAACCAGGTGATCGAGCGCACGCTTGAAGGGCTCGGCGTCAAGTGGCTGCGTACGGTGAACAGCTACGACGTCACGAAGATGCGTGCGACATTCGACGACGCATTCACCACGGACTTCCACGGTCTGAAGGTCATCATCGCCGAAGGCGAGTGCCAGCTCGAGCGGCAGCGCCGCGTCAAGCCGTGGCTCGCGCAGCAGGTGCGGGAAAGAAAACGCGTTGTGCGGGTGAAATACGGTGTCGACGAAGACACGTGCTCGGGCGATCACTCGTGCGTCCGGCTGTCCGGCTGCCCGACGCTGTCGGTCAAGCCGGCGTCCGATCCGCTGCGCGTCGATCCGGTCGCGACGGTGCTCGAAGGCTGCGTCGGCTGCGGATTGTGCGGCGAGAACGCGCACGCGGCCAGTTTGTGCCCGTCGTTCTATCGCGGCGAGGTGATCCAGAATCCGCATTGGCGCGATCGTTTCGCGAATCGCTGGCGGCGTGCGGTGATCGGGCTCTTTCAACCCCAATGATCATGGCTGCGGTCGCTCCAGTCACCATTTTGATTGGCGCCCTCGGCGGCGAGGGCGGCGGCCTGCTCGCGCAGTGGCTGGTCGAAACGGCGACGGACGCCGGCTATCCCGTGCAGAGCACATCGATCCCCGGGGTTGCGCAACGCACGGGTGCGACGACCTATTACGTCGAAATCTTTCCGCAGCCGGTCAGCGCGCTGGGTGGACGGCAACCGGTGTTGAGCCTGCTGCCGGTCCCCGGGTGCATCGATCTCGCCGTCGCCTCCGAATTGCTGGAGGCCGGCCGCATCGTGCAAAGCGGCATGGTCAGCCCGGAACGCACGATGCTGGTCACGTCGACGAGCCGCACGTTGACCACCGCGGAAAAGATGGCGCAGGGCGATGGCCGCTTCGATTCGGGCGTGCTGCTCGACGTGGCGCGCCGGCACAGCGCGACGCTCGTCGCGTTCGACATGGAGACCGCGGCGCGGGAAACCGGCACGATCGTCAGCGCCGTCATGTTCGGCGCCATTGCCGCGAGCGCGGTGCTACCGTTCGCGCGAGAGCATTGCGAAGCCGTGGTGCGCGCCTCCGGCCGCGGCGCCGACGCGAGCCTCGCAGGTTTCGCGCGCGGCTGGGATGCCGTGCGCGCGGCTGCTTCGCCATTACGTGATGTCACCGTATCTGCCGCGCCTGAAGGCGACGCGGGCGTTGACGCCTTCCCAGCCGCGGCGCGCGACCTGATTGCCCTTGGCCACGCGCGGCTCGTCGAATTCCAGGATCGCGCGTACGCCGATTTCTATCTCGAGCGGCTGGCCCGGATGCTGGCCGTGGAACGCACAAGCGATCCGGGCGGCCGCCACGGCTTTGCGTTGACGCGCGAGACGGGCCGCTTCCTCGCCTTGTGGATGGCGTTCGACGACGTGATCCGTGTCGCCGGATTGAAGTGCCGCGCCAGCCGCTTTGCGCGAGTGCGCCGCGAAGTGGCGGCGCGCGATGGCGATATCGTGCGCATCGTCGATCACTTCAAGCCGGGCATTCCGGAATTCGCGGGCATGCTGCCGGCGTCGCTGGCGGCGCGGCTCATGGCATGGGACCGCGCGCGCGTGGCGCGCGGCAAATCGCCGGCCGGCTTCGCATTGCATTTGCGCAGCGACACGATCGGCGGTTTCCTGGCGTTGCGCACGCTTGCCGGCCTGAGAGGCCTGCGGCGGCGCGGCACGCGGTACGCGCAGGAGCAGGCGCTGATCGAGCGCTGGCTGGCGGCCATCGAGCGCGCCGCTCGCGACGGCTGGCAGGGTGCGTTCGAGATCGCGCTATGCGGGCGCTTGGTCAAGGGCTACGGCGCGACCAACGAGCGCGGCAAGCGCAACCTTGCGCACATCGTCGACCATTTGGCCGCCGATGGAAGGTTCGCCGACGACGCCGCGCGCGCGGCGGCGATCAGGCAGGCGCGGGAAGCAGCACTGGCGGACGAGGGCGGCAAGGCGCTCGACCAGGCGCTGGTCGCGCACGGCGCACCGCCGCGCCCGGTGATCGCGCAACCGATCCGCTGGACGAAAAAACGCCTGGGCACTGAGCCTGCTCGGTTCAACAAGGTCGGGTGAGGGACGCATACGATGAGTAAACACCACCGCAGCCAATTCACCGTCGAATGGGGCGATTGCGATCCGGCGCAGATCGTGTTCTATCCCAATTTCTTCCGTTGGATGGACGCGGCGTCGCTGCGCTTTTTTCGCGCGGCCGGCGTGCCGCCCTGGCGGGAGCTCGAGGCGCAGAGCGGCATCATCGGCACCCCATTGGTGGACGCGTCGGCCCGTTTCCTGCGGCCGGCCACGTATGGCGACGTCATCGACATCGACACGGCGATCGACGAATGGCGTGGCAAGAGCTTCGTGATGTCGCATATCATTCGCCGCGGTGAGGAGGTCCTGGTCGAGGGGCGCGAAGTGCGCGTGTTCGCGCGGCGGCATCCGGAGGATCCCGCGCGCATCCAGGCAGTCGACCCGCCCGAGAGCGTCCGCAAGTGGTGCGCATGAGCCGGAAGTAACAGTAAGAAGCAAGAAGGCAGGAAGGGGGAGAAGCCATGGAGGAACCCGGCGCCGACAGCACGGCGGTCCTGATGCGTCAATACGGGCCGGGCGGCCGCATGCTGCTCGGGGCCAGCAAGTATCTGGCGATCGCCGGCGGGCTCGTCTTCGTCGGGCTCGTCGTGATGTCGATCGTGTCGATCACCGGCCGCAAGCTCTTCTCGTGGCCGGTGCCCGGCGACGTCGAGGTCCTGCAGATGTGCGCGGCGTTCGCGTCGTCGTGCTTTTTCGCCTACTGCCACATGATCAACGGCGACGTGAAGGTGGACTTCTTCACGCATAACCTGGCGCCGGCGAAAGTGCGCTCGCTCGACGCGTTCGGCGCGCTGATGGTCGGGCTGTTCGGCGCGTTGATCGCGTGGCGCACGGCGGCGGGCGCCATCGCCGTCAAGGACGTCGGCGAAACCTCGGCGATCCTCGGCTGGCCGGTGTGGATTGCGCAAGGCCTGATGGTCCCGGGCTTCGTGCTGCTCGCCGCCGCCGGCTTCTACATGTGCGTCGTCCATCTGCGCGCCGCGATGCGCAGCCGCGCCTCTTGAGCGCCGCCGGGCCGTCCCAAGGCGCGAATAGCGTCCCCTCAGGGGGCAGCGCGGCGGCGACAGCCGCAAGCGTGGGGGTCCACATTCGCGCCGCCGGGCCGCCCAAGGTCGCGCAATTGCGGACTGCCCCAGGGAGCAGCGCGGCGGCGACAGCCGCGAGCGTGGGGGTCCTTTGACCGGTACGAACGTCGGCTTCATCATCTTTGGCGTGATGCTCGCGCTGATGGTGGTGCGCGTCCCGATCGGCATCGCGATGTTCTCGGTCGGCGCGGCGGGCTACGTGTACATGACCAGCGGC
>Ga0268264_10000842_pt1 | contig 32840 bp, 31 predicted proteins | sample KBSSwiS32_FD_190357 | JGI IMG/M metagenome (GOLD analysis project Ga0268264, IMG submission 190357) | Switchgrass rhizosphere microbial communities from Kellogg Biological Station, Michigan, USA - KBS Switchgrass S3-2 (SPAdes) (version 2) | ecosystem: Host-associated > Plants > Roots >...
TGCGCGCAACCGACAGGATCGTCTAGTCACGTATCGAACTGGCTGAGGTCCAGCGGGTGGTGAAAGCGCGCGCCGATCCAGCCGTCGTGTTTCCAGCGCACCTGCGCGCGGAAGATGCCGTGGCCCGGTATCGAAATTCCGAAGTCGACATCGTCGGGCAGCTCCGTGTCGACATCGACCATCACACCATTTTCGGAGAGATTCTTGATCCGCGCCGGAACTTCGCGATCGTCCGGCAGCAGCAGGGATGACGCGATCGCCGTGGCGAATCGTGGCGGACGGGGAGGGAATTTCGGCCTCCTCTTCAAACTCATCGCCATGTCCGGGACTCTCTTCTCAAAGCTTGGGTGGAACTATGGCCAACGGGTTAAGAGTGCGTGACCAGCCGGGGTGCGGGAAATTCGAACCCTGCGGACGATGCCGCATTTTTGCGCAGCCCGCCCTTTCCCTGCGGCCGCTTCGGGCTATAAGTCCGGCGCTTCGCGCTGCTGGGGCGTCGCCAAGTGGTAAGGCACCGGTTTTTGGTACCGGCATTCGCAGGTTCGAATCCTGCCGCCCCAGCCAACTTTCTTCTAAGTGACTGCAATAGCATAGCTCCTTATTGTTCCACGGGCGCGTGGTGGGGCTTTGATACAGAGCCCTGGTACAGGGGTGATGCAGGTGGCTGGCGTACCGAACACGATCCGTAAGGCCGGCGTCTACTATTTGCGGCGTTTGATACCGCTGCACCTACGTCCCACGCTGCAGAGGCGAGAGCTTGTTTGCAGTCTCCGAACCAGTGAAATTGGCGTTGCACGTTGCCGATCGCGCCCTCTCTATTTACGCTCCGAGGAATTGTTCGGCTTCGTGAGGTCTTCGCCAATGCTGCAAGAGGCAGTTCTCGCCGCCCTTGTCCAGGATTTCTATTCCACGGTGCTGGAGCGCGAGAACCAAATGCGCCTCATGGAGCTAGTTCTCATTGATGATGATGCGCGCCACCGCAAGGCGCGGTACTGGAAGGATCTAGCACAGCAGGCCCGTAGCGAGCTTGCCGCCAACGCGTTTGGATCGGTCAGCTTTATCTCTGCTGCAATGATCAAGAAACATGGCCTTGCATTGAAATTGGACGATCTGGAGCTGCGGCAAGTGAACCAGGCAATGCTTCGTGCCTCCTGTGACCTAGCCGAAGCCCTCGGGGCGCGGTTCGAAGGCGACTTCAATTTCGAACCGCGGGACAAGCTACTGAAGCACGTGCTTGCGGATGCGGAGGTAACAGCGCCGACGCGACCCGACGACATTTCACCACCAGTGCAGGATGAGATCCTTTTTTCTGTGCGAGCCGAGGAATTTCGCCATCTGCAGCTCCAGCGAAAGGTGTGGGAGAAGCAGACCGCTCTACAGGCTCGCAAGACGTACCAGCTCTTCGCAGAGATTTGCGGCGACAGGTTTCTCGCAGGATATGTTCGCTCGGATTCCCTGCAGTTCAGGGACACGCTAATTGGTTTGCCAGCAAACTATGGAAAAGCTCCGGAATATCGTGGCAGGTCTGCCCAGGATATCACAGCAGCGACTTCTGCCATGGACCTGGGCAGGTTGGCACCTCGCACGGTCCAAAGGCACCTCGCCGCTTTGTCCTCGCTCTGGGATTCGGCGAAGGAACGCGGCGAGGTTTCGGAGAATATCTTTTCGGGGCTCAAACTTCCGAAAGGAAAGAAAGCGAGCGAACAGCGCCAGATGTGGTCTCAAGACAAGCTCGTACAGCTTTTCCGCACTCCGATCTGGCGCGGGTGCCACTCGAAGGATCGTCGCTCCAAGCCCGGCTCTATAATTATTCGGGACGAGAAATTCTGGCTCCCGTTGATCGCCGTGTTTTCCGGGTTGCGACAAGAAGAGATATGTCAGCTCATATCGAGGACGTCCGGCGGGAACGGGGCGTCTGGATCTTCGATATCAACAACCGCCCACCACGTCAGGTCAAGAACCGAAACGCAGTAAGATTGGTGCCTGTCCACAAGGACCTCATTAAGCTGGGACTGCTCGAGTACGTCGACGAACAGCGTCGAGCCGGAAGAGGCCTCCTATTTCATCAACTTCGGCCGGGCGGGGCAGACGATCGCCTCGGTCACAATTTCACGAAATGGTTTACTCGCTATCGCCGAGATGTCGGACTGTACGAGGGCAGACTCGATTTTCATTCCTTTCGCCACAGTGCGACAACCTTCATGCAATGGGCGGACGTGCCTGCTTCAATCATCGATGCCGTTACCGGGCACGAGACGACGGGCGAGACGGCTCGTTACACGAAGAATTTCCAGATAACCCAACTGCTGCAGGCGGTGGACGCGATTGATCCGGGTGTCGATCTCAGCGGCCTTTATCCCAAGCGGATTGATCCTGCTGCCTCAGCCTGACAGCGTCAAGAAGCGCTGATTGGCTGGAGAACATTTGTGCAGCCGGACCATCACGCGTTTCAGCGTGAGTTTGCCGAACCTACCCCACACGGCAAGATCCAGCTTGCCGTCCACCACACTGATCCCGGCACGCGCACTGACCAGCCGCGCGCCCACCACAAGCGCCGTAGCGGCTGGTCAGCTTCGCTACCGTCGAGCTACACCACTCGCTGGGACACGACCCCGGCGGGCGACTAAGGTGCTGCTCAGCCCAGGCCCGTGAAGGCCGATACGTCCAGAATATCAGCAAGGCTCCACTTCATATTGGACATCGCTGATGGCCGACGCCACGCTGCCCACCAATAAGGACGAGATCGGGGGAATGATGCGGCAATCAGCGCCGATGATCGGGCAACATCAGGGATAGTCGCGGAGGGCGAATATGCCCGGGCCACATATCCGTTCCATCCAGTCTGCACGTGGGATTTAGCTGCCTGTCCCAGCTGGACCGTCTATTTTGAGGAGGATCCAATGCCTGACTATGAGGTGGTGAGGGTTCTCGACAGCAAGGCGCGCCTGGGCGAATCGCCAGTATGGTCGGTCGATCACCAGGTGCTTCTTTGGGTCGATATTCTAAAGCAGACGGCGAACCGCTTTTCGATCGCCACGGGCGAGAACGTTGAATGGAGTGTTCCATCGGTTCCTGGCGGGATCGTGCTGGGGGAAGGCAATAGCGCGCTGATAGTGGCGAGCGACGGGATATACGACATCGCACTGGATTCAGGGGCAGTCTCCAAGCTGGCGGACGCGCCTTTCGATCCCAGCAAGCGCCGGTTCAATGATTGCAAGGCTGATCGGCAAGGGCGCTTGTGGTCCGGTGCCTCCAACATCGATCCAGAAGATCAAGTCGAAAATGGCGGGGTTTTATACCGTTACGACGGCATGTCGCTGACCCAAGGCTATGCGCCCATCACTATTCCGAACGGCCTGGCGTTCAGCCCCGACGGCAGAACGATGTACCGAGCCGAGTCCTGGATGCGGACGATCTACGCACTGGATTACGATCCCAATACCGGCACGGCGTCAAATCAACGGGTCTTCGCGCAGGTTCCGGACGATCTCGGTGTTCCAGATGGGGCGGCGATGGATACCGAGGGCGGCTACTGGGTTGCTTTGCCACTCGGACCGCGGATGAACAGTATCGCGCGTTTCAGTGCCGATGGAAAGCTGGACGTTCTCATCGAGGTTCCAGTTTTAATGCCGACCATGGTCGCGTTTGGTGGCCTGGACATGGCGACCTTATATTTAACTTCCGCACGGGATGAACACATATTTTCCCTATACTCAGGAGGGAAGGGCGCGAATGACCTGGATGGCGATATCTTTGCTATTCAGACGTCGTTTACGGGTGTGCCGGAAACCAAAGTCCGCGTGAGGAAAGCCAATTAAGCGGGATGGGAAAATAGTGTCTCGGGATTGATCGCGACTGATCGCAGTAAATACCGATGTGAAATGGTAACTGAGTAGTACACGTATAGTCATAAAGCGAAGATTCTAAATATATAAACGGGAGAGAGATGATGCGGTCTAGCGTTGGTATCGCAGCTTTGGCGCTGGGTCTCGCTACCGCGGCGCACGCCGCGGAGACAGGTGCGAGCGGTGTGGGAGCGGAAGTAGAGGCGGCTGCGCCGCGTGCGACTTCTCCGGCCGACTCGTCCTCAGAGGACTCGGTCGGTGATATCGTGGTGACGGCACGCCGCACCAGGGAAAGTCTTCAATCGGTTCCCGTTGCGATTACTGCGTTTTCTGGTGAACAGCTTCAGCAGCAGAATGCCCGATCGGTCGCGGACGTTGCGCTTCTGACGCCGGGATTGCAAATAAATTATAGCACCGCAACGCCGGCCGGCACTATTTTTACCATTCGCGGCCAAGTGAACCAGGATCCTGTCGCCAGTCAGGATGCCACGGTCGGCATTTATGTCGATGGGTTATACTGGGCGCGAGCTTATGGCGCGAACGCCGATCTGCTTGACGTTAGCGGCGTGCAGGTGCTCAAGGGTCCGCAGGGAACGCTGTTCGGTCGCAACACGACAGGCGGTGCGATCCTGCTCACCACCAACGATCCCGACCCCGGTGGACTGTCGGGCCTCGTTTCCGCCTCTTACGGACGGTTCAACTACCGCACCGTCACCGGCGTTATCAATGCCTCATTGGTAGAAGACAGGCTGGCTGTTCGGGTCGCCGGGCAGTTGATGAGGCGTGACGGTTATATCCATGACATCAACAACAACGCCATGCTTGGTAACCTCGACAGTTACACTGTCCGCTCGAAGCTGCTGTTCAAGCCGACTGACACCCTCAGCATCGTTCTTTCGGGCGAATGGTATCGGTCGAGCAATTTGACCGAACCGCAGCGTCTGGTCTATGCGTCGTCGACCGGTTCGGCCGCCATCGCGACGGTGGCGGAAGTGGACGGCTTCGCGACAGCCGGCGCCTTGGGCTGCTTCAGCCCCGGCGTCGGCACGGCCTGCCGAGCGCGGGCTTCGCAGCTGTTCAACGATAGCATTGCGAAGAACCAGGGCAATAACGCGGACTTGACAACATTGCCCCGTGGCCGTGTGGTAACCCATACCTATGGCGCGACGGCTAACCTTGAGACAACATTCGGCGAAATTAAGGCGATCAGCGGATATAGAAACGTAAAAACCATCAGCTTCAACGACAACGACGGCTCTCGCTTTGCGCTGTTGGACGATGGGCAAGGTGTGGGTTCCCCAAATATCTACAATAATAAGGTGGACTTTTCCCAGTTTTCCATAGAGCTGGTCGCAACCGGCAAAGCCTTGGATAACAAGTTGGATTTCGCGGCCGGCGGGTATTATTTCCATGAGCGCGGCAATGATGGAAATGTAACCGAGGCGCTCGTCGCAATAAATCCCGTCGGCTCGCGAGTTTACGGAGATCTTCAGTCGGATAGTTACAGTGTTTTTGGGCAAGCGACATACCATGCCAGTAACGCTCTCTCGATAACGGGCGGTCTGCGCTATTCAATCGACGAAAAGCAGATAGATTCGAGCAATAGCAGCTTTTCTATCGCAGTCGGTCCGACGCCGGGCAACTTTACCTGCTTGGTGGCGCCGGTTTGCCCCGCCCATCGCTCGGATACCTTCCGCGGCGTATCGTATACTGCCAGTATCGATTATACTATCCGCGACGGGTTGCTGCTCTATGCCAAGACGGCGAAGGGATTCCGCTCCGGCGGCGAGAATTCCCGTACTAGAAATCTTTCGGGTTTCGTGTCATTTCGACCCGAGAATGCGACCTCCTACGAGGGCGGATTGAAGAGTGAATTCTTCGATCACCGCCTGCGCGCGAACATCGCCGGCTACTATACCACGGTCAAGGACATCCAGCGCATCGTCACGATCGTCAACAATGCCGGCGTCACGACGGCGGTCACCAATGCGGGGCAGGCAGATGTTTACGGCGGTGAAGTTGAGGTTAGCGCAGTGTTGCCGGCCCATATCCGGCTTGATGGATCATTGGCCTATACCCACCCCAAATATGTCTCGTTCATCGACAATGGCTTCGACCGCAGTCGCGACGCCTTCTACGGCGTTCCGAAATGGACGGCATCGATCTCGCCGTCCTGGACAGGTGATTTCGACTTCGGCAAGCTCCTGTTGCGCGCCGACTTCTCCTATCAGTCTGACATGAACATCTCGCCCGTTGCCTTCTACACGGACGCGGCGGGTGTGCTGCGTGACGCGCAGAATGGAAATCCGGTCTCGGCCGTGGATGCGGCGGGTTATCTGCGCGGTGCGACCGACAAGGCCCATTGGCTGGTCAATGCGCGTGCCGGGATCAGCGTGATGGACGGCAAGCTGGATCTTGCCGTGTGGGGTAGAAACCTGACCAACAGCCGCGACTATGTGGCCGGCTTGACGCTGCCGTCGCTCGGATTTTCCGCCGCCGGCGAACGCGAGCCTCGGACCTTCGGCGTCACCGCAACGATCAAGTTCGGTGCGCGCTGATTCGGGACCCCCGGTCGGGCCCGCAGCCCGACCGGGGTCACAGCTGGATTTCGCATGGGCGGAATGTCGGGAGACCTCGGCGCGGGCAGGCGCAGGGCATCTGAATGTTTAGGTTCCGAAGATTCCCCCGATCGGCCACTCAGGGGCGGTTGGTCGGATCCCTTCACGGCGCTTCGCTCTTCCCGGCATTAGAGCGCACAAATACTGCGCGACGCGACACAATCTGGCGGATCGGATCAAAAACTTAGATACGAACGCGATATGGATGGTGAGTCTTTTTATATTGGACGCTCAGGCGCGGAGGCGCGAGGATCAGCGTGGCAGGCTGTTCGCGCGGCCGGTGAGTAGGAGAGGTCTATGCAGAACGCGGCCGTCAGCGGCGATGCACGCTATGAAGAAATTTTTAGCGTCGAACATGAGGTCACGAGCCGCGGCGATGCCCTTGTAGCCGATCCGTATTCGCACTTTGCCGCTCTGCGCTCACGAGGATCGGTGTTCCCAGGCAGTCTCTCGGTGGAAATCACCGGCCGAGAAATCGAGCACGGCTTCAATCCTGCCCGTCCGCATTTCTCCACGTTGACATTCGAAACCTGCAGCAAGGTCTTGATCGAAAACAAGCGCTATTCGTCGCATCTCTATCATGAGATGCCCGACATCATGTTCGGGATAGGCAATACTGTCCTTACGATGGTCGGCGATGAGCATGCGCGGCACCGTGCTTCGGTTCAGCCGATGCTCACCCGCCAGCAAGCCATGACCTGGTGGCGCCATAAATGGATCGATAAGCTTGTCGACACTCTCGTCAGCGCATTTGAACAGGATGGCGCGGCGGACCTTAGCCAGCAGCTATGTGCCCGTCTCCCGATGCACACCGTGACCAGCGCATACGGCCTCGGTCCCGAAGAAGCGCTGACGTTTCGCGAGAATCTGATGCGCAGCATGACGCCGACCGTGACAAAGGCCGATCGGGATATTGCGCATGGGATCGTTCGGACCATTCTGCTGGAGGCGATCCGTCAGCGCAGAGAGACGCCACAGGACGATCTGATTTCGATGATGATCGCCAGCAATCATCGCGACGAAAATGGGCAGCCGTCGCATCTGGACGATGAGGCTATCCTGTCCTTTTCGCGGCTGCTCCTGCTCGCCGGCGGCGGAACAACGTATCGCCAGCTCGGGATCCTGCTGTTCGCTTTATTGAGCAATCGAGAGCAACTCGAAGCACTTCGGGCGGACCGGTCGCTCATGTCCCAAGCGATCGAGGAGTCGCTCAGATGGAATTGCACCGACCCCTTGTTTTTCCGCCTCTCCACCGAGGATAGTGTGCTCGATGGCCACGAAATTCTGGCGGGGGCGATCATCAACGTCTGCCTGGGGGCGGCCAATCGCGATCCGAGCCGCTGGGAAAATCCGGATGTGTATGATCTCCATCGCAAACCGCAGCGGCATGTGGGTTTCGCCGCTGGGCCGCATACCTGCCTGGGGCGGTTTGTCGCCGAAGCGGAAATGACAGTTGCGGTCAACGCGTTGCTGGATCGTTTGCCGAAGCTGCGACTTGATGATCGCTGCGAAATCCCCCGTATTGTCGGAGGGCTTCAGGCGCGCGGCATGAATCATCTCCGCGTTCGATTTGATTGATCCGTCCGCCGGGTCTTGGCGGAGTGAGCTTTTCTGAAATGCTTTCCTCTATCCGGGGAGCTGCGTCACACGATCTTCGCGCTGGCCGCTCCGCTGGCCCCCATGCCCAGAGCCAGCCGACCGCCAGCGACACGAACCAGGGGCGTGTTCACACATTCGCTGGCGGTTGGTTGGTCAGGACGGGTTCGGCGGATCAATCAAAATGCCCTTTGTTCAGTGCATTTTCCATAGAGGTGACCCAGTCGCTGCCGATGCCGCCGATCACCGACAGTGATTTGGTCGTCGCGGTATTCAGAATATTCACCTCATATTGAATGGTGAACATTCCCGCAGCGTCGGCATCGGGCGGAACATAGGACATGTCGAATTTAAAGGCCGCGGGATCACGACCGCTTGCAGTAATTCGCCGCCTCGCCTGATCGAGTTCAATCTCGTAAGGTTCCATTGAAAGTCCTCACCCGTCAGGTTTGCTTACACGACAGCGCGTTTATCGACGGCGCGATGGGGAACTGCGGTCACGGCCCTCACGTCTTGGCCTCCACCTTGGCAAGCAGGGCGTCGATAGACCGGCCGATCGGGTTCGTCGCCAGGTCGGGCTGCGCTTGCCCACGCATTTCCAGCATGTTCCAGTAAAGGCAACTGATCCTGAACCCGGCAAAGGCCTCGTACCAATCGATGTCATCTACGGGTAAGCCGGTCAGACTCGTCCAGAGCGCGATCACGTCCTCACGCGAACCGAGGCCTTCGAGGTTGCTGCCTCGCGCCTCTATCTTGAGGCGCTCATTGAAGGTCCACCAGCCCAGGTCATCGAGCGCCCCTCCAAGGCCCGGCTGCTCCCAGTCCATCACCCCAACCACATCAAGATCGGAGCCAATCATCAGATTTCCGAGGCGGGCATCGCCCCACACGATCCCTTCAACCGGGTTCTTTGGAAAGGTTGCCTCGAGGCGGTGGAATGTGGCGCGCTGGTAGGTCGCGGGTCCGCGCGCCTCGAGCCACTCGAGATAGCGACGCCAGCGATTCCACTCCTGCCTGATAGGATCTCCGTCGGCCGGGCGATGCAAAAAGGCCAGGTCGGCGATCGGCACGGTCTGGATCGCGGCCAGCTGCGCGACGCCGTTGCGCCACAGCCGCTCTCGTTCCGCCGGGCTCAGTTCTGTTACCCAGCCGACCTCCATGTAAGATGGAATGCTTACTGCGACGCGGCCGGTCAGCTTTTCCATGACGAAGAAAGGCGCGCCAAGTATGCTCGGATCTTCTTCAAGCCAGAACAGCTCCGCGATGCGCACCCGGCCACTGTCGCGCATGGCCTTCATCACGCGATATTGATCGATGAACATATCGTCGCAGTAGACGGTGAAAGTCGTGGGCTTGATGCGCACGACCAATCCCCGGTGGTGATCGGCGCCGTTCTGCCGCCAATCAAGGTCGAACAGGATCGTCTCGTGCGATTGTCCGGTGCCGCGCGGATATTCGAAATTGGAGAGGCTGAGGTCCGTCGCGCTTGACAGACGGCTCTTCAGCCAGACCTTGAGCAGGCCCGCCAGCTCGCCGAAATCCCGCATGGCGGGGGCGACGAACACGCCCTCCTTTTCCTTTGCATCCACGCTCATCTGGTCTCCTTGCCTCTCCATTTTCAGCACTCGTGCAGTGGGCCATTGCACCCGGTGTCCACTCCACCCGCGAACGGCCTTAGCCCGCGTTTGTTCATGCGAAGTGCAACCGGCGATACTTACCGCGGAAGTACAGCAAGGGGTCACGATGCGGTTCAAACGCAACGTAGCGCACTTCGCCGATGAAAATCAGGTGGTCCCCGCCATCATGCACGGCATGGCGGCGGCAATCGAAGCTCGCCAGAGATCCGTTGAGCAATGGAACGGCGGTTGCGGGCCCCGAGTAACAGGCCAGCCCCTCGAACCGCTCCCCGTCAGCCCGGGCAAAGCGCGCTGAAGCTGGCTGCTGGCCGATGTGGAGGATGTTGACGCCGAACCCGGAAGCTTGCGCGAAGGTGTTGAGGTTGGCCGAACTCTTAGCGATGCAGAACAGGATCAGCGGGGGATCCAGCGACACGGACGTGAACGAGTTGGCGGTCAGCCCGATCGGTGCGCCGGATGGATCACGCGCGGTCACGATCGTTACGCCGGTGCTGAAGCATCCAAGCGCATCGCGCAACACGCGCGGATCAGATCCGCCTTCGCACAGCGTAGCCCTTCGCGGCACGCGACGCTCGAGGAAGTCGAGCAGAGCTGCATTGAACTCGTCCTCGCGGTCGACCGGCAGGTGGTGGCCCGCTCCGCCGATCTCGACGGTCTCCGCATCCGGAAACAGGCTGGCCAGATGAGCCATTGCTTCCGCCGAGACGCTCTCGTTGAGGGTCCCGCGCATTAAGAAGACCGGGATCCTGAGGTTGGCCGCCTCCGCTTCAACCCGGCTTGCGGCATTGGCGAAATCAAAACCGCACAGCGCCCGGCTATCCCCCCGCCATGCCAGGCGGCCGTCCTGTGCCGCGGCGAAAGCAGCCAGCAGGCCGGGCTTCGCGCGAGGCGCCGGCTCAAACGGGTGGATGCTGGCCAAGGCTGCCATAGCTTCTTCCTGACTGGAAAAGCTGTAAGGTCGCGCCCGCCACGCGGCCTCGACACGGACGAGCGTTGCTGCATCTGCCCGCGTGGTCACCCCAATCAGCACCAGAGCCGAGGCCAGGGGCGCTGTGCTTTCTTCCAAGGCAAGCGTGGCGGCCATGCCCGCCGACCCCACAGCCACGACGGTGGCGCGTGACCGCAGTTGCGCGAGGATGGCCCGAAGGTCCTTGGCAAAATCGTCCGCGGCGTAGCCACCGTCATTGGCGAAGCCGCTGGCGCCATGCCCCCGCAGGTCGACGCACACGGCGTAGCGCCCTGCGGCCGCCAGCGCCTCGGCGGCGCCGAACCACATTTCCTTGGTCTGACCGGTCGAAGGGACCAAGACAACGGACGGATCATCCGGATGACCAAAGTCCTCCGCCGATAGCATGACGCCATGATGGCCCGTGAAACGCAGCTCGCTCATGCCGATACCCGCACTTCCGTCGATGGCGGCCTACTGACCATCAGATTCGCACCACCAGCTTGCCTGTGACACCCTCGCCAAACAGGCTTGCCAATGCATCCGGCGCCGCTTCAAGACCTTCGCGGGTGTGCATGCGATATGGCAGTGCTCCGCTCGCGACCAAGGGGGCAACGTCTCGCAAGAAATCCGGGCGGAGATGCTCATAATCGGTGTTGGCGAAGGCACGGATGGTGGCGGTGGAATTCATGATCGCCTCCAGGAATCTGGGGAAGCTATCCGGACCCTCTGCGGCCATGCCATTGTAATGCGCCATCAGCCCACACAGGATCACCTGCGCGCGACGCTTGAGGTGCGGCATCACGTCAAGCAGCATGTCACCGCCAACATTGTCGAAATAGAGGTCAACACCGTCAGGCGCCAACCGGCCCAGCTGCTCGCCAATCGGACTCGCCGATCGGTCGATCGTGCAATCATAGTGCAGGACATCAATCAGATACGCGCATTTGTCCGCGCCCCTCGCGATCCCGATAACCCGCGCGCCAGCGGCCCGGGCCAGGGGGCCGACGATCGAACCAACCGCGCCAGCGGCGCCGCTCACTAGCATCGTCTGACCTGGCGAGACGCCCCCGGCGACGTGGAGGCCGACGTAAGCCGAAAACCCGGGTAGACCGAGGGGGCCAAGCGCCGCTTCCGGTGCGGTCAGCAAGGCGTCGACGCGATTGACTCCGGTCCCATTGGAGAGGGCCAGGTCTTGCCATCCGAACCGTCCTTCGACCAGCGAACCGGGCGCGAAGTCCGGATGGTTGCTGGCGACAATCGCGCCGACCGCCGCTCCGGGGATCACGCTTCCCAGCGGCATGGGGGCAAGTGCGCCGCCCAGGGGGCTTGCATCGATCCGGATGCGCAGCATCGGGTCCACCGAAATCCACCGGTTTTTGACCAGGAATTGGCCGGGTCCGGGGACAGGCGCCGGCTCTGACATCATGCGAAAGTCTCGAGCAGTCGGTTCCCCTTGCGGATAAGCTGCGAGAACGATGCGACGGTTTTCCAGCTGCATGTCGTAACCTGCCTTTACTCGGTTTCCGGCGCGTGCTTTGGCAGCGCTAGCACGGCCAGTGTTCTGGCGCTGGCGAGCGCGGGATCGGTCGGCATTTCGGGTCCGCCCATCCGCTGACCGCACTCTTCCACAACCTTGGTCACATCGTCAGCCTCGATTTCGTAGATGCACAGTGAGTCGAACCCCGCGACCCCCTCGGGCAGCTTCATCGGAGCCACTGCGTAGCGGCGGGCAGATACAATGCCCGGAACCTTAAGCATGTCGCTCACATGGCGCTCGTCGTACCACTGCTCGAACCGCTGGTTCTGACCAGGCGTCGCGGCCGCAAGGACGACCATGAGTGCAGATGGCATTTGGCCTGTTCCTCCCGATCAGTTCGAAAAATTGAGGACTTGCAGTTGCTGGTAGACGCGTAAGCCTTCTTCTCCGCGCTCTCGCCCGATCCCGCTGAGGCCAAAGCCTCCCGACGAGACATAGGGGCTGTGCAGTCCGCTGTTGACGTTCACGGTACCTGTGCGGAGTTGTTCGGCAACGCCGATCGCTCGCCTGAGGTCGCGCCCGTAGACATAGCCGGACAGGCCGAACGGGCTATCATTCGCCATTTCTATAGCATGGTCGACAGACCGATAGCCGATCACGCCAACGACGGGTCCGAATATCTCATCCTGCGCGGCCGGATTGGCGTTGTCCGGGAGATCCAGCAGCGTCGGTTCAAAGAAGTATCCGCGATTGAGACCCTTCGGGCGTTGGCCTCCGCTTACGATCCGCGCGCCCGCATCCACTGCCGCGGCGACGTAGGTCGCGCAGCGTTCCCGCTGGGCGGCGGTGATAACCGGCCCCACGACAGTTTCCGGATCGCTGGCATCGCCGATGCGCAGCTGCGCCATGCGTGCAGCCATCCGCATCAGCACATCCGCCTTGACCGCTTCGGGAACAAAGATGCGGGTGCCAAGGGCGCATCCCTGGCCGGCATGGGAGGAACAGACCGCCGCCGGTGCGCCATCGGCCTCGTCGACCCGGTCCGGCAGGAAAATCTGCGCCGACTTGCCCCCCAGCTCGAGCTGCAATCGCTTGATGCCAGTCGCAGCCTGGGCAGCCACTCGTTCGCCGACGCTCGAGGATCCGGTGAAGGTTACCATATCGACCGCCGAATCCTGCGTGAGCATCACGCCACCTTCGTGACCGGCATCCACAACCACATTCAGCACACCCCTTGGCAGATCGGCGGCCTGCGCAGCCTCTGCGAAGACGAGTGCGGCCAGCGGGGTCAAGGGGCTGGGACGCAAGACCAAGCTATTGCCGGCGACGAGCGCGGGCACAACCTTCCACAGGTTAAGATAGAACGGAAAGTTATAGGCCGAGATGGCGGCTACCACGCCCACCGGCACGTAACGCCGAACACTCTCCACCAGCATGCCTGCGGGCGAAATACGCTGCGGCAGGGGAACCGGATTTTGTTCGGTCCCGGGCAGAGTGAGCGAGAACTGGGCGAATTCGCGGACATTGCGCAGCACGCCGTCCAATTGCACCGGCATCAGTGGCGAGTTGACCGGACAGCCGGCCTCGGAAACGATAATTTGCCGAATCCGCTCCTTTCCCGCTTCGAGCGCATCGAGCAGACGAAGGACCGGGGCCACGCGCCGTTCCATCGGCATTTCCGACCAATGACCGGCATCATAAGCCTGTCTCGCCGAACGGATCGCACGGCTGATGTCGTCGGTTGAGGCGGTTCGCACTTGCGCGAACACGTCCTCGGTTGAGGGATTGACCACGTCCAGAAGCGGGCCTTCTCCGCCCAGCTCGCCATCAATGAAGGCGCCACGCGCGGCTTCCAGCAACCTACATCTCCCACTGCGGCGGTCACGCGGCCCTTCGGACCAGGGCGCCGCCTTTCATCGTACTTTGTTCAGACGAAGTCATGCGTATAGTGACCAGTGCTGCGGCTGAACGTTCTCGGATATAACGCGATCAATTGGAACGCGGCCAATATCAATGTCAGAGACGTTGATAGGTGAAGGGTATGCAAGCGCTTCCTTAGCCGACGCGCACGGTCAGAAGCGGCCCAGGGAGCGAGCGGTGATAGCTAGCGCATTATTGGGGAGCACTGTAGGTTCGGTATTTAGATATCGAAACCCGCGCCGGCCAGGAGAGAGAATTGGACCTTAGGCATATGCGTCAATTTGTGGCCGTGGCAGAGGAACGGCATTTTGGACGCGCCGCCGCACGGCTGAACATGGCGCAGCCTCCTCTCAGCCAATCGATCCAACGGCTGGAGGCCGAACTCGGCGTCGATCTGCTCGATCGCTCGCGCCGTGCCGTGGATCTGACTCCTGCGGGTGCGATCTTCTTGAGAGAGGCACGGCGCACCCTGCAACTGGCTGAAGTGGCGATCAGGATGACTCGCCGGGTTGCCGTAAAGGCACCCGAGGTCCGAATAAGCTTTATTGGGCCGGCGTTGTATCAGGTGCTGCCGGGCTTGCTCATGCGCTTTCGACAAGAGCAGCCAGCGATCGAGGCGCGGCTGTTCGAGCACGCTTCGACTGACCAAATCACGGGCATTTCCCAGGGCAAGTTCGACATCGGCATCGTCAGCGGCAGCATCGGGTGGCCGGACGAGTTTGAGGCGATGGTCATCGAACGGACCAGCTTCGTCGCCATGGTCCCTGCCGACGGGCCGCTTGCCGATCACTCCAGCATCAGCCTCGCCGAACTGGCCGAGAATCCCTTTGTTTTGCCCCCGGTCAGCCATCATGTGAACCCGACCGAACTGATGCAGCTGTTCGAACATGAGGGGGTCGTTCCCCGCGTGACGCAAGAGGCGATGCAGACCAATACCTTGATGGGTCTTGTCGCCGCCGGGCTCGGCTGCGGTATCGCACCTTCGACGGCCGCGCTTCATGCGCCCCGGAACGTCAAATTCATTCCGCTAGCCCGCGGCCCAGCTACGGTCAGTCGCGAGCTGGCCATGATCTGGCTGCCGGGTAGCCTGAGCAAGGCGGCGATCGCTCTTCTGGCGACCGCAGGGGCCTATATCGCCGACAATCCACAGTTTCTCGACCCGCTTGCGCCCGTTTCCTGAAGCTTGTGCCTGAAGCTTGGAGCATCTCCTACCGGAACGTGAGCCCGGGTTTTATTGGAGAAGGCTTCATACGCCCGATCAATTAACGACAGCGCAATTGATATTGGACTTGCGCCGGGGTTGCTTGCACCCTTGCTGCGATAAACACTAAGGACTGGGTTATGGAACGAAACTATCAAACCGTCGACGCCGATGCGCACGTCAATCCGGTACCCACATTCTGGGACGATTATCTCCCCGCGCACCTGCGCCAACTCGCGCCGAAAGTGGAAACAGACGGTGACGTCGATTATGTCGTTTTCGAAGGCAAGCGCAGGAAGGTCAACCTGATCGGTGCGCAGGCCGGTCGCGCGGGCAAGGACTTCAAGCTGGAAGGCCGGCTATCCGATGCGCGGAAGGGCGGTTGGATGCCCGGAGAGCGTTTGGCCGACATGGATACCGACGGCATGGACGCTGCGGTGCTGTTTGGCGGCGGGCCGCTGGGCACTAGCAACGATGAATTGTTCATGGCCAGCTTCTCCGCCTACAATCGCTGGCTGGCCGATTTCTGTAGCTATGAGCCCGACCGGTTGTGCGGGGTCGCCTATGTGCCGATGCGAGACGTGCAGGAAACCGTCGCGATGATGAAGGAGGCGGCCAAGCTCGGCTTCACCGCAGTCAACATTCCCGCTTTTCCGCAGGCGGAAGAGAAGATCCAGGCGACTGACGGCGGCGCCGCGCAGCTCCTCGCCCTGACCGGCGACCCGATGGGGCCGCGCCGCTATGACAATCCCGAGTTCGACCCCGTCTGGAAGGCGGCGGTCGATCTGGGCCTGGTCTTGACCATTCACCTCGGCGCGCGCGGCGTGCGGTTTCAGGAACCCGACAAGTTCCTCGCCGATCTGCCGATGAGCAAGGTAGCCATGGCCGAACCGATCGCCATTCTCATCTACGGGGCTGTGTTCGAGCGCTTTCCGGACCTTAAATTCGCGACGATCGAAAGCGGAGTGGGCTGGTTCGCATGGTTCGCCAACTATATGGACGCGACCTGGAAGAAACAGCGCTACTGGACGAAGAGCCCGCTGACCAGGGAACCCAGCTTCTTCATGGATCAGAACATCTATGGATCGTTCATTGACGAGGTCGTCGGCATTGCCAACCGGAACTTGCCGGGCGGAAAAAACATCATGTGGTCGTCTGACTATCCCCATTCCGAAACCACCTTTCCCAATTCGCATGAGGTGATTGCCCGACTTTTTGACGGCGTTCCTGAAAACGATAAGATTCAAATCGTTGGGGGTATTGCCAAGAAGCTGTTCCGGGTTGGCGACGGCCGCGCCAAGTCGGTCGCGCTCTCGGACGCGGCTGAATAGAACGGCGGCCGGACACAGACTCGGCGAGCCGGGCGCGCCGTGCTGCCACGCGAGAGGATTTCCGAGATCAATGAAGGATCGATCCGACGGTCTTGTCGCTCGCGTGGCGTTGGTCGTCGGGGGCTTCGGCGGCATCGGTTCGGCCATCACCGCGGCACTACAGGCGGCAGGCGCGCAGGTCATCGTGGCGGGTCGAACACCCGCCCGCGACCGACCGGTCGACCAGGGAAGATCTCTTGCCGCGACCAGCTATTGTGTCTGTGATGTCCGCGATCCCGCCAACTGTCGCGCGCTGGCCGAACAGGTCACCAACCGCCACGGGCGGCTGGATATCGTGATCGACTGCTCGAACCCCACGGTCACCGGCGTCGCGGGGCGATTTCGGGACGCCAACCCCGGTCATTTCGGGGCGTTCCTGGAGGCGAAGCCGGGAGCCTTGTTCAATCTGTGCCACGCGATGCTGCCGCTGCTCTCCGCAGGGAGAGGCGGCGCTATCCTCGCCTTTACGTCAGACGCAGGCCGTGTTGCCGGGCCGAACCAGGCGATTGTCGGCGCCAGCAGCGCTGCGGTGACGATGTTCGTCCGCTCGCTTGCGCTGGAGATCGCAGCCGAGGGCATCCGCATCAACTGTATCTCCACTTCATTCGTCCGCGACACACCGATTTACGCCGAAGTCCTGGCTGGCCCCCGGGCATCGCGCGCGCACAATGCCGGTCAACGCGCTCAACTCGGGCTTCCAGTTCCGGGGAACCTGGCCGACCTGGCCCTGTTCCTGTGCGGGCCGGGCGCATCGCATCTCACCGGACAGGTTGTCAGCGTCAACGGCGGCCTGTCGTCCGGCTTATGAGAGCGAGATCGCCATGGGTGTGATGACCACTGGAAATCGCGCTGAAAGCGCGTCCAGCGTCGCGGGCGGCTACAGGTATTATGCGCTGTTCGTGATCGTGCTGGTGGGCGTCTTCAATGCCGCAGATCGCGGTATTCTGCCAATTCTGGCAGAGCAGGTTAAGGCCGATCTGGCCATCAGCGACGCGCAGCTTGCTGTCTTGCACGGCGCGGCTTTCATCACATTGTACACATTGCTCGGCATTCCGGCGGCGCGTCTTGCCGACCGGATGTCCCGGCCACACCTGTTGGCGGGCGGGCTGGCGATCTGGTCGTGTTCCACCGCGTTTGGCGCGTTCGCCGCCCGCTTCGAAACCTTGGCCACGGCCAGACTGGGCGTGGGCGTAGGCGAAGCGACCGCCAATCCGACCACGCACTCCATGCTCTGCGACTACTTTCCGGTCAGGCTGCGCTCGCGCGTGATCGCCACCTATCTGTGCGGACTGTTCTTCGGCGGCGGCATGGCGACGGCGGTTGGCGGGTATCTGGTCGGCTCCTGGGCCATACGATGCGGTCAGTTCGCGCTATGCTCGATGCGGTCATGGCAGGCGGCCTTCCTCATCATGGGTGTGCCCGGATTGCTGGTCGCCCTCCTTGCGCTGAGGCTGCGTGAACCGTTGCGTGGGGCGAGCGAAGGCATCCCGACCATCCCGCCACGCACCGGGCACTGGCGCGCGGCCTTGTTCGACCTGCTCAATGTGCTGCCGTTCGCGGCCAGTGTCCTGCTGATCAAAGAGCGCGCCCCTGGCGCCGCGCGGCGCAACCTCGTCGGCGCGGCCGTCATCATCATAACTGCCGCCCTCCTCATTCTGCTGACCGGCGATTCCGTTCAGTGGATCGCGCTGAGCTTCGGCGTTTACGCGATCATGAGCTGGTGCCAGCGGATCGCCCGTGTGGACCCCAGCCTGGCTAAGCTGACGTTGCGGACACGCTCTTTCGTGTACGCCGTGCTTGGCTTTTCGGCCATGGGGGCGATGACCGGTGCGGTGCATTTCTGGATGTTTCCCTATGCGATTCGCGAATTCGGCGTGGGCGCGGCCGAAGTTGGCCTTACGCTCGGCCCGATCACCGCGGCCGGGGCGATAATCGGGGCGCTGGGCGGCAGCGCGATTGCTGACATCGTCCGGGGCCGTGATCCGCGCGGCTACCTGCTCTGGTCGATCCTCACCCTGGCGCTGTTCAGCTTTGCTCTGGTAGGCATGATCTTTAGCCCCAATCTCGCGACCTACTCCGTTGCTGCATTGGTTTTTACGATTTTTTCCTATGCCTGGTCAGCCGGATCCGGCGCACAGGTGCAGGACCTGGTCCTGCCCCGGATGCGGGCGACGACATCGGCGGTCAACGCCCTGTCCATCACCTTGGCGACGCTGGCGCTGGGCCCTTACTGGGTCGGGTGGCTGGCGCAAAGAAACAGCTCTCTGTTTGGCGCCATGCTCTCGATCCTGGTGTTTGCGCCGATCGCGGGCCTGCTGCTGTGGATCGCAGCGCGCACGGTGGCGATCGACCAGTCCTCGAAATGGGAGCGCGTCGATGATCCAGCCTGAGCAATCGCCACGAGCTCACCCTCCGTTGCCGAAGCGGTGCTGACATGGCGGGCTACGGAGCCGTTTCCATGCCGCCGTCCGAGCGGCCGCTGAGCCGCCGGGCATCGATCGTCGGGATCGGCGAGACCGATTACGCCGCCGATTACCAAGCCGCGCGTTCCCGCGCCGCAGGCTGGCAACCGCCAACGCCCGAAAGGTTGCTCGTCACCGCGTTCGAGCGCGCTCTCGCCGACTCGGGCCTCGCGCGGAGCGATATCGATGGCGTCACCTGTTCGTTCACGTATGGCGGCCCGACCCCTGCCGAAGTGGCACACCTGCTGGGGACGAACCCACGCTTCGCCGCGGCCAACGGCAACATCATGGCCGGCCCCTTGGCCGTGGCCTGTGCGGCGATCGCGGCCCGACAAGCCGATACGATCGCAATGGTCTTCGCGGTGGCCCCGCGCAATTCCGGCAGGGTCTATGGCGGCACCACTGTCGCGGTTGCGAACGCTGACGATCCGCACGCCGGCGATGGTCCCCCGGTGACCTATTACGCCTTCAACCCCTGGGGGTGGACCTCGCAGGCGGCGCATTGGGCGCTGATGTTCTCCCATTACCAATGGACCTATGGCGTCGGCGAGGACGACCTGTTTGCAGTCACCCGGCAGGTGCGCGAACATGCCAGGGCGCAGGATCAGGCGGTGATGAGATCGCCCCTGACGCTCGAGCAATACCGGGCCTCGCGCTATATCGTGAGGCCGCTGCACATCTTCGACATTTGCATCGTGAACGACGGCGCGGTCTGCCTGATCGTGCGCCGGGCGGACATGGCCCGTGATCTGCGGCAGCTTCCCGTCGATGTGGCGGGGTGGGGCCATGCCAAGATCAAGACCGACAAGTTGCACACGATGGTACGCGAGCGGCTCCGCCACCAGATCCGGGCGGCTAGTGATGAGGCACTGGCCATGGCGGGTCTGTCGTTGGACGATGTCGGCCACTTCGAGGGTTATGACGCATCCTCGTTTCACCTAATCAACCAGATCGAAGGCGTGGGCTTTGCCGAGCCCGGAACAGGCCTGGCGTTTTGCCAGGACGGTCAGATGACCGTAGGCGGCCGCATCCCGACGAACACCGCCGGGGGCAACTTGTCCGGTTCCTACATGCAGGGGTGGAGCCAAGTGGCCGAGGCCGTCCGGCAATTGCGTCATCAGGCGGGCCAATTGCAGGTTCCCGGCCTGAACGTGTCGATGACCAATCTGGCCCAGACCGATCAGTCCCACCCGCTGGTCCTCACCCGGGGAACACCGTGATGACGGCAAGACGACCCGACCGGACCACAGGCCGTTTCCATGGGGCATTCTGGGACTGGTGCGCGCGCGGCGAACTGCGCCTGCAGCGGTGCAGCCACTGTCATCACATCACCTGGCCGGTGGCGCCCGTCTGCGACAGTTGCGACCGGCCGGATTGGGTGTGGGACCGCATGACCGGTCGCGGCACCGTCGTGGGATGGAACCGCTTCGATCAGGATTACTTCGGAGGCTTGGTGCCGCTCCCCTACGACACGATTCTGGTGGAGCTGGAGGAAGGGCAATTGTTCATTACCGATCCGCTCGGCTTCACCATTGACGAAGTGACGCCCGGCATGCCCGTAAAACTGGCGTTCGTTGCCGCCGAAGACTCCGCCGGCCCGTTCATGCTGCCCGTGTTCGAGCGAGCCTGACATGCCGCGCACCAGCCCCGAAAGCCGCGCCCGATGACGAGCAATCCACCGCTCCCCAGCGATCTTGCCCCCACTTCGGTCGACCAGGTGCTTGACCCGGCGTGGCTGACCAGGGCGCTTTACCCTGGGCAAGCCGTGCGGGTCGAGGCGGTCGAGGTGGTCTGGACACTGTCGAACACTGCCACTAAAATCCGCGCGGCACTCACCCTGTCCGGAGCCGATGCCGAGGCCACGACCGGCATCTGCATCAAGGGCTTGCTCGGCGAGCAGGCGCAGGCCTACCTCGCCAGCGGCGTCTCGCGCAAAGAGGCGATGTTCTATCGGGAACTGGCCGGACCACTCGGCGAACAGGGCCTGCTGGTGCCCCGCACACGCTATTGCGGGATCGATCCGGCCAACGATCACGGCCTGATCATCATGGACGATCTGGTCGCCGCCGGGTGCGAATTCCTTTCGCCGCTGACGCCCTATACCCAGGACGAAGCCCGGTGCAGCCTGGCCCAGTTGGCACGGCTTCATGCCGGGAGCAGAAAAACCGGGCTATGCGACCGGCCGTGGATCGAGCCGATGCTCGACCGGATCGCCGAACATTCGCTGGTGCCGCTCGATCGCGTCCAGGTCCTGCTCGAGGATTCGCGTAGCGACGCGTTCCCGGCCGCCCTGCGCGATGCTCGCCGGGTCCACGGGGCATTGGCGCTGCTCGCCGAAAAATTCCGGAACGATCCCGTTTGCTGCGTCCATGGCGATGCCCATGCCGGCAATCTTTTCAAGACCGCCGACCGGCAGGACATCGGCGTGATTGATTGGCAGCTGATCCAGCGCGGACATTGGGCGCAGGACGTGGCCTATCATCTCGGCGCCGCGCTGTCGGTCGAGGATCGCCGCCGGAGCGAACGCGCCTTGCTGAACCACTACCTTGATCGCCTTGGCGCGCACGGGGGGCCGCGCATCGACCCCGAACAGGGCTGGACCCAATACCGCATGGCGATGCTCTACGGGTATTACCTATGGGCGATCACCCAGCGGGTCGACCGGCCGATCATCGTCGAGTTCATCAAACGGCTGGGTTCGGCGGTCGTCGACCTCGACAGTGTGCAACTGGTCGAAAGCTGAAAAATCAACGGACGAGCGCCGGAATGTGACGAATGACAAGGGAGAGACCGAGCGTGGATGAGGCCGACTTCATTATCGTGGGCGGCGGCAGCGCGGGTTGCGTGCTGGCAAACCGCTTGTCCGCGGACGGCCGGTCGCAAGTCGTGCTGCTGGAGGCAGGCGAGGCAAAGGAAGGACTCTTGGTGCGGATGCCCGCCGGCGTCGGTAAGCTGATGGGCAACCCGCGGGTCGATTGGATGTACCCGACCGAGCCGGACCCCTCGATCAATGGGCGCCGGATGGTGTGGTCGGCGGGCAAGATGCTTGGCGGCAGCTCTGCGATCAATGGAATGGTCTACATACGCGGCGCGCGCCACGATTATGACGGCTGGGCCGCGGCGGGCTGCACCGGCTGGGGCTGGGACGAAGTCCTGCCGTACTTTCGAAAATCCGAGGATTATGTCGGCCCGCAAACGGCCGCTCGCGGGCAGGGGGGGCCACTGACCGTATCGCCATTGCGGATCAAGCATCCGCTTGCCGATGCATTTGTTAATGCCTGCCGCGAAGCCGGCGTGAAGGCGATCGCAGATTACAACGCCGGTGATATGGATGGGACGTTCTTCAACGACGTGACCCAACGCAATGGCGAACGCTGCAGCACGGCGCGGGCCTATCTCGACAATGTGCCGCGCCGGCCCAATCTCCACGTGCTGACCGCAACGCTCGTAGACCGGATCATTGTCGAAGGGGGCAGGGCGGTCGGGGTCCGCTACCTGCGGGATGGAACCATCTGCCAGACCCGGTGCCGGGGTGAGGTGATCCTCGCTGCGGGCACTGTGCAGTCACCGGCGCTGCTCATGCGGTCGGGTATTGGTCCCGGGGATCATCTTCATGCGATGAACATTCCGGTTGTGGTGGAGGCCAACGCGGTCGGGCAAAACCTGCAGGAGCATGCCAGTTTCGGCAGCAGCCGGTTCGTCGACGTGCCCACTTACAACGCGATGCGGGGACCATTTGAGCTGGCACGCAACCTGATCCGCTATTTCGCCAGCCGGCGCGGAATGCTGACAACGGCGCCCGTGCACGCGATGGCATTTTTGCGCTCGCATCCCGATCTGGCCAATCCGGACATCAAGCTGCAGTTCGCCCCTTTCTGTTTCGATGAAGCGCGCGGAGCGATGCACCGTCAGGCGGGGATCACAATTATCGCGAATGTTTCATCACCGCGCAGTAGAGGGAGGATCAGACTCCGCAGCAGCGATCCGAGCGATGGGCCGGTGATCGAGCATCGCCTCTTCGGCGATCCCGGCGACGTCACGGCATTGACCGCCGGTCTGAAGATTGTCGATCGGATATTCGAGGCGCCTTCGCTCGCCCGCCATGTCACGGGACGCAATGTACCCCCGGTAAATCCAGAGAATGACGAAGCCTGGGACAGGGAGATTCGTTCGCGTTCACGGATAGGGTTTCATCCCGTCGGCTCCTGCCGCATGGGTGCAGACCCGCAGTCGGTCGTCAATCCGCAATTGCGGGTTCGTGGCGTTGCCGGATTGCGGGTGGCCGATGCTTCGATCATGCCAGTCATGCCATCCGCTAACACCAACGCGCCAACCATCATGGTGGCAGAAAAAGCGTCCGCCATGATCCTTAGATCGGGCTAACCGCCCGTCACCTCCTGTTGACAATCGGGCCGAGCGCCCCGGTTTGTTCTCAGGCCCAAATTTCACAAATGGATCCGCCACATGATTCAGGACTCACCTTTACGCGCCGAACGGGGTGCCGCCCCCCGCCACCGACCAAGCCCTGAAGCCGATCATTCCCAAGGAGAGCAATGACATGCCACACAGTCGATTGGAAAATCTGCGGCCCGCATCGGAGCGTTGGCCCCACGTAAGCAGCGATTTCTACCGGACAGAGCAGTGGGGCGATATGGAAATCGGCTATACCACCGTGCCGCCGATGGATTGCACCCAGGCCTATGCCGGCGGCGGCTTGCCGGGCGGGGTTTGCCCCTGTCCCCATTACGGCTACGTCTTCGAAGGACGCATTAGGGCGCGCTATCCCGGTTCGGATTGGCCCGATGAAGTGGTCGAGGCCGGCGAAGCCTTTTTCATCCCCTCTGGCCATGTCCTTATTTATGAAAAAGAAAGCAGGGTGCTGGAACTCAATCCTGCGCATGCCCTGAAGATGTGCATGGATGCCATGCAGAAGCACCATGATCGGCTAGCGGAAGCGCAACAAGGCGGCAAAGCCTGATCGAGGTAGGATCGAAGATGCTCGTTCGCACCCGATCGGGCGCCCGAGCAGTGATCCAACCGGTTTGGTTCGTTTTGAGGTTCAGACAGCGACCGCCCGGGCGTTCTGGCGCTCGGGCGCTTGCCATGATGGGCCGGTGCGAGAGTGTGCGGTCGGCACGTGGGGTCACGCTCCCGGCCGGCGGACGCCGTGTCTCGCTGGCCGGCCGCAGCCTTGCCCCGAGCTTCGACGCAGATCGTTCGTGTTGTAGTTGCCCGCACCCTCGTCTAACCAGATTGCCCGTCTGGCGCCGGGGCGACGGCAAGCGAGAGACGATTGCACGATGGACCTCCGACAAATGCGCTATTTCGTTACCCTCCTCGAGGAGGCCCATTTTTGGCGGGCGGCAGCGAGACTCAAAATTGCGCAGCCACCGTTGAGCCAGGCGATTCAGCGACTGGAGGCAGAACTCGGGGTCGCGCTCCTCGACCGGTCTCGCCGGTCGGTGCAGCTGACAGAGGCCGGTGAGGTATTTCTAAAGCAGGCTCGGCAAACGCTGCAGCAGGCTGAACTTGCGCAAACTCTAACGATCCGAACCGGCCTTGCAAAACCCGAGGTTCACGTCGGCTTCATTGGTCCCGCCCTGTACAGTCTTATCCCGGATTTGCTTCGGCATCTCCGCTCGGAGCAGGGGGACACGCTCTTCCGGCTTTTCGAGCGGGGAACGCTGAACCAGATGGCCAATCTGCTAGCGGGTCAGCTTGACGTGGGTTTGGTCAGCTCGAGTGTTGGACGCTCTGACGAATTCGAGATCCTGCCGGTTGAACGCAGCAAGTTTGTCGCGATCGTTCCTGCGAACAGTCCATTGGCGAACGAGACCTCGGTAACGTTGAAGCAGCTGGCCGATCATCCGTTCATCCTGCCGCCCAAGACCCAGCTTGCCTATGCGCCCGACATCATCACTCTTTTCCAAAGGGAAGGGGTGGTGCCTCAGGTTATTCAGGAAACCCTGCAGACCAATACGACCCTGAATTTGGTCGCGGCCGGAATGGGGTGTAGCCTGGTCTGTGCGACTGCGGCGGCGATGCCTCCACGCAATGTCAGGTTCATTCCGCTCAAGCTTCCGGCCGGAAGCACAGCCTATTACGAAATAGCGTTGATCTGGTTGCCCGGTCATCTGCGCGAGCAGTCCGAGAATTTCATCGAAAGCACCAAGGCATTCATCAAGGCCCGTCCAAAACTTCTTGACCCCGATATGATTTTCGAAACCTATGGCAGCCACTAGCCCGATGAATTAGTGTCCCGTCTTCCGATAAGATATCATGATGCCCCATATTAATTTGATATTATAATGATATAGCGCGAACGGTCACTGATATTTGACGTCAGATCATGGTGCGCGCAGCGTTCGGACCTATCTTGGCAGAAGGCTGACATTGACGCCGCTAAAATGAAGGAATGAGGACGGGATGAGCGCGCCACTGAGCGGGGTAAAGGTCGTTGAAGTAGCGATGTGGGCCTTTGTTCCTTCCGCTGGGGCGATGCTATCGGACATGGGTGCAGAGGTCATCAAGGTGGAGTCACCCATGGGCGATCCCTGCCGGGCGCTATCGACAGCTGGAATTGCTCCTGGCGCTGACGGTTTCACGGCCCAGTGGGAAACCTATAACCGGGGCAAGCGCAGCATTACGCTGGACCTGCGGATTGATGGATCCCATGAGGTGCTCCACAAACTGTTGGAAGACGCCGACGTTTTCCTCACAAGCCTGCTCCCGGCCGCAAGACGTCAGATGAAGATCGACATTGAGGACATTCGAAAACGGCAGCCGAATATCATCTATGCGGTGGGCAGTGGAACGGGGCCGCGCGGCAAAGAGGCTGAAAAAGGCGGTTTCGACTTACTGTCCTTCTGGTCACGCGGGGGCGTTTGCGCAAGCGTCAGCGCGCCTGATTCCCCCTATCCGACGAGCATGCCTTCTGGCGCTTTCGGCGACTGCATCGGTGGAGCGATGCTTGTGGCTGGCATCAACGCCGCGCTGTTTCAGCGGGCAAGGACCGGTCATGCGTCGGTGGTGGACGGAACACTGCTGGCATCCAGCATGTGGGCTATGCAGAGCAAGCTGACGTCGATTACATTACAGGGGCTGGACGATTTGCCTAGTCCTCCGAGATCGCAGGCGAACAATCCACTCGTCAATTTTTTCAGGACCAGGGACAACCGGTTCTTGACGCTTTCAATGTTGCAGTCGCAGCGCTACTGGCCGGGCTTGTGCGAAGCGATCGGCCATCCCGAACTGATCGATGATCCGCGGTTCGCCACTGACGAGGGACGGCGTAAGAACATCGATGAGTGCGTCGGCCTGCTCGACCAAATTTTCGCGGAAAGAGACCTGGCCGAATGGGAAGTCGCCCTAGCTGAGCAAGAAGGCCAATGGGATGTCGTGCGAAAGCCCGGCGAAGTGTCGCGCGATGGGCAGGTGATTGCGAATGATTACATGCAGGAAGTCGACTATGCCGACGGGCGCAAGCTGAAGATGATCAGCGTGCCCGTGCAGTTCGACCGGCAGGCTCTGCGGGCAAGGCCTGCCCCGGAACTGGGAGGCGATAGCGACGCCATCCTGGCTGAACTTGGTTATGGTGAGGAAGCGATCATCGATCTCAAAGTCGCCGGGATCGTTTTTTGACTCCAGTATTTTCCACGTCGGGATCCAAGCTGAAGATGGTTCTGCCGCGGGCTAAATAAGAAACTGCTTCAATCTGTGTGCAGCAAAGCGACGCCATATTCGGATCCGGCTGGCGTGCGCCTAACCTGTCCCGGGTAAAATCTGATTGCGCTCGAGGACGAGAACGCCCAGCTGAAGTTATACCGTGTTCATCGACGCGATGGAGCATGCTGGCACCCCTATTTTATAGGCCTATGCGTAGTCGCGATACGATACTGAAGTTCAGGTCAGAGAGATTGTCAGGCACTCAATCTGCGGATCCGCGGATAGGAGAGGCGCCGAGGCATCTCGGTATCTTATTAGGTAACCATTGTTGCTCCAGAGGCTCTTCCGCAACGAGAAGAATCTCAGCAGGAGCAATGCGTTGGGGCGACCGAGAAGTGCAGTTAGCCGTTACAAACACCGTAAGAACAACGATCCCCGGAAACGTCGCGAAGCGGTCCTTTACTTGCGGGTTTCGACGCCCGATCAGCAGCGTGAAGGCCATTCGATCCCCGCCCATGTCAAGGTGCTGGAGGACTCCGTTGATGATGGTTACGCCCATTTCGTCGCACACCTGCCCCATAGCCAGCAGCCGGCTGAAGCAGAGGGTTTGCTCCCCACGTGGGACACTAAACTGGCCCCGTAATACATCGGTCGGGCCGCAGAGCGGCGCACCCGCGGTGCGGTCAGTCCAGATTCGCGATGACCCTGTCTCCGAAATCCTGTGCGAGCTGACACCAAGCCGAACGCTGATTGGTTGAAATCATGATGCTGACGGCCTGCACGCCTTTTGTCCGATTGGCACCGATGCGGTCCACGATTTCCTGCGGATTATAGTCTGGAGCGATTGTGGCCAGTCCAGACAGATGGAGGTCTGGCGGGATATCCCGGCCGATCCTGTCGCAATGGTCCCTTAGATAGGCGAGGCCCGCATCCAGATCGTCCTCGCCCGAAAGCCACTGCTCGATTTCTTCTTCGATATACCCAACACTTCCGGCGCCGAGCTTCACGCGATTTTAAGCTGCTCGCATTCCGTGGCGAACAAGCGGAGCGAACCTCGATTTCGTATGACGAGCGTGAGGCAGCGACGACACTTGCGGATCTCAAAGTGACGAGTAACAAACTTGCAGCTGAACTCCAATCATTGCGCGCACGCTTGAGATCTTAGCGCCAAGCGTCCGCTCTGCCAGTGTTTTCGCTAAGATCGGAACATCAGCTTCCGGCTCAAGAGCCGCCGTTCATTGTATTGCCTCATGGCCCACAGGCTTGATACAGAGATGCAGCGCTTCACGGATAGCTAATTGAGCTAAGCTGTTGAAGGGGCTTGGGATGCAAAACCTGGCTAAGGCTCCTGCCGCCCCAGCCAATACGTTGCAGGAGCCAATCGGTGCGACGGAATTCGAAACTCGGCGGAAAGACCCGCGCCTAGGTTTCTGGACACCATATCTGGATGCTGCACCCAAACACGGCGATGCCCCGTGTCTAGGCACCAAGGCTATGGAGCAAAGCGTTCATTCGGGCGAGGCTCGCCAGAACGGCAGGCTGATCCACCTCGCCAAGACCCAGATATTCGATCTCGAACGGCCCTGCATAACCGGCATCCATCGCGGCGCGGAGGAACTCTTCGATCGGCAGCTCGCCGCTGCCAGGCAGACCACGCGTTCCGGCGCGCGGTCTCTCCATCGTCCCGATCGCCACGTCACTGATCTGCACAAGTCCGATGTGCTCGCCGGCTCGCCGGATCCACTCCCTGACATCCCGTTCCGTATAGCAATTTCCGACATCGATGACCACGTCGGCGCCACTTCGCTCCACGAGATCCAGCGAATCGCGAATATTGTGAACAAAGGAGATTTGGGGACGGAGGGTAGGTTCGAAGGCCACTCTAACCCCTCGGCTCGCGCCATAGACGATACATGGCGCAACCGCTTCGGCATAGCGCGCTGCGTTGTCGTCCCAGCTGTCAAATTTCCCTTTGCCGGGCGGGCCATAGACCGCTCCGCCCCCCAGCGCATGAACAACATCGATGCAGCGGAAGATGGTCTCCCGCTCAGCTTCCCAGGCCGACGGATCCAGCAGCGTGAATGGGCCAGACGCGATGCATGAAATAGCAAAATCCCGGCGCTTGAGTTCGGTCACCACGTGTTCCAAGCCCACCGCTTCAAACTTTCGGTCGGACAGTCCAACGCAACGCAGGCCTGCCCGCGACCAGAATTCGAGATCTTGCTCGAATGTCCAATCGAAAGTCGCCACGGCGCTCAACGACAAACGGGGATGAAGAAGTTCGGTTATCTGTGTTCCTGCAAAGGCAGAAGTGAAGCCGGAGGTTGGGATCCGTGGAGCCTGACGCGCCCCTGAACAGGTCTACCACTTTGCTGCGTATGTCCATAGCCCTCGCGCTCGCCGAATAGTCGGTTGGGGTCGGCGTGCGCGCTTCGCCTGATCGTCGACGCGCGCTGTCTCCCGGGTATGCGCGTTGAACATACATCAGCACCTACCAGGCGGATCACCTCGGGTGACGAGTGGAAATACCGGAACGGATTGGTTGATTTTCTGGGACGAGGCATGCAACTCCCTGCCCTGCAGCATTCGCTCTCGCCAGCCTGGTGCGTTTGCTTTGACAGCACCTTGTGATGCAATTTCTTCCCGCCGTTGACGGACAATGCCGCCACCCGCATATGGTTCGTCGGAGAAAAGACGGAGGGGTCGATGGCGGGCAGATCGAGAGCCGACGACATTCAGGCCATTCAGTTGCAAATCTACCGCTATTGCCGTGCGATGGACAGGATGGACGTCGAATTGGGTTATTCCATCTGGCACGAGGATGGCGAGGCGGATTATGGTGCATCCATCTTCAAGGGAAGCGGCAGGGCTTTTGTCGACTGGGTGACGAAATCCCATGCGGCGTGCATCAGCCATTCACACCAGGTTACGAGCATCATCGTGGATCTTCGCGGCGATCGTGCCGTGAGCGAAAGCTATGTCACCGCAGCCTTGCGAATGAAAAACGACGATGATCTGAACGAGCTTACGACGCGCGGCCGCTATCTCGACCGCTGGTCGTTCCGGGACGATCGCTGGGCCATCGACAAACGCGGCTATGTCCATGATTTCGACGATATTCGGCGCATCGAGGCCACATCGATCCCCGGCGGATCGTCGCGGGATCGTTCGGACCCGTCCTATGCTCTATTCAATTGGGGAAACTGATGGAACTCGGTATTGCGCGCAAAGCGCCCCAATAAGCCGCGCACCATAGGCGATGGCGGCAAGCGGGAAGCTGACCTTCGTCCACCCGTTCGACGATCGCGCGGTCATCACTCCGGCCTTATCCTGTCTGCCTGCGCTGCGCATCCAGATCGATCACCAGGTCGGCGCGGGCGGGCATCTCCTTGATGATGTGGCGCGTCAGTCGCTCATAATGCTGGATGAAGCGCACCACTTCACGCGCGCTCATGATCCCGCGCGCGGTCGAAGGGTCCGAGCAGGCGCGAAGCTTTGCCTCCTGCTCCTCGCGCCAGCCAAGCACGGTCTCGAAGCCCGGCGGGCGAAGCTGGATCAGGAAATCGATCCGCGAGAAGAGCGGCTGGTAATCGGCGAGGGCCGCGTTGACATGGCGGCGCCATATTCCATGTTGGTCTTCGCGTTCCTCCAGTTCGTTCACCGGCACGAGCAACGCCGCGTCCGGCTCCGCCCGCGCCCCCACGCACCAGCCTTCGAACAGGATGATATCGGCGGGGCCCGCGAACCGGGGCCATTCGCTTTCCGGCGCGCGGTCGTCCATCGCCTTGTCGAAGCGCGGCAGCGCGAGGCTTTCGCCGGCAAGCAGGCGATCCAGCACCGCCATGCCCAGCCCGACATCATGCGTGCCGGGGGGGCCTCGGGTCGCCAGCAGCGGGTGGACCTGCGCGGCCAGGCGCTCGCGCTCGGCGCGGGTCAGATAGAGATCGTCGATCGACAATATGGCCGTCGAGAGCTTGTGCTCCCCGAGCAGCGGGACAAGCCGCTCCGCCATCGTCGATTTGCCCGAGCCTTGCGGCCCGCACAATCCGATGACGACGCTGCGATCGAATATATTGCGGACGTCGGCCAGTCGCCGCGCCAGTCCCGCCAGCATTGCGCAAGATCCCCCATTACCGCCCGGACTGGCCCATGAGGGCGCTGTATCCCATCGGCCTGAAATATGGTCAAACCGGCAAGCAATCGATTCGAGAGGAGAGGGCTATGACGGCACGGGAGACGGTCGAGGCTTTTCTGGGCGCCTGGAGCAAGAGCAATGCGGCGATGCTCCAGTCCTATCGGGACTATTTCACCGACGCGACGGTCTGGGAGAATGTCGGCATGTCCAGGACGGTTGGTCCCGACGCGGCGCTCGCGCTGCTGGACCAGTTTGCGGAAAGCCTCGACATGGGCACGATCAAGGTCGACCTGCTGAGCATCGCGGTCGATGGCGATCGCGTACTGACGGAGCGCATCGACCGCATCATCGGCAAGGACGGTACCGAGAAGATCGCCATCCAGTTGATGGGTATATTCGAGATCGAGGATGGGAAGATCCTCGCCTGGCGCGATTATTTCGACACCGCCTCCTTCGCTGCGGGGCAATCGGGCTGATCCCGGCACGCCCCGCGCGCAAACGCGCCTTTGCGAAACTGTCATCTCCGGTTAATATGGCGGCACGGATAAGGAGCGGGTCCGATGGCACAGCAGGGTCCAGAGCGGGGAGGGCGGCGCAGGCCGGCGCGCGATGATCGCGCCCTTGTCGCGCGCGACACGCTCGTGCTGACCCTGATCGCCTTGCTGCTCGTCGCATTGTTCGGCACCCGCACGCCGGCCGAATCCGCCGGCCGCGACAAATGGTTCGGCTTCGCCCTCAGCATCCGCGCGCCCTCGCTGCACCTCCATCTGGAACTGTCGGTCTAGCGCACCCCCTCGCTTCGTGTACCATGGGCCGATGCGCTGGCCCCTGATCCTCCTCGCTCTCTCCGCACCGCTCGCCGCATCCTTCGCGCCGGCCGATTCGTCCGAACCGCCACGCCCTCCAGCCCACGCGCTCTGCTCCGGCGACACCACCGCGCCCACCCATCCCGCCATCCTTCCCGGCTACGGCAGCGGCGGCTTCCCGGTCCGCACCGATGTCCCCGCCGCGCAGGCCTTCTTCGACAATGGCATGCAACTCGCCTCCGCCTTCGCGCACCGCGCCGCGATCGCTGCCTTCGCCGAAAGCGCCCGGCTCGATGCCGCCTGCGCGATGTGCGCCTGGGGTGAGGCATGGTCGGCCGGCCCGACGATCAACTATCCGATCGACCCGGTCGAGGCGCGCCGTCTCGCCCGCCGCGCCGCCGACGCCGCACGCCTCGCCGCCGGCGGTCCCGCCAGGGAGGTCGCGCTCACCACCGCCCTCCTGCTGCGCTATCCCGCGAACGAAAAGGCCAACGGCAACCTCGCCTTCGCCAAGGCGATGGACCGCGTCGCCCGCAACTATCCGGACGACGACGCCATCCAGGTCCTCGCCGCCGACGCCTGGCTGATCGCGTCGGAGAAGGAGGATTATACCCTCCGCTCGATCGCGCTGCTCGAGCCGGTGCTCGCGCGATATCCCGATTACACGCCGGCGATCCATTTCTACATCCACGCGACCGAGCTGGCCGGCCTCGCCGAACGCGCCGAGCCTTATGCCGATCGCCTGCCCTCGCTCGCCCCGGCCGCGAGCCACCTGATCCACATGCCCTCGCACACTTATTACCACATCGGCCGCTATCAGGACGCGGTCGACGCCAACATGCGCGCGGTCGCGATCGGCATCGCCAACGCCAAACGCCTCGGCCTGCCGCAGCCCGACGGCGTCTGGGACTTGCCCTATCACGCGCACAACGTCCGCTACGGAGTCGGCGCCGCGCTGATCTCGGGCGATGCGAAGAGCGCGCTTGCCCTCAGCGCGCCGCTCGTCGCCCGCGCCGCGACCGCCAAAGGCGGCGACCGCTCGCCCTATATCCAGATGGTCGCCGGCACCGCTTATTTCGCGCTCGGCCATTTCGCCGATCCGGCCAGCGTGCTCGCCGCGCCGCCGCCCGCCAAAGACCTGAGCTACGCCACTGCTTAC
>Ga0268264_10000843_pt1 | contig 32793 bp, 26 predicted proteins | sample KBSSwiS32_FD_190357 | JGI IMG/M metagenome (GOLD analysis project Ga0268264, IMG submission 190357) | Switchgrass rhizosphere microbial communities from Kellogg Biological Station, Michigan, USA - KBS Switchgrass S3-2 (SPAdes) (version 2) | ecosystem: Host-associated > Plants > Roots >...
CGGAGAAGCTCCGCGACAGCGTGCATCCGAGCCGGGGCGAGCCGCTGTCGCGGAGCTTCTCCGTCGGCGACCTGGTCCGGTTCGTGTTCCTCGAGACCCGGACCCACCGCGACGGCAGGGACGTGCCGCCCGAGCGGCGCAGCGCCCTCGGCGCCGACCAGCGTCGCTGGGTCGAGGGGGAGCTGCGGGACTCGCCGGCGACCTGGACCTTCCTGGCCTGCCCGTCGATGCTCTCGAGCATCCACCGCGACCAGATGCCCGATGACGTCGTCGAGGCGCTCCGCTCCCTCAAGCTGCGGCACCCCACCGAGGCGAAGCCCTACCACGACCGGTGGGACAGCTTCCCGGCCGAGCGAGACTGGCTCTTCGCCGAGATGGGGCAGTCACCGTCCGAGGTGGTGGTTCTCAGCGGCGACGTGCACATCGCCGTCGACGCCGACCTCGAGTCCGGCGGTCAGGTCGTCGCCCACGAGTGGACGACCTCCTCGATCACCTCCCAGAACCTCGCCGACAAGAAGGGCTGGGCGAAGAACGTCGAGTCGCTCCCCATCGTCGAGCACCTCGTGGAGACCTTCCCCGACCTGCACTGGGTGGACACCGACAGCCACGGGTTCCTGGTGGTCACCGTCTCCGACGACACCGCCTCGTGCGAGTGGTGGAGCCTGGAGACCGTCGGGCGGCCCTCTGACGTGGCCGAGATCGGGCACACCGCCACGCTGACCGCCTGATGCGGGTCCTGGTCGCTCCCGACAAGTTCGCGGGCACCCTGTCCGCGGTCGAGGCAGCGGAGGCCATCGCGGCGGGCTGGCGCCGGACCGCGCCCGGCGACGAGACCGACTTGGCCCCCATGTCGGACGGCGGACCCGGGTTCGTCGACGTGCTCCACGAGGCGCTCGGGGGCGAGCTGCTGGCGACGACCGTCCGCGGCCCGCACGGCGAGCCGACGCCGGCCACCGTCCTGGTCGCCGGCGCGACGGCGTACGTCGAGAGCGCGCAGGCGTGCGGGCTGCACCTGACCGCCGGGCAGAACGCAGAGGCGGCCTCGACCTTCGGGGTCGGCGAGCTGGTGGCCGCCGCCGTCGACGCCGGCGCCTCGACGATCGTGATCGGGCTGGGCGGCAGCGGTACCAACGACGGCGGGGCCGGGCTGCTGGCCGCCCTCGGTGCCACCGCGGACGTGGCCCTCGACGCGGGTGGGGCCGGCCTCGACGGCGTCACGGCCGTCGACCTCGCGGCTGCTCGCGAGCGGGTCGGCTCGGTCCGGCTGGTGGCGGCCAGCGATGTCGACAACCCCCTCACCGGCCTGTTCGGCGCCACCAAGACCTTCGGTCCTCAGAAGGGGCTCCCCGAGGAGCGGCTGCCGGTCGTCGACGGCTGGCTGGAGCAGTACGCCGGAGCGCTGGACCGGCGCCTGGCCCTCGACAAGGGCGCGGGGGCCGCGGGTGGCCTGGGCTACGCGCTGATGGCCCTGGGGGCGACCAGGGAGCCCGGCATCGCGCTGGTCGCGGAGGCCGTGCGGCTGGCCGAGCGGGCCCGTGCGGCGGACCTGGTGGTCACCGGCGAGGGGGCCTTCGACTTCTCCAGCCGCGCCGGCAAGGTCCCGTACGGCGTCGCCACGGTCGCAGAGGAGGCGCTGCGCCCCTGCATCGTGCTCGCCGGGAGGGTCCTGGTCGGCGCCAGGGAGATGCGGGCGCTGGGCATCGAGTCGGCCTACGCCCTCGTCGACCTGGTGGGGGAGGAGCGCGCCCTCGCCGAGCCCGCCGCGGCCCTGAGCGAGCTGGCCGCGCGCTCCGCGCGTACCTGGTCGCGCTGAGGGCAGTTTCACCGGGTACCTGGTGAAACTGCCCCTTACCGGATGGAGTTCCATCGGGTCGGGGCCAGTTTCGTACGGGCAGGACGGCGCGGGGCTCGGAATAACCCACCCTGTGAGAGACTTGAACGCAGGCAGAAGCACCAGCCTGAACTCGACACCTGGGAGTCCCGAACACATGACCGAGCAGCTTGAGACCCAGCTCGACACCGAGCGTCGCACCGACAGCATCAACCTGAGCCCGGTGGCGGCCGCCAAGGTGAAGAGCCTCCTCGAGCAGGAGGGTCGCGACGACCTCGCGCTGCGGATCTCCGTGCAGCCCGGTGGCTGCTCGGGCCTGCGCTACCAGCTCTTCTTCGACGAGCGCAGCCTCGACGGTGACGTCGTCACCGACTTCGGCGGCGTCAACGTGGTCGTCGACCGGATGAGCGTCCCCTACCTCAACGGCGCGACGATCGACTTCGTCGACACCATCGAGAAGCAGGGCTTCACCATCGACAACCCCAACGCCACCGGCTCCTGCGCCTGCGGCGACAGCTTCCACTGACGCACGACCGCAAACGGCAGCTCACGCCGCGGCGGGTCGCTGCACCTCGCACCCGCGCCAAGCGCGCCACCCAGCGCACGTAGGCACCCGCTCGCGAACGACGTACGAACAGCAGCAAACAGCAAGGCCCTCACCGATCACCTGGTGAGGGCCTTTGCTTGGCTGCGCGTCAGTCCAGATGCAGCTCGAGCGCGTCGGCGATCCGCCGTGCCGCCTCGGTGATCTCGATCTTCCGCTTGGGTAGGTCGGTCGGGTAGTCGGCGTAGAGGTCGGTGTAGGCCAGCCGGGGCGCGACGAGCGGCAGCCGGGCGTCGACCGCCGCCGCGTCGGCGTGCATGGTCTGCGGGTTGTCCAGCTCGAAGAAGGCGCTCACAGGTTCGACGGTAGGGATTACCGCCCGGTACGCCCAGCCCGCGCCGAGAAATACGGATCACCAGCGTTTCCCCCTAGGCTTTCCCGACGTGCCTGACACAGCTGCAGACGGGGCCGGCTCCCTGCTCATCGCGGGGTCCATCGCCACCGACCACCTGATGAGCTTCGGCGGGAGGTTCGAGGACTCCCTCGTGGTCGAGCAGCTGCACAAGCTGTCGGTCTCCTTCCTGGTCGACGACCTCGAGATCCGCCGCGGCGGCGTCGCCGCCAACATGTGCTTCGGGCTGGGCCGGCTCGGGCTGAACCCGGTGCTCGTCGGCTGCGCCGGGGACGACTTCGCCGACTACCGCTCCTGGCTGGAGCGCCACGGCGTCGACTGCGACCACGTGCGGATCTCCGACACCCACCACACGGCGCGGTTCGTCTGCACGACCGACACCACCGGCGCGCAGTTCGCGTCCTTCTACCCCGGTGCGATGAGCGAGGCACGCCTCGTCGAGCTCGCGCCGATCGTCGCGAAGGTCGGCGCGCCGTCCTACGTCCTGATCGGCGCGGACGACCCCGACGGGATGCTGCGGCACACCGAGGAGTGCCGCCAGCGCGGCTACCGCTTCATCGCCGACCCCAGCCAGCAGCTGGCCTTCGGCGAGGGCGAGCTGATCCGCAACCTGATCGACGGTGCGGCGTTCCTGTTCTCCAACGAGTACGAGTCGGCCATGATCGAGCAGAAGACCGGCTGGTCGTCCGACGAGGTGCTCTCGCGGGTCGGCATCCAGGTCACCACGCTCGGCAAGGACGGCGTCCGAGTGCTGCGCCGTGGCGAGGAGCCGATCGAGCGGCCGGCCGCCAAGGACGTCAAGGCGCTCGAGCCGACGGGCGTCGGTGACGCCTTCCGGGCCGGCTTCCTCGGCGCGCTCGCGTGGGGGCTGAGCCTCGAGCACGCCGCCGAGGTCGGGTGCGTGTTGGCGGCGTACGTCGTGGAGACGGTCGGGCCGCAGGACTACACGTTCACCGCCGAGCAGTTCCTCGGGCGGCTGGACGCGTCCTACGGCGGTGAGGCGGCCGAGGCGGTCCGCCCGCACCTGACCGCGGTCAGCTGACGCGTCTGACCAGGTAGCGCGGGACCCCGTCGTTGTCGGGCTCCGTCCCGACGTACTCCTGGCCGCGCATCCGGCACCACGCCGGGATGTCGTAGGCCGCCGCGGCGTCGGTCGAGGCGACCGCGACCGTCTGGCCGACCTCGACCTCCCCGATCCGCTGCGCCAGCTCGATGACCGGGCGCGGGCAGAACAGGCCCCGGCAGTCGAGCTCGAGGTCGGCCGTCACATCCCTGCGTCCTTCCGGATCTCCGCCACGGTGGGCGCCAGCACGGCCAGGAACGCGTCCACGTCGGCCTCGGTGGCCCCGCGCGTGAGGGAGAGGCGGATGTTGCCGTGGGTGAGCGCGCCCATCGCGGCGAGCACGTGGCTCGGCTCGAGAGTGGAGGCGGTGCAGGCCGAGCCACTCGCGACCTCGAAGCCGCGGCGGTTGAGGGCGTCGACGATCGCCTCGCCGTCGACGTAGAGGAACGAGCAGGTCAGCAGGTGGGGGAGTCGCTCGACCGGGTCGCCGACCACCTCGGTGTCGGAGATCTGCGACAACCGGGACCGGATCCGGTCGATGAGCGCGTGCTGGCGGGCGTTGACCTCGTCGCGCTCCGCGACGACGGCCTGGAGCGCAGCCGCCGCGGCCAGGACCGCAGGCACATTCTCGAAGCCCGACACCCGCTCGTCGACCCGGTCGTCCGCGGGGAAAGGGCTGCGCCAGGGCGCCCCCTTGCGCACCAGCAGCACGCCGACCCCGGCCGGCCCGCCCCACTTGTGCGCGGAGCCGGCGGCCACCGACCAGCCGTCGGGCAGCGGCAGCCTGCCCATGGAGGCGCAGGCGTCCATGAAGACCGGTCTTCCGCCGGCGGCCGCCTGGGCCACAGGCTGGAGGGTGCCGACCTCGTGGTTCGCCGACTGCAGGGCCAGCAGGTCGTGGTCGCCGAGCTGCGTCAGGTGGTCGAGGTCGACCCGGCCGTCGCGATGGACCCGGAGCGGCCGTGCCCGCAGGTCCGGCCGCCAGGCGAGGGCGTGGAGCACCGAGGAGTGCTCGACCGCCGGGTGCGCGACTGTAATGACGTGCGCGGACTTGCTTGGCAGAGAGGTGTAGCCACTCAGCAGACCCAAGAGGCCCCTGTGCACGGCGTCGGTGCCCGAGGGGGTGAACGACACCTCGTCGCGGCGTACGCCGAGCGCCCCTGCGACCGCCTCCCGGGCGTTGTCGAGGATCAGCCTGGCGTCGCGGGCCGAGGCGTGCAGGCGGCGCGGGTCGGCGTACCCCCGGTCGAGCGCCGCGAGCAGCGCCTCGCGGGCCGCCGGGTGCAGCGGCTCGGACGAGGCGCTGTCGAGGTACACGCTGTGAAAACTACCTGTCCGCGGACCCACCCGGGGGCTTCCCTGAGTGGCGCTTGGTCTAGGCTCAGGCCTGTCCTAGGTGTTGGTCGAGAGGGGCTCTTCCGTGGGTCTGCAGCGCGTCGCGCGTTGGGCCGTTCCGCTCGTCGGGGTGGCGCTGCTGGCGAGTGGTTGCTCAGGGGAGGGCAAGCGGCTCGCGATGCCCGACCCGGCGTCCGAGCAGGGCACGCACGTCCTCAGCCTCTGGCAGGGCGCATGGATCGCCGCGCTCATCACCGGTGGTGTGGTGTGGGGGCTGATCTTCTACGTCGTGATCCGCTTCCGGCGGCGTTCCGACGACGAGATCCCGGTGCAGACGCGCTACAACCTGCCGCTGGAGATCTTCTACACGATCGCCCCGGTGATCATGGTGGTGGTGTTCTTCGACCACACCGTGACCACCCAGAACGACGTCCTGCGTGACGACAAGGCGCCCGACAACATCATCGAGGTCACCGGCCAGCAGTGGTCGTGGACGTTCAACTACGGCCTCGGCGACATGGACAACTCCGCCGACGACGACCGCAGCGACGACAAGTACGCCTACAGCTCCTATGTCCATGACGGCGGCACGGGTGCCTACATCCCCGAGCTGTGGCTGCCGGTCAACGAGACGACCCGGTTCAACCTGCACAGCCCGGATGTGATCCACGACTTCGGCGTGCCCAGCTTCCTGATGAAGATGGACGTCGTCCCGGGGCGGGTCAACCACTACGTCATCACGCCGACCCGGATCGGCACCTTCAAGGGCAAGTGCTACGAGCTCTGCGGGGTTTACCACTCTCGGATGCTGTTCACCGTCAAGGTGGTCAGCCACGACGACTACGAGGCCCACCTGCAGGACCTCCAGGACGCCGGCCTGACCACGGACCTGCCGCTGGTCGGTGGCGAGAACGCCAGCACCGAGGCCGGTCAAGAAGCGACCAGCGAGGGAGCAAGCAAGTGACCGCCACTGCGTCCCACCCGAGCGCCGTCGTCGGCCAGCGCCGACAGCTCGGCCAGCAGGTCGTGCGGGTCCTGACGACCACCGACCACAAGCTGATCGGCAAGCTCTACCTCGGCACGTCGTTCGCCTGGTTCCTCATCGGCGGCGCGATGGCGATGCTGATGCGCTCCGAGCTCGCCTACCCCGGCCAGCAGGTCGTCAACGACGAGCTCTACAACCAGCTGTTCACCATGCACGGCACGATCATGCTGCTGCTGTTCGCGACGCCGCTGTTCTTCGGCTTCGGCAACGTCGTGATGCCGCTCCAGATCGGCTCGCCGGACGTCGCGTTCCCGCGGCTGAACATGTTCAGCTACTGGCTCTTCCTCATCGGGGGGCTGATCGCCGGGTCGGGCTTCCTGACCCCGACCGGTGCCGCCGACTTCGGCTGGTTCGCCTACACGCCGCTCTCGGACGCCGTCCGCTCGCCTGGGGTCGGCGGCGACCTGTGGATCATGGGCCTGTGGATGGCCGGTCTGGGCACCATCCTCGGCGCGGTCAACTTCATCACCACGATCATCTGCATGCGCGCGCCCGGCATGACCATGTTCCGGATGCCGATCTTCGTCTGGAACACGCTGGTCACCAGCCTGCTGGTGCTGATCGCGTTCCCGGTGCTGGCCGGTGCGCTGCTCTCGCTCGAGGCCGACAGACAGCTCGGCGCCCACGTCTTCGACGCCTCCCACGGCGGCGCGATCCTGTGGCAGCACCTGTTCTGGTTCTTCGGGCACCCGGAGGTCTACATCATCGCGCTGCCGTTCTTCGGCATCGTGACCGAGATCCTCCCGGTCTTCAGCCGCAAGCCGATCTTCGGCTACATCGGCCTGGTCGGCGCGACGCTCGGCATCGCGATCCTCTCGGTCGCGGTCTGGGCGCACCACATGTTCGTCACCGGCGCGGTCGACCTGCCGTTCTTCTCGGGCATGACGTTCCTGATCGCCGTACCGACCGGGGTGAAGTTCTTCAACTGGATCGGCACGATGTGGGGGGGATCTCTGTCCTTCGACACCCCCATGCTGTGGTCGATCGGCTTCCTCACTACCTTCCTGTTCGGTGGCCTGACCGGCATCATCCTGGCGAGCCCGCCGCTGGACTTCCACGTCTCCGACTCCTACTTCGTGGTCGCGCACTTCCACTACGTCGTCTTCGGGACCGTGGTCTTCGCGATGTTCGCGGGCTTCTACTTCTGGTGGCCCAAGATGACCGGCCGGATGCTCGACGAGCGGCTCGGCAAGGTGCACTTCTGGCTGCTGTTCGTCGGCTTCCACACCACCTTCCTGGTCCAGCACTGGCTGGGCGTCGAGGGCATGTCGCGCCGCTACGCCGACTACCTGCCGAGCGACGGCTTCACCACGCTCAACCAGGTGTCCACGATCGGCGCGTTCCTGCTGGGCGCCTCGACGCTGCCGTTCCTCTACAACGTGTGGATCTCGCGCAAGGCGCCGCTCGTCGAGGTCGACGACCCGTGGGGCTGGGGCCGCTCGCTGGAGTGGGCGACGTCCTGCCCGCCGCCGCGGCACAACTTCGTGACCATCCCGCGGATCCGGTCGGAGTCGCCGGCGTTCGACCTGCACCACCCGGAGATCGCCGCCATCGAGCTCGAGGACAACGAGGCCGCCGCCGAGGGCCGGTTCGCCGACGCGCCCGACATGGAGGGCCGCAGCGACGTCATCGCCGAGCGCAACGAGGCAACGGATGCCGGTGCCGACGACACCACGAAGGATGAGGGCCGATGAAGGCTGAGGCCTGGATCTTCGCCTCCTGCACGATCTTCCTGGTGCTGGTCACCCCGGCCTACTGGCTGGTCACCGACGCCAGCGAGCACGGCGGCGACTGGACCGGCACCTCCGCGCTGGTGATGACCACGCTGCTGACGCTCATGGTCACCATCTACCTCGGCTTCCACGCCCAGCGGATGGACCCGCGTCCCGAGGACCGCTCCGACGCCGAGATCGCCGACGGCGCCGGTGAGCTCGGCTTCTTCCCGCCGTACTCCTGGTGGCCGCTGTGGACCGCGATGGCACTGGGCACCGTCGTGTTCGCGGTCGCGGCCGCCGCGTGGTGGCTGGTCATCATCGGTTTCGTGCTGGGTGGCCTGGCGCTGGTCGGCTGGATCTACGAGTACTACCGGGGTGAGCACGCTCACTAGGCGCTGACCTGGGGGCGGGCAACTTCCCCGCGCCGCGCGCCGTCGTACTGACCATGCGTGGTTTCGTGGGTTCTCAGCGCCAGCGGATAGTCTGGAAAGGTCCGGGCCAGACGGCTCGGACGTGTTCGTGGGAGCTCTGGGAGTCGATGATGTCCTCACGCCGCACGCGTGTCCGCGGCCTGGTGGTGCTGTCCGCGCTGCTGCTTGGCGCCGCGACCTTGAGCGCCTGCGACAACGGTGACGACATCCACGGCGGCGGCTCCGTCGACGACACGACCGGCGCCTCGGCGGGCGCCAGTGGCGGCTCCGGCGACCCCTCCTCGGACCCGTCGGACGGCTCGTCGTCCTCCGCTGACCCCAACGCCGGCTCGATCTCGACCAACATCAAGCGCAGGACCGACGTACCCGTCTCGACGCAACTGCAGGTCTTCGCCCACAACGGCCGGCTCAGCACCGTCACCGTCAGCGGCTCCGGTGACGTCGGCGTCCTCAACGGGGCGATCGCGGGCGACGGCGGGAAGTGGAAGGCCGACGACCTGCTTGAGCCCGGCACGACGTACACCGTGAAGGCCAGCGTCAGCGGCGACGACGGCGAGCTGGTGACCAAGAAGCAGCAGTTCACCACCCAGGCGCTCTCGCTCTCCCAGCAGACCTACCCCTCGATCGCGCCGCTGCCCGGCGAGACCGTCGGCGTCGGCATGCCGGTGATCGTCACCTTCGACGTCCCGGTCACCGACCGCGCGAACGTCGAGAAGAACCTCCACGTCACCACCACCCCCGCGCAGCCCGGCACCTGGCACTGGGTCAGCGACAACGAGGTGCACTACCGGCCCAAGAGCTACTGGAAGGCCGGCACCCAGGTCGACGTCGACGCCGACCTCAACGGGGTCGATGCGGGCAACGGGATCTACGGCCAGGAGGACCGCGACGTCCAGTTCCAGATCGGCGACGCGCACATCTACAAGGTCGACACCCGGACCGACCAGATGAAGGTCTTCTCCAACGGCAAGCTGCTGCGCACCATCCCGATCACCACCGGCCAGCAGCCGCAGTACACCACCCGCTCGGGGATCAAGGTCATCATCGAGAAGTTCGACTCCAAGGACATGAACTCCGAGACCGTCGGCATCACCGGCGCGGACGCCTACAACATCAAGGGCGTCCAGTGGGCGATGCGGCTGACCTACTCCGGCGAGTTCGTGCACGCCGCCCCGTGGTCGGTCGGCTCCCAGGGCCACGCCAACGTCAGCCACGGCTGCACCGGCATGAGCACCGCCAACGCCGACTGGCTCTACCACATGACCTACCGCGGCGATGTGGTGCAGTACACCGGCACCGACCGCCCCATGGAGCCCGGCAACGGCTACGGCGACTGGAACATCCCCTGGGACGAGTACAAGCAAGGCTCGGCGCTCGCCAGCAGCTGACGCCCAGCAGTGGGCCGGGGGTCCGTCCTTTCGTGGGTCGGGGTTGCTGGCTGACCGCTGGCCGGTTGGGTCGTCGGGCTGGCGGTCAGCAGGCAACCTGTGCGGCTGGGTTGCTGGCGTTTCAGGGTTGCTGGCTGACCGCTGGCCGGTGAGGTCGTCGGGGTGGCGGTTAGCAGGCAACCTGTGCGGCAGGGGTTGCCGGCGGACCGCTGACCAGTGGGGGACTCCGGTCAGCGAACCTCGGTTCGTGGCTGCGCCTAACCACGCCCGACCGTCCCGAGGCGTATTCGGCCACCAGTTGTCCACATGAACCATTGGGACGCAGGTTCTCCACAGTCCGTGAGCTACATGTCCGCGAGAGTCCGCCGCCGACGGTTCGATCGCACGCATGAGAAGCGACGAATGGAAACCCGGGCCATTCAGCAGAGCCCAGGGCAGGGCAAACGGCGTGACGTCTCGCATGCTTCAAGGCTCCGGCTACGAGCGCGTCCATCCGCGTGTGTGGAGGCCGGCCAATCATGTGATGACCGACCAGGACTGGCTGCTGGCCGCGCGGCTCGCGCTGCCAGCCGACGCACAGCTCACCGGCATCACCCGATTGCAGGAACTCGGGCTCGACTACGGTCCCCGACGTCCATTCCGGTTCGTGGTAGACCGCGATGTTCACCGCAGCGTGGATGGCGTGTTCCTGCACCGGACGAAGAAGATGCCGCCGCTCGACGAGGTGGGGGTCTGCGTCGAAGCGGCGTACATGTCCTACTGCTCCCGCTGCCGGGTTATCGATGCCATCAAGGTGGGGGACTGGCTGTTGCACAACGGACACATGGATCGGCAACGTCTGGAAGCGCTGGCCGTGGCGGAGCCGTGGCGTGATGGCGCTCAGGAGGTCATGTGGGTGCTGCCTTACTTGGAGCCTCGTTCCCGATCGCTGAAGGAGTCGGAGTCGCGCGCCGTTCTGGAGTTTGCTGGGCTCCCGCGCCCGGAAAGCAATGCCGAGTTGGGCCTGGATGAGGAGCTCAAGGTCTTCGGCGATCTGGTCTACCGCAGGTGGAAGACGGTGGTGGAGTACGAAGGCGACCACCACCAGGAGAGTCGGGCCCAGTACACCGACGACATCAGCCGATATGCGTTGTTCCGCGAGCACGACGTCGACTACGTCCAGGTCACCAAGGAGCGGCTGGACCGGCCGCGGCCCATGGTTCTCGAGGTTCACAGGGTGCTCTGTCTAAACGGGTACGACGGTCCTGCGCCCGTCTTCGGCGAGCGATGGCGACTGTTGTTCGGATCCCTGTATGTCGCAGTAGGTCCACGAGACTTCCCCCAGGTTGCTGGCTGACCGCTGGCCGGTGTTGCGGCGTCCGGGCGGTCAGTGGGCAACCGGGGAGGGTTGGTGCTGCTGGTTGTTGGCTGACCGCCGCCTCGGTGCTCCTTGCGCCGCAAGTAAGACATGGGCATCCCGGGGAAGGAGAAGGCCCGCCCAGACCTGAGGTCCGGGCGGGCCTCCCCGCAGCTCAGCCGTATCGGTCAGTCGTCGGCGCGGAGCTTCTCGCCTTCGACCAGGTGATGACCGTCGAACTGGTGTCCGTCGGCGGCGTGTCCCTCCATCGGGGCCTGGAGCTCGTGCTCGTGCTCCGCGTGGTGGTGGCCCTCGTCGAGCTCGTGGACGGTCGGCTTCTGGACGTTGTCGGCGTACATCAGCTTGCGCAGGCGGTGGCGTACGCCGGCCAGCCGGGCGGCCAGGCCACCGTGCGGCTCGACGCCGTTGGCGTCGGGGCCGCCCTCGAGCTCGCCGAGCACGTCCGGGTCACGGTCGCGGGCGGTGAGCTTGTAGGCGCGCTCCTCGGAGAGCGGCAGGTGCCGCTCGGAGTAGCCGCCCTCGGGGGAGCGCATGATGATGCCGGTCTCGTAGCCGTGCAGCACGTCCTCGTTGTCCTTGCGCTGCAGCGAGATGCACCAGCGCTTGGTGATGAAGAACGCGATCGCCGGCCCGATGAAGACCGCGGCCCGCATGAAGTAGGTGATCTGGTTGATCGACAGATGCAGGCGGATCGCGATGATGTCGTTGCCGCCGGCGGCCCAGAACAGGCCGTACATCGTGATCAGCGAGACCATGAACGCCGTGCGGGTCGGTGCGTTGCGCGGCCGCTGCAGCAGGTGATGGTCGCGCTTGTCGCCGGTGATCCAGGCCTCGATGAAGGGCAGCATCAGCAGCAGCCCGAACATCGCTGACGGCAGCACGATGATCGGCAGCAGCACGTTCCAGGAGATCGTGTGGTGCCAGATGTGCGTCTCGATGTTCGGCATGATCCGCAGCGCGCCGTCCGGCCAGCCCATGTACCAGTCGGGCTGGGACCCGGCCGTGACCTTGGACGGGTCGTAGGGCCCGAACTTCCACACCGGGTTGATGGACAGCAGCCCGCCCATCAGCGCGGTGGTGCCGAAGACGATGAAGAAGAACCCGCCGGCCTTCGCGGCGTAGACCGGCAGCATCGGGAAGCCGACGACGTTCTGCTCGGTGCGGCCGGGGCCGGGCCACTGCGTGTGCTTGTGGTAGACGAGCAGCAGCATGTGGGCGGTGATCAGCGCGAGCAGCAGCCCCGGGATCAGCAGCACGTGGATGATGAACAGCCGCGGGATGATCTGGTCGCCGGGGAACTCGCCGCCGAAGAGCAGGAACGACATGTAGGTGCCGATGACCGGCTGCGACTTCAAGAAGCCGTCGGCGGCGCGGATGCCGGTGCCGGAGAGCAGGTCGTCGGGCAGGGAGTAGCCGGTGAACCCCTCGAGCGTGCCGAGGAGCAGCAGCAGCGCGCCGATCGCCCAGTTGAGCTCGCGCGGCTTGCGGTGCGCGCCGGTGAAGAAGACCCGCAGCAGGTGGATCATCATCGAGCCGACGAAGAGCATCGCCGCCCAGTGGTGGATCTGCCGCATCAGCAGGCCGCCCCGGACGTCGAAGGACAGCCTCAGCGCGGAGGCGTAGGCCTCTGACATCTGGATGCCGCGCAGCTGGGCGTAGGTCCCCTCGTAGGTCGTCTCACCCATGCTCGGCGTGAACCACAGGCTGAGGAAGACCCCGCTGAGGAGCAGTACGACGAAGCTCCAGAGCGCAATCTCGCCGAGCATGAACGACCAGTGGTCGGGGAAGACCTTGCGCAGGTTCTTCTTGGCCAGGGTGGCGAGCCCGAGCCGGTCATCGGCCCACTCGGCGAGCGCGCCGGCCCGGTTGGGCTTGGAGGCGATAGCCGCGGTGGAGTTCGTCGTGGCGACCTTGCTGGTGTCGATGCTCATGAGTTACTCATTTGCTCGTGCTCTGCTGGGAGTCGCGCTCCCAGTAGCTGGGTCCGACGGGTTCCTTGAAGTCGCTCTGTGCGACGAGGTAGCCCTCATCGTTCACCATGAGCGGCAGCTGGGGGAGTGGGCGAGCGGCCGGGCCGAACACCACCTTGGCGGCGTCCGCCAGGTCGAACGTCGACTGGTGGCACGGGCACAGCAGGTGGTGGGTCTTGCGCTCGTTGAGCGAGATCGGGCAGCCCACGTGGGTGCAGATCTTGGAGTAGCAGAGGATGCCGTCGACCGCCCAGTTCTCGCGGCCGGGGCCGGGCTTGTTGTCGTCGGGGTCCATCCGGACCAGGACGACGGCGCCCTTGGACTTGGCGACCTGGAGGGACACGCCCTCCAGCACCGGCTTGCCGTCGTCGCCGACCTCGAAGACGATCTCCGGCTCGGCGTTGAGCAGGTCGCCGATCTCCAGGTCGCCCGGGCGGATCGGGGTACCGACGACGTCGCGTACGACGCGCATGCCGGTGTCCCAGACGGTGTGCTCGAGCCCGGCGCCGGGGTAGGGCGGGTTCGCCTCGATCTGGGCGTTGGTCTTGCCGAGGTCCTTGAGCATGACGACCGCCGGCGCGAGCAGGATGCCGACGGCACCGAGCAGCGAGTTGCGGATCAGCGGCCGCCGGGTGATGCCCGACTCCTCGACACCGAGGTCGAGCACCCGGAGGGTCTCGGCCCGGTCCTCGTCGGAGGAGCGGGCGGGGTGGCGCATCTCGACGATCTCGTGGTCGCTCATCAGCTTGCGGGCCCACTGGATCAGGCCGATGCCGATGAACAGCAGCGCGAACCCGAGGGAGGCGCCCAGGGCGACGTTGGAGGCGCCCAGCCCGAAGACGGTGTCTACGGTCTGGCCACCGCCGCCGCCGTTGATCTGGAAGGCGAAGTAGGAGACCACGAAGAGCACCGCGCAGACGGCGGAGAGGGCGAACAGCCCCGCGACCTGCCGCTCGGCGCGCTTCTCGGCGTTCGGGTCGACGTCGGTCGGCCGCCACTCGTGCTCGGGCAGGCCCGGGTTGGCGATCGGCTCCTCGGGGACCAGCTCGCCGCCGTGGCCGGTGTGTGCGTCGAGGGCGTCGTCGCCCGGGAGCTCGGGAAGGTGGTTGTGGTCGTCACTCATGCTGCGGCCTCCTCCTTCTTTCGCGACGAACGAGCGGTGTGGGCGGCGATCCAGGTCGCGAAGCCGACCAGGGAGCCGATCCCCACGATCCAGGCGAACAGACCCTCGCTCACCGGGCCCATGCCGCCGAGGTCGAAGCCGCCGTACTGCGGCTGCTCGCGCAGCGAGTAGAGGTAGGCGATCACGTCGCGCTTCTCCTCCGGCGAGAGGTTGCCGTTGGAGAAGGTGTCCATCTGGCCCGGGCCGGTCAGCAGCGCCTCGTAGATGTGCTTGGCGCTGGTGTCGCTGAGGTTGGGGGCGTAGCCGCCACGCGGCATCGCGCCGCCCTTGCCGGCGAAGTTGTGGCAGGCCGTGCAGTTGGTCAGGAAGATCTGACCGCCGCGGGCCACCGCCTCCTCGCGCTCCTTCTCCGAGAGACCGGCCAGGCTGTAGTCGGACGGGTCGGGCACGGCCGGGCCGGGGCCGAGGCTGGCGACGTACGCCGCGAGCGCGGCGATCTCGTCGTCGGTGTAGGTCACCGGCTTGGTGGGGTTCTGGGCGCCGGGCTGGACGGCGGGCATCCGGCCGGTGCCGACCTGGAAGTCGACCGCGGCCGAGCCGACGCCGACCAGCGAGGGACCGAGCTGGTTGCCGTCCTGGGTGGAGACGCCTTCGCCGTTCTGGCCGTGGCAGAAGGCGCAGCCGACCAGGAACAGCTTGCGGCCCTGCGCGGCGAGCTCGTCGTCGCTCTTGGCCGAGTCGGCGGTCGAGGACGGCGCGAACGCGGCGTAGAGGGTGCCGGTCAGCACCAGGCCCAGCATCAGCAGCAGCAGGCCCGCGATCGGCCGGCGGCGGTGACGGGACAGACGGCCTGCCGAGCGGTTCAGGAAGCCCAAGGGCGAAGTCACAGAGAGGTCCTCACGGGCTGGTTACTTGATGAGGTAGATCGTTGCGAACAGACCGATCCACACCACGTCGACGAAGTGCCAGTAGTAGGAGACGACGATCGCGCTGACCGCCTGCTCGTGGGTGAACCGCTTGGCGACGTAGGTGCGGCCCAGTACCAGCAGGAAGGCGATCAGCCCGCCGGTCACGTGCAGGCCGTGGAAGCCGGTCGTCAGGTAGAACATCGATCCGTAGGCCGAGGCGGAGATCGTGGTGTGCTCCTGGACCAGGGAGGTGTACTCGGTCACCTGGCCGGCGATGAAGATCGCCCCCATGACGTAGGTGAGCATGAACCACTCGCGCAGCCCCCAGTTGCGGGGGTTGAGGATCGAGCCGACCCGGCCGACCTGGCCGCGCTCGGCGGCGAAGACCCCGAGCTGGCAGGTCAGCGACGACAGCACCAGGATCGTGGTGTTGACCGAGGCGAACGGCACGTTCAGCTTCTCGGTGTTCTCCGCCCACAGGACCGGGCTCACCGACCGGATCGTGAAGTACGACGCGAACAGCGCCGCGAAGAACATCAGCTCGCTCGAGAGCCAGATGATGGTCCCCACGCTGACCATGCTCGGACGGTCGTGGTGCCCGTGAAGGCGCGAGGCCGGGATGGTCGTTGCTGTCGCCACGCGCTCATTATGTCCCGACCCCTCCTCGGGGTCAGCCCGGGGTGGCGTGTCGCATCCCACGTCCGCGCGGGCAACCGCCTGCGCCCGGCAGACGAATAGGATCCGATGGTGCCGCCCTTCGATCCCAGCCGTCTTGTCACGGGCTGGGAGCTGGCTCCCGTGCCCCTCGTGGTGACGGTCTGGGCGGCCGGTCTCTACCTGCTCGGGACCCGCGCGCTGCACCGCCGCGGTGACGCCTGGCCGGTGGGCCGCACGGTCATGTTCGTGGGTGTCGGGATGGGCTCGTTCTACGTCGCGACGTCCTCCGGCCTGGCTGCCTACGACACCACCCTGCTCAGCGTGCACATGGTCCAGCACATGGTGCTCTCGATGCTGGTGCCGCTCGCCCTGGCGCTCGGCGCACCGGTCTCCTTGGCGCTGCGCACGCTGCCCCACGCACCTCGTCGCTGGCTGCTGGTGATCCTCCACTCGAGGGTGGCGAAGGTGCTGTCGTTCCCGCCGCTGACCCTCGCGCTCTACGTCGTCTCGCCGTGGGCGCTCTACTTCTCCTCCTGGTACGACGCCACGCTGAGCCACGTCTGGCTCCACGAGCTGATGCATGTTCACCTGGTCGTGGTCGGCACGCTGTTCTTCTGGCCGATCGTCGGCATCGACCCGGTGCCCGGGCGGGTCGGTTACCCGTTCCGGATGCTTCTGGTCGTGCTCACGCTTCCGTTCCACGCCTTCCTGGGGGTCACGATCATGGGCCAGGACACGCTCCTCGGCGGCGACCACTACCGCGCGCTGCACGCGCTACCCGGCTACGGCTGGCTTCCCGACCCGCTCGACGACCAGCACCTCGCCGGCGGGCTGCTGTGGTCGGCCGGCGACCTGGTCGGGCTGCTGCTCTTCGGGGTGCTGTTCGCCCAGTGGGTGCGCGCCTCCATCAAGGAGGCCGCGCGCGAGGACCGGCGCCTGGACCTGCTCGAGGCCCGCGCTAGTGAGTCCGGGAGACCCGTCGAGCGCTGAGGCGAATCCGTCCGTTAGCCGGACAGGCGCGCCCCCGGACCACTCAAATGGAGACGTGGTCGACTCCCTCGCCTCCCAGGCCTCGGTCGACCGTGCCCGGCTGCGCGCCCGGTCGGCCTGGTGGATCCCGGTCGCCGTCTTCGCGCTGACCCGCGTCATCGACACGATCCTGATCCTGGTGATGTCCTCCCACCAGACCCATGCTCGGGAGGACGGTCCGCTGGTCATGGTCGTCGACCCGGCACCGGCCCACCCCGGCTATCTCGACATGCTCACCAACTGGGACGGGCAGTGGTACCAGCAGATCGCGGAGCACGGCTACCCGAGCCACCTGCCGACCAGTGACGGTGAGGTCCAGCAGAACGCCTGGGCCTTCTACCCGCTCTACCCAGCTCTGGTCCGGCTGGTGATGAGCCTGGGCGGGCTCCCGTTCGCCGCTGCCGCCACGCTGGTCAGCCTCTCGGCCGGGTTCGCGGCAGCGGTGCTCGTCTTCCGCCTGCTCGAGCCGCGCGTCGGGGGGTTCCACGCGGGGATGACGGTGCTGGTCCTGGGCCTGTCACCTGCGGGCGTGGTGTTGCAAGCGGCCTACACGGAAAGCTTGGCGTTGTTGTTGGTGGTGGCCTGCGTGGGCCTTCTCGCCGCGCGGCGCTACGGCCTGTTGATGATCGCCTCGACCGCCTTGGCGCTGACCCGACCCATCGTGCTCCCGCTGGCTCTGGTGATCGTCGTCCACGGCGTGGTCAGGTGGCGACGCCGGGGCGAGCTTCCGTTCCGCCCCGCCGAGATGTGGCGGTGTGCTGCCGCGGTGGCCGTGACGGTCGCCTCCTTCGCGATCTGGCCGGTGGTCTGCGCGCTGCGTACCGGCGTGCCGGACGGCTTCCTGCAGACCCAGCAGGCGTGGATCTCCGCATCCTCCGGGCAGCCGACCTGGCTGGCGGCCACCGTGCACGGCTTCGGCGGAGCGGCCGCCTGCGCGGCCCTCATCGCGGTGCTCGTCCTGCTGGCGACGGTGCTCCGGCCGAACGCCCCGTCCTGGGGGCTGGAGTGGCGGGCCTGGGCCATCACCTACTCGGCGTACGTGTTCCTGGTCACCCTCCCGGTGGCCGCCGTGCTGCGCTACGCCATGTTGACGGTGATCCCTTGGTGGCCGTTCGATCCCGAGGCCGTCGGCCGCACCCCGCAGCGCCGCGCCGTCACTATCGCGGTGGTGGTTGCGTTCGGCATCTCGACGCAGGTCGCCTGGATGACCTACTTCTACGTCATCGGGCCGCATCTCGTGACCAACCCATGACCCCGACCGCTGACTCGACGCGTGACCCAGCCCTCACGTGGCCGCCGGATCGGTGACCCCGCTCTCGCGGTAGCATCCCGGCGTGGCCGAACCGAAGAACCTCCGGGTTCTCGTCTACTCCGACGACGTCAACACCCGCCAGCAGGTCATCCTCGCGCTCGGCCGCCGGGTGCACCCCGACCTGCCGGAGCTCGAGTACGTCGAGGTCGCGACCGAGCCGGTGGTGATCGCCAACATGGACGCCGGGCAGATCGACCTCGCGATCCTCGACGGCGAGGCAGTCCCCGCCGGCGGGATGGGCATCGCCAAGCAGCTCAAGGACGAGATCTACCAGTGCCCGCCGATCCTGGTGCTGACCGGCCGGCCGCAGGACGCCTGGCTGGCCACCTGGTCGCGGGCCGACGCCGCCGTGCCCCACCCGATCGACCCGATCCAGCTGGCCGAGGCCGTCACCGGGCTGCTCCGCTTCCCCAGTCGCGCGGCCAGTCCTGCGACCAGCTGACCGCGCCCGAAGGCCCGCCATGTCCACCTGGCCCGAGGTGCTCGGGGCGCTCGTCGCGCGGACCGACCTCACCGCCGACCAGGCGACCTGGGCGATGGGTGAGGTCCTGTCCGGGGAGGCGACCCCCGCGCAGATCGCCGGGTTCGCGGTGTCGCTGCGCGCCAAGGGCGAGACCGTCGAGGAGATCACCGGCCTGGTCGCCGCGATGTACGAGCGGGCCACGCCGATCCAGGTCTCCGGCCGGCTCCTCGACGTGGTCGGCACGGGGGGTGACCGCTCCATGTCGGTCAACATCTCCACGATGGCGGCGATCGTGGCCGCCGGCGCAGGGGCACGGGTGGCCAAGCACGGCAACCGGTCCGCGTCCTCCCAGTCCGGCTCGGCCGACGTCCTGGAGGCGCTCGGGGTCCGGCTCGACCTGCCGCCGGAGCGGGTCGCGGCGCTCGCCGACGAGGCCGGCATCACCTTCTTGTTCGCCGCTGCGTTCAACCCGGCGATGCGACACACCGCCGTGCCGCGCCGCGAGCTCGGCATCGGGACGACGTTCAACTTCCTCGGGCCGCTCGCCAACCCGGTGCGGCCCGCGGCCAACGCGGTCGGCTGCGCCGACAGCCGGATGGCACCCGTGCTGGCCGGTGTCTTCGCCGCGCGCGGCGCCGACGCCTGGGTCTTCCGCGGCGACGACGGGCTCGACGAGCTCACCACGACCACCACGTCGTCGGTCTGGGTCGTGCACGACGGTGCGGTCAGCACCGCCACGGTCGACCCCACCGCCCACGACCTCGCCCCGGCCACGACCGATGACCTGCGCGGCGGCGACGCGGCGCACAACGCCGACGTCGTACGCCGGGTGCTCGAGGGTGAGCCGGGGCCCGTCCGCGACGCGGTGCTGCTCAACGCCGGGGCCGCGCTCGCGGTCTACGACGCCGGTCCGGGCACCGTCGACGAGGTCCTGGCCGCCGGGATCGCCAAGGCCCGCGCTGCCGTCGACTCGGGCGCGGCCAAGGCCACCCTCGAGCGCTGGGTCGCGGCCAGCGCGCGTTAGCCCGGAGGGGCTAGCAGCTCGAGGTCGGCGCCGACCTCGACGACCGACCAGTGCTCGACCTGGCGCAGCGCGTAGGCCAGTGGCGAGCCCGGCGGGAGCACGGCGTACGCCGCGTGGAACCCCTCGACGTCCTCGACCCAGCCACCGCGGACCTCCTCGACGTCGGCGTCCCGCTCGAGCTCGTCGTCGGTGTAGGTGTCGCCGTAGCCGCTCATGGCCACGTCGAGCTGCGGGAAGCGCCACATCAGGTAGCCGCCGAAGCCGATCTCGCAGAGCACCACGGTGCCGTCGGGGAGGTCGGCCAGCTCAGCATCGAGCCACGACGGGGTGGCGAAGGGCCGGTCGGAGGTGTGCGGCACCAGCGCGGCCAGCGTGGCGAGCGCCGCGGCGAACGCGGTGAGCACGACCACGCGCTCGCGCAGCCGGACCCGCGGCACCGAGCCCACCCACGGCTGCACGGCAGCGGCGGCGAGCGGTGCCGCGAGGCAGGCCGCTGGAGGCACCGTGCGAGTCGTGTAGACGGCCCAGACGACCGCGACACAGACCAGCGCCAGCTCGAACCACGACGTCGCCTCGGCCCGGCGCAACCGGGGCAGCACGGCGAGCGCGAGCAGCACGAGGAGCACCATCGCGAACGGCTCGTGGAAGTCGGTCGGGCGCCACTCGTGGAAGTAGCTCGCCCGGGTGGTGACCCGGAACACCGCCGGGAACAGTGCCGGGCCGGCCGGGGTCAGCAGGGCCGCTGCGGCGGAGAGCAGCGGGACCGCCGCCATGCGCAGCAGGACCCGCCCCGGGTGCGCCCGGTCCAGGGCCAGCCCGAGCACCGCCGCCAGCCCGAGGCCGATCCCCAGCGGCCACATGCCGTGGCACATCGTCCAGACCCAGGTGACCGGCACCAGCAGCCAGGGCACCCGCCCGCTCGCGCGGGCGGCGAGCCAGCACGCCACGGTGACCGTCACCAGGAGGTAGCTGATCATCTGCGGCCGCATCGAGATGCCGGGGGTGCAGGCGACCAGGGCGAGGGCTACGGCCACCACGGACACCAGCGGCTCGGCCACCCGTCGGCAGCACCAGTAGAGGGCCAGCGCCAGGGTCAGGAACAGCAGCCCGGACAGCCAGGCGACCCCGGGCAGCCCGAACCACCGCTCCACCTGCGCCATCGCCACCTCGGACAGCCACTGGGTCGGCACCCAGTCCGCGGTGGCGAAGGTCGTCACCGCGCCCGGGTCGCTCAGCGACCAGTGGCCGGTCAGGAACTCGTGGCCGAACCGCAGGTGGAAGTAGGTGTCGGTGTTGTGCAGCGGTGCGGCGGCCTTGACCGTCAGCACGGCGAACACGACGACCACGCCGAGGTAGGCGAGCAGCACGCGCGCCCGGGCGGAGATCACCACCCGAGCCTGTCAGGTCCCTGCGGCAGGTTCGTACCTCAGGTCAGTGAGTCGCCACGAGCGCCTCGCCCGTCGGGTCGAGCAGGGCTAGGGAACGGTGAACGGATAGGTGCTGGGCGCCAGCGGCAGCCCCGCGGTGTCGGTGATCCCGTCCTTGATCTTCAAGGTATAGGGCTTGCCCCGCTTCAGCCGCCCCTTCGGCTTGATCGTCACCTTGGTGCCGCTCTTGTTGAGCTTCACCTTGGCCTTGACGACCTTCTTGCCGAGCATCAGCTTGATGGTCTTGCCGGAGACGCCCTGCACCTTCTCGCTGAAGGTGATCGTGAACGTCGAGGTCGGCTTGATGCCGCTGCCTGCGGGCTTGCGCTTGAGGATCGTGGGCGCCGTCGCGTCGACGGTGAAGCCGCGCCAGTCCGTCGTCGCGATCGTGTTTCCGGAGGTGTCCAGCGAGCTGACCCGCCACTGGAAGCTGCCGGTGTTCAGCGGGCCGGTGGGGGCCCAGGCGGTCTGCCGGGTGTCCACGGACTCGTCGATCCCGTTGGAGCCGACCGTGCGTCGCTCGAAGCGGTAGGCCGCGGCGTCAGGCGTGGCAGTCCACTGGAAGAGGGCTCCCCGGAAGGGCACCCGGACGTTGGCGGCGGGGGAGGCGAGGGCTGGAAGCGAGGCCTGCACCGAGAACTGGCCCCACTGGCTCCACAGTCCGTCGTTGCCGCTGCTGTCGCTCCGACGGACCCGCCACACATAGCTGGTCCCGGTGGGCAGCACCTGGTCGTAGGTCCACGCGGCCTGCCTGATGCCGCCCGCCTGGATGACCCGGTTGGCGGGCGAGGCGGCGGTGTCGGCGTTCTTGTACACCTCCAGGGTGTAGGAGGCGGCGTAGTTGGTCGGCTGCCACGTGAACGGCTGGGCGGCCGGGGTCGGGCCGCTGGGTCCGATCAGCACGGGACCGGGAGAGGCCTTGGTGAACGGCGTGCCGCTGGCCGGCAGGGTCAGCAGGTTGCTTGACCCGTCGATCGCCTGCACCCGCCAGTAGAGCTGGCCCTCTGGGTAGGCCTTGTCGAACGCGGTGTAGGTCGTCTGGTCGACCGTGATGTCGTCGACGAGCGCCGAGAACGACGGGTTCGTCGAGACCTGGAGGCGGTAGCTCATTGCGGACTGGGTCGACTGCTCACCGGTCGCGGTGGTGACGTTGCTGGGGTCCTGGTTGGTGGCCAGGTAGTCCTGCCAGGAGAAGGTCACCTCGTTGGCGGCGTTCGCGGCGTACTGAAGGCCCTGCACCGTCGACGAGGTCTTGTCGAACGCGTGTGTGGCCTTGAGCGGGTCGGGTGCGCAGTTGCCGAAGCCCTTGCAGGGCCGGACGAACCAGTAGTAGGCCACGCCGGCCTGGCTGTCCGGCATCGCGATGGTGGGGGTCCAGCGGGTGTTCGAGGTGCGCGGGAGCGTGGTGGAGTCGGAGTAGGAGCCGTACACCATGTTCTGGAAGTTGGGGTCCCGCGAGATGTAGAGGATGTAGTAGTCGGCGTCGGCAACGGGGTCCCAGTCCAGGACCGGCGTGTCGTGCAGGCCGCTGCAGATCTGCACCACGTTGCCCACCGGCGGCTTGTTGCAGCCACCCGGCTGTGCGACACCCGGAGTGCCCGCATGGCCGTCGTCGAGCATCGTCGTGCTCTGCAGCGCCACCCGCTGACCGCTGACGTTGTCGAGGTCCGCGATCGTGAACGTGCTGTCGACGCCGGTGCCGATCACGTTGTTGCCGCCGTCGTAGGCCTGGACGAACCAGTCGTACTGGCCCGCGGCCAGGAAGCTGTTGCCGGTGTCTGTCCAGGCCGGATAGGTCGGCGAGCCGTTCAGAGCGGTGACGAACGGGTTGCCGTGCAGCCCCACGAACACCCTGTAGTACGCCGCGCCGGGCATCGGCTCCCAGGTGAGCTGGGGGAAGCGTCGCGTACTGGCCGACGGGCTCGGCGACAGCGGGGTGAGCGGGTCAGCCGAGGTCGTCGGAGGCGTCCCGCTGAGCGTGAACTGGCGCTGGCCGTTGATCGGGATCGGGCTCGCCAGGTTGGTGGCGGCGTCGATGGCCTGGACCGACCAGGTGAAGGGGCTCTTGGTCGGATCGAGCTGCGTCGGGGTGTAGGACGTCGAGTACGTGTCGGCCCCGGTAGAACCGCCGGTCCAGGTGATGGTGACGTGGTAGTGGTCGGCGTCGACGAACGGGGCCCAGCTCAGGGTCGGAACGCTGACGGTGGCGTTGCTGGACGGCGAGATCAGCTGGACCATGCCGGGGCTGTAGACGAACCTGCTGATCGCCGAGTAGACGCCCTGGATCTCGGCGCCGGACCCGTCGAGGCCCTTGACCCGCCAGTACTCCGGCGTGCCGATGCCCGGCACGCAGCCGACCCCCCCGGGCCCGTTCATCGCCATGGGCACGAAGACGGTCTCGGTGGTGAAGCAGGACGTGAAGGTGCCCGGCGAGAAGTTGGGGTCGGAGCCGAGGTCGAGGCGGTAGCGGCTGGCCAACCGAGTCCCCGTCCACTGGTAGTAGAAGTCGTCGCCGACCGTCGGTGCGAACTGGTCGAGCGGGTACTGGAGCACCGGGACCGCGCCCGCGCCCTCCCAGGTCCGCTGGAAGTGACGCACCGGGAGCGTGGTCCAGTCGGGCGCCTTGTCGAAGACGCTGCGCGGGCGGATCTGCCACCAGTAGTCGTCGACGTCGTAGCTCTTCGGCGGCGAGAACCGGGTGCCGCGGATGTTGCGTTGGTCGATGATGGTGTTGAACGAGTCGTCGGTGCTGATCTGGATGTCGTAGCTCACCGCGCCGGGCAGCGGGTCCCAGTCGAAGACGACCTGCTCGACGGCGGCGTCGGGGGCCGGGCTGACGACGTTGATCGCGCCGAGCTCGCCGATCGTGTAGGACCGCGTCTCCGAGGGGGAGGTGAGCTGGCCCTGGGCGATCTCCGCCGTGACCCGCCACGAGTAGGCGCCCGAGTCCTGCTGCGACCCGTCGCTCCACACCATCGAGGTCGCTCGGGTGACCACGGTCCGGGAGTTGACCCAGTCGGGGGACGCCGTCGTGTCGACCTCGACGACGTAGTCGACCGCGCCGGTCACCGCGCTCCACTGCAGCACGGGCGGTTGACCGGGCTGCGCGAGGGTCGCTCCGTTGGCGGGCGCGAGCAGGGTCGGTCCGGCGAGCTTGTTGCGCTGGAACGACGAGGTCGCCCACTGGCCGGTGTCGCCGTCCCGGTGCGCCCGGACCCGCCAGTAGAGCCGCGTCATCGGGAGCTGGTCGGGGGGCGTGGCCTTGATGTTGACCGTGGAGCGGTCGTAGACCGGGCTGGAGTAGTCGGGGTTGACCGAGACCTGCACGTCATAGCTGGTCGCGCCGGCGACGGCGCTCCAGGACAGGATCGGGTTCACGTCGGTGACGCCACCGGAAGGCGAGAGCCCGCCCGGCGTACCGACCGCAGCGGCGGCGTGCGCCGCGGGCGCCTTCAGCGAGGCCAGCCCCGCCACCAGAACGACGGCCGAGAGCAGCCCGACAAGTCGGGACGTGCCACGTCGATGAACAGTCACGAGGATTCCTCCAGGTAGCGGCGGTCCGAAGAACCGTAGGTTCGAGCGGACGGAGCGCATCTTGAAACCGGTCCAGATGGCCCGATCGGACTACACCGGCCCGCCGATCGGTTGGATTGGTCCCGTCCCGCCACCGAGGTCCCGGACCGGCTGCCACCGTGCCGGGGTGGCCACCTCCCTGACGGTCGGGACCCCAGCTCGGCTGCCGACGGCCGCGGGCGAGCGCGTGGTCGCCCGGCTGCCGTTCGTGGTGACGACCTTCGTCGGGTCGTTCCTGCTCTTCCAGGTGCAGCCGATGGTGGCCCGGATGGCGCTTCCGGAGCTGGGTGGCGCACCCGCCGTCTGGAACAGCGCGATGCTCGTCTACCAGGCCCTGCTGCTCGCGGGCTACGGGTGGGCCCACTGGCTCGGCCGGTTCCCGGTCCGCCGGCAGGTGCTCATCCACCTGCTCCTGCTCCTGGGCGCCTGCCTCTGGCTGCCGATCGGGCTCGCGTCGTTCGACCCGCCCACCGGCAACGCCGTGGTGCTGTTCGTGCCCGTGCTGCTGCTGGGGTCCGTCGGACCGGTGCTGCTGGCGGTCTCCGCCCAGGCGCCCCTGATCCAGCAGTGGTACGCCGCCGGGCGCGGCGCCAACCCCTACCCGCTCTACGCCGCCTCCAACCTGGGCAGCTTCACCGGGCTGCTCGCCTACCCGCTCGTGGTCGAGCCGCTGCTGCGGCTGGACACCCAGAGGTGGGGCTGGACCGCCGGCTACGGCGTGCTCGTGCTCGTGGTGGCCGGGTGTGGCCTGCTCACGGTCCGGACCGTTGCCGCCCTCGGTGACGACTCGGTCCACGTCACCGCCGGGAAGGGTGCACCCGTGCGCCCCACGACGGACGCTGGGATCGGGCGCCGGCAGGTGGTGACCTGGATCCTGCTCTCGGCCGTTCCGTCGGGGCTGATGCTGTCGACCACGACGCACCTGAGCACCGACATCATGGCGATGCCCCTGCTGTGGGCCATCCCGCTCGGGTTCTACCTGCTCAGCTTCACCGTCGCCTTCGCCGAGCGCCGCGGTCCGGCGCGGGTCGTCGGCCGGGTCGCCCCTGCGCTGCTGCTCCTCTTCGGCACCACCGCGCTGATGAGCGGCGGCACCGCCAACTACGCGGCGGCGGCGCTGTCGGTCGTCACCCTGGTCGCGGTCGCGGTCGCGTTGCACGCCCGGCTCTACGAGTCGCGGCCGCCAGCCGCCCGGCTCACGACCTTCTACCTCGTCACCGCCGTCGGGGGAGCGCTCGGTGGCGTCTTCTGCGGGCTGGTGGCCCCACTGGTCTTCGACTGGGTCTACGAGCACCCGATCCTGGTGCTGGCCTCCGGCCTGCTCATCCCGCTGCGCAGGGTCAGCCGGAAGTTCGACGTGGCCCAGCTGCCCGCCCGCGCGACACGCGTCGCGCGCCCGGTGCTGCTCCTCGTGGTGGCGGCGATGTCGGTCGTCCTCGCCTACGCCACCGGGGCCGACCTGCAGATGGGGCTGGTGCTCGGACTGCTCGCGATCGGCGTGCTGACCTGGTCGTGGCGCAGCGTCTACGTCCTGGTGCTCCTTGGCCTGATGTGCGGTCTCGGTGCGCGGGCGACCCTACCGCCGTCGTTCAACGGCGACCGGGCGCGCAGCTACTTCGGGGTCTACACCGTCATCGACGACCCGAGCCACCACATGCGGCTGCTCGTGCACGGCGGGACCACGCACGGCATCGAGCTCACCACCCCGGGGCTGGAGGACGCCCCGACGGCGTACTACGGACCCGACTCGGGCATCGGCCTGGTGCTCGGTCATGCCGACGCGCTGTTCGGCGACGACGCGTCCGTCGGCGTCGTCGGCCTCGGCGCGGGCACCCTGGCCTGCTACCACCAGCCCGGGCAGACCTGGCAGTTCTTCGAGATCGACCCGGTCGTGGTGCGGATCGCCCGCGACTCGGGCCGGTTCGACTTCCTGTCCGACTGCACACCGGACGCCACCATGACCACGGGCGACGCGCGCCTGGAGCTGGGCAAGGTGCCGAGCAACTCCTTCGATCTGCTCGCCGTCGACGCGTTCTCCTCCGACGCGATCCCGATGCACCTGATGACCCGGGAGGCCTTCGACGTCTACGACCGGGTGGTGCGCCCCGACGGGCTGGTGCTGGTGCACATCACCAACCGGTTCCTCGACCTCGAGCCGGTGTTGCGGGCGCTTGTCGAGGACCACGGATGGAGTGCTGCGGTGCACGAGTCTCACCCGAGCGACTCCGACATGCGTGAGCGCGCGTACGCCCCGTCGCTGTGGGTGGCGCTGTCCCGGACGCCGGGGGCCCTGGACGACCAGCTGGCCCGGGTCGGCGGCACCTGGCGGCCGCTCGAGAGCGGCGAGGTGCGGCCGTGGTCCGACGACTTCGCCTCGGTGCTGCCGCTCCTCAAGTGAGGCCGGCGGCCGCTGAGGCTAGTGGCTAGGTGGCGTCCATCCAGCCCGGAGGCGGCGCGAGCAGCTGCACGTCCTTGTCGTCCTTGAGGACCGTCCAGCCCTGTGAGTGCGTGAGCTCGTAGGCGAGAGGGGTCTCCGGGTCCAAGAACGCGTACGCCGGGCGGGCGTCGCGGATCATGTCGTCCCACCCCGGCTTGAGGTCGTTGATCTTCGACATCGTCGCGAGCTCGTGGTTGGTGTAGATGTCGCCGTAGCCGCTGAACATGAAGTCGAGGTCCGGGTAGCGCCACATCAGGTAGCCGCCGAACGACGACTCATCGAGGATCCGGGTGCCCTCGGGCATGGCGCGGAACGCCGGGTCGACCCAGGACGGCTGCGGCGGCGGGGAGTCGGCGGTCGAGGGCACCACCACGGCCAGGGCGCCCAGCGCCACGACCGTCGCGCCGACCACGAGGAGCCGTTCGGGGCGCCGGATCCGGTCCAGGCGGCCGACCACGCCCTGCAGGTGATGGGCCGCGACGGGCGCGAGCAGGCACGCTGCCACCGGCACGGTGCGCGCGGAGTAGACCGCGAAGCCCGCGGCAAGACCGACCAGCGCGATCGAGGTCCAGTCCGAGCCGCGTCGGACCATCACCAGGACCGTGACCAGAAGGATCAGCAGCAGCGCCAGGCAGTTGAGCATGTGGTAGTTCGGCGCGGCCCACTCCGAGAAGTACTGGCCGCGTGAGTTCACCAGGAGCACAGCCGGGAGGAGCTTGGAGCCAACCGGCGTCAGCAGGCCGGCGGCAAGGCCGGCCGCGACCGGGACCGCGGCGAGGCGGGCAATGGCCCACCCGCGGACCCGGCGGTCGACCACCATTCCGGCGACGGCCGCGAAGGAGATGATCACGCCGAGCGGCCACATGCCGTGGCACATCGCCCACAGCCACGTGAGCGGGACGGCGAGCCACGGCCGCCAGGCCGGGACACCCCGGCCCCCCTCGCCTCCGAAGCGCACCGTCATCCACAGGGCGACGGTGAGCACAGTGGCGAGGTAGCTGAGGACCTGCGGGCGCATCGACAGCCCGGGCGAGCAGGCCAGCATGACCACGATCAGCAGCGGGGCAGCGACCACCCGGTCGGCCCAGCGCCGCGCGACGAGGTAGACGGTCAGGGCGAGGGAGAGGAACTGGAAGCCGGCGTACCACGCCACTCCGGGCAGCCCGAACCACTCCTCGAGCCGGGCCATCAGCTCCTGGGGCAGCCACTGGGTCGGCACCCAGTCGGCGGTCGCCCACGAGGTCACGTGGCCCGGGTCGCGCAGCGACCAGTGATGGAGGAACTCGCTGCCGAAGCGCAGGTGGAAGTAGGTGTCCGGGTTGGACAGCGGCGCCGAGGCCTCGCGCACGAAGACGAAGAACGTGACCAGCACCATGGCGAGCGGGATGAACGTCCGCGTCAGGAACGTCACCGGCGAGAACGCCGGGGGCGGGTCGTCGTCGAGCTGGATCGCCGAGTCCGGCGCGTCCAGAGTGGTGGCCATCCGGTTCTCCCTCTGTCGCCACGAGGCTACGGACGACGCGACCCCAGTGCCGGGGACTGGCGGAGAATGGCCCGATCGGACTATCGGGCGGCGCCGGACGGCTGAGCGCCGGGCGCTCGAGCCGTTCGGTCACTCACTCCAGACCGAGCGAGAAGGCCGCCTCCAGGTCGTGTCGGGAGTAGGCCCGGAAGGCGATGTGGGTCTCGGTCGAGGTGACCCCGGGGACCTTGTTGAGCCGGTCGGCGACCACGTCGGCGACGTCCTCATGGGCGCGGACCCGGACCAGGACGATCAGGTCGATCTTGCCGGTCACGGAGTAGACCTCGCTGACCCCGTCGAGGTCGGCGATCGCCTCGGCCACCTCGGGGATCCGGGCCACGTCGGCCTTGACGAAGACGATGGCGGTGATCACGCAGCCGACCCTATCGCCGGGTATCAGCGGGCGGGCTGGTGCACGGTGGTGATGGCGCGCCGCTCGGCGAACGGCACCAGCGAGCGCCGGGACTCCGACACGGCGTCGTGGACGGCGAGGTGCCGGGTGGCGCCGCCGACCGGGCACGCCCACTCGCCCTCGACGTCGACGAGCCGGACGCCCTCGGACTCCAGCCACCGCAGCACCTTCTCGGACTCCTCGGCAGTGGCCGCCGGCACCGGCCCGGGCGCATCTCCCACGGTCTCGGCGGACAGCCGCAGCTCGGCGACGTACTGGTGGGCGTCGGCGCCCGGCGGGATCACGCCGGCAGCGGCCAGCCGGCCGTGCCGGACGACGTGGACCGCCCAGCGACCATCGGTCTCACGGCGCGCTGCGACGATCTCCGGGCACCGCGACAGCGAGGTGAGCCGCTGGGTGCGGGCCGCGGCCCGGACGAACGCCGCCAGCCGGTCGCGGTGCACACCGGCCTCCTCGAACCGTTCGTCGGCCGCCAGCGACTCCATCCGGCGGTTGATCGCCTCGACGACCTCGTCGGGGCGGCGCAGCAGGGTGTCCTGGAGGAGCCGCACCACCGCGGCGTACGTCGTGGCGTCGACGCTCCCGTCGCAGGGCGACAGGCACCGGCCCAGCTCGGCCAGCACGCACGGGCTGCGCGAAGGGACCTTGCCGAAGCGGTCGCTGCACTGGCGCACCGGGAAGGTGTCGTGGAGGGCGGCCAGGCACTTCTCGGCGACCTTGCGCGAGGAGAACGGACCGAGGTAGTCGGCGTCGTCGCCGAGCACCTTGGTCACCAGCGACAGCCGCGGCCAGGGCTCCCGAGTCAGCTTCACGAAGTGCATCCGCTCGGGGAAGCGCGAGCGCCGGTTGTAGCGCGGCTTGTGCTCGGCGATCAGGCGCAGCTCGCGCACCTGGGCCTCGAGCGCGGTGCTGCAGACGATGCCCTCCACATTGGTCGCGAGCCCCACCATCTCGCCCATCCGCGACCGCGTCTCGGAGGCGGTGAAGTAGGAGCGCACCCGAGTGCGGAGGTCGCGGGAGGTGCCGACGTAGAGGACCCGGTGGGCGTCGTCGCAGAACAGGTAGACGCCGGGGGAGTGCGGGAGTCCCTCCGCGAGGTGGCGCTTGCGGCGCTGGGCGGTGGACACGCGGGCGGAGAAGGTCTGCAGCTCCTCGAGGGTGTGCACCCCGAGCCCTCCGAGCCGCTCCATCAGCCCGTGGAGCACGTCGACGGTGGCGCGGGCGTCGGAGAGCGCGCGGTGGTTGGGGGTGGTCGTGGAGCGGAAGACCCGGGCCAGCGAGGAGAGCTTGCAGTTGGGTGCGTCGTCGCGCGTGATCACCCGGCGCGCGAGCCTGGCGGTGTCGACGACCTCGAACGCCGGCCAGGGCCGGCCCTGCTGCTCGTTGAAGTGCTTGAGGAAGCCGACGTCGAACGGCGCGTTGTGGGCGACCAGCACGGTGCCGGCGGCGAACTCGAGGAACGCCGGGAGCGCCGACTCGATCGGTGGGGCGTCGGCGACCATGAGGTTGCTGATGCCGGTGAGCACCGCGATGAACGGCGGGATCTCGGTGTGCGGGTTGACCAGTGTCTGGAACTCGCCGAGCACCTCGCCGCCCCGGACCTTGACGGCACCGATCTCGGTGATCATCGACCCGGCCTCGGCCGACCCACCGGTGGTCTCGAGGTCGACGACGGTGAAGGTCAGGTCGCGCAGCGGGCGGCCGAGCTCGTCGAAGCTGCGCTGGCTCTCCCAGCGTGACCCGGCCTGCTGCTCGGGCCCGACCTGGGGCTCGCGGACCGTCGTACTCACGAAGCCGACGGTAGGTGCGCTCGCCGACAGTCTCGGGGACCACACGCCCAGCAATGCCACAACTGGCGAGCGGGGACGCGATGGCTGAGTAGGGTCGGGGGGTGCCGCAGTTCGACAACGACCCCCCGCCGCTGCCCTCCGGGTTCCTCCGGGTCATCCCGCTCGGTGGGGTCGGTGAGATCGGGCGCAACATGGCGGTGCTCGAGTACGACGGCCGGCTGCTCATCATCGACTGCGGGGTGCTCTTCCCCGAGGAGCACCAGCCGGGGGTCGACCTGGTGCTGCCGGACTTCACCCACCTGCAGGACCGCTGGGACGACATCGAGGCGGTCATCCTCACCCACGGGCACGAGGACCACATCGGCGGCGTGCCCTACCTGATCCAGGCCGGCCTGCGCGCGCCGCTGGTCGGGTCGCGGTTCACCCTCGGGCTCCTCGACGCCAAGCTCACCGAGCGCCGCCTCGACTCCGAGGAGACCGAGGTGGCGGCCGGACAGACCGTGCGGTTCGGGCCGTTCACGTGCGAGTTCGTCGCGGTCAACCACTCGATCCCCGACGCGCTCGCGGTCGCGGTCACCACTGGCGCCGGGACGCTGTTCCACACCGGCGACTTCAAGGCCGACATGACGCCGCTCGACGGCCGGCTCACCGACATGGCGGCGTTCTACCGCCTCGGCGACCGGGGGGTCGACCTCCTCCTCAGCGACTCGACCAACGCCGACGTGCCCGGCTTCGTCGCGACCGAGCGCGACATCGGGCCGGTCCTCGACCGCGTCATCGGCGAGGCGTCGGGCCGGGTCTTCGTGGTCTGCACCTCCAGCCACGTGCACCGCATCCAGCAGGTCCTCAACGCCGCCCGCAACCGGCAGCGGCACGTGGCCATCATCGGCCGGTCGATGGTGCGCAACGTCCGGATCGCCGACGACCTCGGCTACCTCACCGTCCCACCCGGGCTGGTGCTCTCGGTGGAGGAGGTCGACAAGCTGCCCGACGACGGGATGCTGGTCCTCTGCACCGGCTCACAGGGCGAGCCCGCGGCCGCGCTGAGCCGGATGGCGACCGGGCAGCACAGGGACTTCTCCCTCGGCGAGGGCGACCTGGTGATCTTCGCGAGCTCGCTGATCCCCGGCAACGAGAGCGCGGTCTACCGGCTGATCGACCGGCTGGCCTACGCCGGCGTCGACGTGACGACCCGCCAGCAGGCGCCGATCCACGTCAGCGGCCACGCCGCTGCCGGCGAGCTGACCGGTGTGCTCAACGCTCTGCGCCCGCGCAACTTCATGCCGGTCCACGGCGAGGGCCGGCACCTGCGTGCGCACGCCAAGCTCGCGATGCGCGTCGGCGTACCCGAGGACCGGGTGCTTGTGGTCCGCGACGGCGCCGTCGTCGACCTCGGTGACGGCAAGGCGTCCGTAGTCGGCCGGGTCTCGGCCGGCTACACCTACGTCGACGGCACCGGCGTGGGCGACGTGGGCGAGGAGAGCCTGCGCGACCGCGTCATCCTCGGTGAGGAGGGGTTCATCTCCGCTGTCGTCGTGGTCGACCAGCGCTCCGGTAAGGTGGTCGCGGGCCCGGAGATCTCGGCGCGCGGCTTCGCCGACGAGGACGCGCCCCTCGACGACATCCGCCAGCGCGTCTCCGACGACATCGCCAACTCGCCACACTCCGAGCCGGTCGACCCCGACGAGCTGCGCCGCATCATCCGCCGCTCGATCGGATCGCAGGTCAACCGGGTGCACCGGCGCCGACCGATGATCCTGGTCTACGTCGTCGAGACGTGACTGGTTGTCGACCCCGGCGAGCTTCGGCCCCAGTCCGCGACGACGCTCGCTGCGCTCGCTGGCGCCTGGCTCGCTGCGCTCGCTTCGGCGCAGTCGTCGCGGCCAGGGGGCCGATCGCCGGGCGCGCGGGCTTCGCCCGCGACAAAACCGGGTCGCTGCGCTCCCATCCAGTGGCTGGTGGCCGGGTGACTTTGCGCTCCCAACTGAAGTCGGTCATGGGCCAGTGGACGGGAGCGCAGCGACC
>Ga0268264_10000846_pt1 | contig 32699 bp, 26 predicted proteins | sample KBSSwiS32_FD_190357 | JGI IMG/M metagenome (GOLD analysis project Ga0268264, IMG submission 190357) | Switchgrass rhizosphere microbial communities from Kellogg Biological Station, Michigan, USA - KBS Switchgrass S3-2 (SPAdes) (version 2) | ecosystem: Host-associated > Plants > Roots >...
CGGTCAAAGGGCCCGGAGAATTCCGGCTCCCATATTCTGCCAAAAGGAAGTCCATCCTGCCAGCCAACGCATCATTATCATGCAACGTCTTCGTCATGCATGTTTGACCTACAAGAACGCAAAGAGAAGAGGGGAGCGTCTCGCAAATCGCGCCTAATGCTTCTTTTCGACCTGCTCGTCGGAGGTCGTGGGATGGGCGTCGGTGGCGGTGTGGCCGGATGTGGGATGATGCACGGCTTCCGTGTGTTCCTGCTTCACATGCAATGCCGCCTCGTCCTTCAAATGTTTCTGAACGTCTTTCTTGTGTGCTTCCTTCGGTGATTTATCGCCCATGCCTCTTAATCGCCTTGAAACCGCCCTTTGCCGCAAAAATTATTTAAAGACGATGGAACAGGTCAATCACTCTCACTCGCCGACGTTAAGCTCTTCCAGAGCATTGCGGGCACCTCGCTGGTTCATCGGTTCAGAATCGGATAACCCGGCGTTTAAGGACTCGACAACGTCGCTTGTTGCCTTCCCGATCCGACCGAGCGCGACAATCGCGGCGTATCTAACGCTCGTATTGCTATCGTGGACAGCTCGGCATAAGGACGGAATTGCCGATTCTGCTGCTGCTCCAATAAGCCCCAATCCCATCGCGGAATAATCTCTCACGAGGGGCTGGCTGTCCTCGAGAGTGCTCACAAGACCTGAAACCGCCGCCGTTCCAAATTGCGCCAACATAGGCGCAGCGTTAATGAGTCGGTTCTCATCGCCAGAATGCATGTCTTCGAGTAACTCAGCTATTTCTTCGGCGTCGGTCACAATGTGTTTTCGATGAAACCGCAATGGGACGAGAATCGCAATCTTCTTCACCTTCGCGCGCTTTGCGACCTTTGCGTTTAATAATTTACCGCGAAGGAAGAACAAAAGCCCCAGCTACTTCAGCGCTTCCAGAATCTCCGCCTTCGGCGCGCGGTCGCAGAATTCGGCGAAGGTCTCGCCGTCGACTTTCTTCGAGTCAAACACATGCAGGAGCCTGTCGATGAAGAGATGCACGTCCTTTGCGATGATCTTGCCTTTGAGGAGTTCATTGAAGCGGCGGTTGTGGCCGAGGCGGCCGCCGATGAATGCGTCGTAGGCGTCCACCATCTCGCCGTCCACCTTCGTGCGGGCGCCGCGGAAGCCGATGTCGGCGATCTGGTGCTGGCCGCAGCTTGACGGGCAACCGCTGAAATGGATGCGGATTTTGTCCTTGTACCAGCCGCTCGTGGCCTCCAGCTGGTCGACCAACTCGATCATGCGGTTCTTGGTCTCGGCGATGGCGAGGTTGCAGAACTCGGTGCCGGTGCACGCGACGCAGCCCTTGCGGAAATTCGATGACTCGTAAATCAGCCCGCTATGGTCGAGGTCGGCCTTGAGGGCGGGGAGGTTTGCCTCGGGGATGTTCAGCAACAGCAGGTTCTGCTTCGCGGTGAGGCGGATTGCGTCCTGGCCCGGCGCGGCGTGTTTCTGCGCGAGTTCGGCGATTCTTTCGAGCTGGCTGTTGCGGATGCGGCCGCCGGGGAAATTGACGCCCACCCAGTAAAGCCCCGCCTGTTTCTGCGCGTGGATGCCGAGGTGGTCGGTCTCCTGGTCCTTCGGCACCACGAAATCCGTGTGCGCCTCGATCGGGAACGACACGCGCTCCTGCACGGCGGCGGCCATCTTCTCCACGCCCCAGTCGGCGACGAGGAATTTGAACCGCGCGCGATTGCGCTTCAGGCGGTAGCCCTCGTCGCGGAAAATCTCGCTCACGGCTTTCACCACCGGCCACACCTGCTCGGGCTTGATGAAAAACGGCAGCGTCTGCGCGAGGTGCGGCGCGGAGGAAAGCCCGCCGCCGACCATGATGCCGTAGCCTGCCTCGTTCCCGCGCTTCAGACCGAAGACGGAGCAGCAATTGATATCCGGCTGCGCGCAACGGATGCAGCAGCCCGAGACGGAAATTTTGTATTTGCGCGGGAGATTCGAGAAATCCCGGTTGTTCGTCATGTTCCGGCTCACCTCGTGCAGCTCATTGGTGGCGTCGATGATCTCCTCGGGGTCAATGCCGCACACGGGGCAGCCGACCACGTTGCGCGTGTCGTCGCCGCAGGCGCCGCTGGTGGTGATGCCCACCGACTCCAGGTCGGCGAGGATTTCCGGGAAATTCTCGATGCGCAGCCAGTGCATCTGGATCGTCTGGCGCGTGGTGATGTCGCAGAAGCCGTGGCCGAATTTATCCGTGATCTTCGAGATCACATGCGCCTGCGCCGCGTTGAGCTGGCCGCCGGGCACCTTCGTCCTCATCATGAAATAGCCCGAATCTTTCGGCTTCTGGCGGTAAACGCCATACCACTTCAGCCGCTCGAAATCCGTCTCCTCGATCGAGGCAAACCCTGTCTTCGCATAGCGGTAGAGGTCATGGATGACATCGAGCCCGTCCTTCTCCTGTTTGAGCTTCTCCTGCGGTGTCAGCGGGATGAGGCCTTGTTTTACGGCGGCAAAATTTGGGTGAATGTCGATCATGTCAGTATCCTTAAGGAGGGATAAACTTAAAAGCCGTACACGGTTTTGCAATTAAAAATGCAAGAAAGGCGGGTGTGACGGGGATTTTCCGGTGATCTGTACTCTTATTTCCCCTTTTTAACGGCGGAATTTTTACCGCCAAGGTCGCGAAGGCCGCAAAGGGGGAAAAAGCAGAAGAACTTCTCCTTCTTATCTTCGCGGCCTTCGCGTGCTTCGCGGTAAATCTCAAATCGGATTGGAAAAAATCCAAATAACCGGGAGCAAACCGCCCGCATTCCCGTCTGATCCCCCCGGAATGGTGAAATCCCCTATGCCTATTTACTTTACTTGTTTTCTCTGCGCGTGCAAAAGCCTGCACGTACCTGCATGGCGGGCTTTCTCACATTACCGCTGAAAAAATTGCCGGAACTCCGAACTCAATGAAAAAATCCCTTCTTGTCGCATTATCGTTATTGCTTGCATGCAGCCCCCTGTTTGCCGTCGAAGGAACCGCCACCGCCAACGGGGTGACGGTCGAGGGCAAGGAGAAAACAATCAGCAACGCCGGATCGGAGAAAACGATCACCGTGAACGTAACCGTGAAAAACGGCTCATTCAAGGAACTGCCCGAGGGCGATATGGAATATTCCCTGATCATTGAAAGGAGCAACCACACACCCAGGCGGTTGATCTTGAATGGCTCGGGTAAGGTGCCGGCCTTGAAGGTCGCCCAGGTATTCCAGGTCCAGACCGGGGTCGTTACCTACAGCCATAGCTACGGTTCGGTGAAATTTTATTTCAAAATCACCGTCAAGCACAATGGCAAGGAAACGGTCGTGGCGGTGAGCAACCCGAGCTTTAATTCGCTCTCAGCCACAGCCGCCAGAGCGGAGGAATACCACGGGGTGCTGGCGCCCGCGTACAACATCGTCGCCAGCTCGACACACTAGGCAGGCGGAGGGCGGTTCTGCCCGGATTGGTCCTGTAAATTTGCCTCACGCCCAGGTTCCACACCGCGCCTATTTTCTTTACTTGCTTCCTCTCTCTGTGCAAAAAACTGCCCGTGTCCGCATGGCGGGCTTTTCGCACATCACCGTTGAAAAATTATCTGGAACTCCGAACCCAATGAAAACATCCCTCCTTGTCGCCTTGTCGTTGTTGCTTGCATGCAGCCGCCTGTCTGCCGTCGAAGGATCAGCCACCGCCAACGGCGTGACAGTCCAGGGCAAGGAGAAAACAATCAGCAACACAGGATCGGACAAAACGATCACGGTGAATGTGACCGTCAAGAACGGCTCATTCAAGGAATTGCCGGAGGGGGAAATGGAGTATTCCCTGATCATCGACAGAAGCGACTATAGCCCGAGGCGGCTGCTCTTGACCGGCACGGGCAAGATCCCGCCCCTGAAGGTGGCCCAGGTATTCCAGGTCCAGGCCGGCGTGGCCACCTATATGCAGGGATGGGGAACGGTGAAATTTTACTTCAAAATCGTCGTCAAGCACAACGGCAAGGAAACAGTCGTGGCAATGAGCAACCCGAGCTTTAATTCTCTCGCGGCCACCTCGGCAAAGGTGGAGGGACGCGGCGGAGTCCTGGCCACCGGCTACAACATCATCGAAGGCGCACTGCACTAACAGGGCGGGTGGGTGGTTTAACTTGCCCTTCGAAGCCGAGCGGCGTGGGCGGCAACACACGAAGGGAAGGGGACGGGATTAAGCCCCCGCAGCCGCATGCACTTCCTAAATTTTACTTCCTAAATCCTAAATAAAATCATCCCCGCAGATACTTCTGCAGCCGCTCGCGGAGGTCGGCCCGCGCCCGGAAGAGCGTGCTCTTCACCGCCGGCACGGAAAGCTGCATCACCTCCGCGATTTCCTCGTAGGAAAGTTCCTCATACCGCCGCAGCACGATCGCCATGCGCTGCACCTCCGGCAGGGAATCGATTGCCTCCTGGATCGCCGCCTGCAATTCCCCATCCATCATCGAGGCGTCGGGGGCGGGCGCGCCGGGGTCGGGGAGTTGCATCTCACGCTCCTCCTCGCCGCGCTCGATCGGCATCGCCGGGTGGCGTTTGCGCCGGCGCATCTCGTTGAAAACCAGGTTGCGCGCGATCTTGAAAAGCCACGTCGTGAATTTCGCCGTCGGCGTGTAGCGCCCGGCGGAATTCCACACGCGGATGAATACCTGCTGCGCGATGTCCTCCGCATCCGTGTCGTCGCCCAGCATCTTCGCCACCGTGCCGATCACCCGGAGCTGGTGCGTCTCGATCAGCGCCCGGAAAGCCTCCGTATCGCCATTTTTGATCTGCGCCATCCAGAGAATGTCCTGCTCTGCGGCGGAACTATGGGATTCGGCCTCGGGGGTCGGTTCTTCGCTCATCAGAAAATAGGGGTAATGCCGCAACCCGGCACCGCTCACTGCAAACATAATTCTCTGAATTAACCAGGCGTTTTGCAATTAGTTTCGCGGTTTTGCGAAAAATGGAGCGTCCCTCACGCTTGCGTGGTGGATCGTGATTTCCGGGCATGATGCCAAACTAATCGCGAGCGCAGCGAGCCACTTATTCAGAGCGCCCGAAGGGTGCGCCGGAATTAAAGCCCGGAGTGAAGCCCCGCGAAACTCCGGGTATCGCCATAAAAAACGGACAAACCCCCGAATGGGGGTGACGGAATCAATAGCCACAGCGCATAATCGCACGCAATCAGAGAAGAATTTTAGACAGGATGAACAGGATTAACAGGATGAAGAGATGGCATTGTCTCCGAAAATTACCGGTTGTGCGGTGAGCAAAACCAGATGTGCCATCGATCACAGCCGCCTGCGTAAACATCCTGTCAATCCTGTTTATCCTGTCTGAAATTCCCCGTCTTTTTTTCGCGTTCTTTGCGTGCTTCGCGGTAATCAAAACCCGCGTTCACTCGGCGAAGATTGCGGTTGCGAATCATCTAGGTGGATGTAATCTCAACGCCATTCAGGTCAGATCCATCAGTCCAAACAATGGATACTCTCCCACAACCCTCATCCGAGTTGTTGACTTTGCTCAACGAGGCCATTTTGGAACTGCGTTCCAATGCAGAGAGTATCCCATTTTCATCACGTTTTGAACGCGTAGGAGATGTAGCCGATTACATAGAGCGGCTGACGGAACAGTTTAAGTCTGGCGATACAAAGGCGGGTCGTGGGCTTTATCTGGCATTCTGCGCTACGAGTGATTGGGACGATGCATTCGGATCACATGAACTTGGGAATCGAGTTTTATTGGCTCTGCAACCGTTTTTCGCCAAGGCTGTTTAATACAGTAGGTTTTGAAAGGGATCACATCCGATCCAAATTAGGCCGCTTTCCCACTGCCCACTTGCTTTTAAAACAACCTGTGACAACATCACTTGTGAATTGATTCACAAGCGCATGAACCCGGCTTTAATCCCGCAAAATCTCAGACCTATTTATGACAAGGTGGCGAACCAGCAGCGCATCTCGGATGCCGATGCCCTGGCGCTTTACGCCTCGCATGATCTGAATGCCATCGGCGCGATCGCGAACCTCGTGCGGGAGCGCAAGAATGGGAACATCGCCACCTATATCCTCAACCGCTACATCAATTACTCGAACATCTGCCTGCTCTCCTGCCAGTTCTGCGCATTTGGCGCGCGCAAACGCGACGCGCACGCCTTCGAAATGGCGATTCCCGAGATCATCGAGGCAACGAAAGCCGCGCTCGCGGATGGCGTCACCGAGGTCCACATGGTCGGCGGCCTGCATCCCACGCTCGACAAGCAGTGGTACCTCGACCTCATCGGCGGCCTGCGGAAGCTCGACGCGAACCTGCACATCAAGGCATTCACAGCCATCGAGATCAGGCACCTCTCGCAGCGCATTTTCAAGATGCCGATCCGCGACACCCTGGCGGCATTGCGCGACGCCGGGCTGAACTGCCTCACCGGCGGCGGCGCGGAAATTTTCGACGCCGAGGTGCGCGACAAAATCTGCCGTGGCAAGGAAAGCGGCGAGGAATGGCTGGAAGTCCACCGCACATGGCACGAGATGGGCGAGCGCAGCACCTGCACCATGCTCTACGGCCACATCGAGACCCACGCCCAGCGCGTGGACCATCTGCGGCAGTTGCGCGCCTTGCAGGACGAGACCGGCGGTTTCACCGGCTTCATTCCCTTCGCCTTCGAGCCGGAGGGCGCCCGCCCCGAGCTCAAGCACATCGGTCACACCACCGGCATGGAGGAACTCAAGAACCTCGCCGTGAGCCGCATTTACCTCGATAATTTCGACCACGTCACCGCCTACTGGGTCAGCCTCGGCCTGCCGCTCGCCCAGCTCTCGCTGAACTACGGCGTGGACGACCTGCACGGCACGATCATGGAGGAAAAAATCTTCCACATGGCCGGCGCGAAGACCCCGCAGGAGCAGACCGTCGCCGCCCTCGAGCGCGCAATCCGCGAGGCCGGCCGCGAGCCGCGCCAGCGGAACAGTTTCTACGAACGCATCGCCTCCACGCGCCGGGACCTGCCCGAGGCCACACCCACGGAACTCGCGTGCGCGTGAGCCCGTATCCCTGCCTCGAAAAACTCAAGATCGGCTGCGTCAAATACCTGAACGCAAAGCCGCTCATCTTCGGCTACGAGGGCGAAGTCTGCTTCGACCACCCCTCGCATCTCGCCACCATGCTGGCGGAGGGCCGCCTCGACATCGCCCTGGTCCCCATCTTCGAGCTCATGCGCAACCCGCATTACCCCGTGGTGGACGGCGTCTCCATATCCGCAGCCGGCCCCGTGTACAGCGTCTTCCTCGCATACCGTGGCGAGTTGAGCGACATCAAGACCGTCTCCCTCGACGTCTCCTCGCTCACCTCCGTGCATCTCATCCGGTGCATCCTCGGCGAATACCACGGCCTCACCCCCGAATACATCTCCTCCGACACCTGCAAGGACAAAACCGCCGCCCAGCTCCTGATCGGCAACCAGGCGATCGACTTCCGCCGCGCCTACGGCAAGGAATACAAATACCTCGACCTCGGCGAGGAATGGCTGAAACAAACCGGCCTCCCCTTCGTCTTCGCCGCCTGGCTCATCCGCCCCGGCGTGCCGGATGCCACATCCGCTGCGGACGAACTTCGCGCGCTCAAGCAGCACGGCGTCGCCTCCATCCCCGAAATTGTCCCCACCGAAACCGTGTACGACGCGGCTTTCGTCACGAAGTACCTGAGCGAGTATATCCATTTCAACCTCGGTGACGGCGAAAAGAAGGGGATAACAAAATTCCGGGAATTGCTCTTGAAACACGGGCATATCGTCAATGACAAACCGGACTTCATCTTTACGTAGAGGCATCCATATAACGCAAAACTTCCTCTTTTCTTCGCGTTAAATTTTAAACGCTAACTCGACTCTGGGAGAGGCCGAGGGGCGAGGGCGGCAACACGCAAAGATCGCAAAGGGGTAGGGGAGCAAAAGCACCTTAGCAAACATCCTGTCCATCCTGTCCATCCTGTTAATCCTGTCCAAAAATCCCATTCTTCTCTGAAAAATCCCTCACCTTCAGCCCGCATCCCCTCAAATTGTTAAAAAAACTTATTGCAAAACCGCGATTTCCGGTTAATTTCCTCACCTTCCTATGGCAAAAACGAGTTGGATTGAACGTAACAAACGCAAACAGGCAACAGTAGACAAGTATGCCGCGATTCGCGCTGAACTGAAGGCGAAGAAAGACTATGTCGGCCTTACCCAGTTGCCGCGTGACGCCAGCCCGACCCGTCTGGTGAATCGCTGCCTTTCCAGTGGCCGCCGTCGCGGTTACATCCGTCGCTTCAAACTTTCACGTCTGGCTTTCCGCGAATTTGCATCCGCGGGATTGATCCCCGGCGTTACGAAATCAAGCTGGTAGCCGGTCCGGCGCAGAGTTCGCGCGCAACGCAGAATTTTCTGCGGCAGGCATTATTTTGACATGAACTCACTATCAATGCTGGCCGTCGTCGAAGCCGTCGCGACCCAGTGGGACCCGGGCGAAGTCGTTCTGTTCAAATTGTTCACGATCCTTTTGATCGTGGCCGTGAACGCATTTTTCGTCGTCTCGGAATTCTCCCTCGTAAAAATACGCGGCAGCCAGCTCGACGCCCTCATTGAGGAAGGCGACAAGCGCGCGGAACTCGTGCGCCACGTCACCTGCCACCTCGACGCCTATCTCTCCGCCACGCAGCTCGGCATCACCATGACGAGCCTCGCGCTCGGCTGGCTGGGCGAGCCCTACGTCGCGCACCTCATCGAGCCCGTCTTTACGCTCGTCGGCATCACCTCCGTGGGGCTCATCACCACGATCTCGGTCACTCTCGGCTTTGCGGCGATTACATTTTTCCACATCATCCTCGGCGAGCTCGCCCCGAAATACCTCGCGATCCGCAATCCCCTCGGCATGTCGCTGCACATCGTCCGCCCGCTCGGCCTCTTCTACGTCATCTTCAAGCCGGCGATCTGGATCCTCAACAAATCGTCCAACGTCATCCTGAAAAAACTTTTCCGCATCGACCCCGTGGGCGGCTCCGAGCTCGCGCACAGCGAGGAGGAACTGCGCGTCATCCTCACCGAGAGCGAGAGCGCCGAGGAAGTTTCACCGCTCGGCAAGGAAATCCTCATCAACGCCCTCGACCTCCGCAAGCGCGTCGTGCGCGAAATCATGACCCCGCGCGGCGAAGTCGTCTTCCTGAACCTCGAGGACACCTTCGAGGAAAACCTGAAGGTTGCCCAGGAATCCCGCCACACCCGCTTCCCGCTTTGCCAGGGCCACTTCGACCACACCATCGGCCTCGTCCACATCAAGGACCTCCTCTCCCTCATGCGCGAGGAGAAGCCCGACCTGAACTCCATCCGCCGCGACCTCTTTCCCGTGCCGGAAATGATGCCGCTGGAAAAGCTCCTGAACTTCTTCCTCACCAAGCACGCCCACCTCGCCGTCGTCGTCGATGAATACGGCGGCACCGTCGGCATCGTCTCGCTCGACAACGTCCTCGAGGAAATCGTCGGCGACATCCAGGACGAATTCGACACCGACCAGAAGGAATTCCACCACATCAACAAGGACGAATTCGTCGTCGACGGCACCCTCGGCCTCTACGAGATGAACGACCTCGCCGGTCTCGAGCTCGAAAGCGCCGACGTCAGCACCATCGGCGGCTACGTCACCCACCTCATCGGCCACCTCCCAAAACAAGGCGAGCAAACCCGCATCGAGGACTACCTCGTCACAATCACCCAAACCGACGGCCGCCGCATCCTCCAGCTCAACTTCAAAAAAGCTCCCGAAGTCGAGAGCGCGGCGTAGGTTGTATATAGGTGCCTGTTGTCTTTTCTTCCAAGTCCCGTAGGGACGTCCGACAATAGGCAGGCGATTTATCGCCTGTTACCTTGCAAAACAAAATCCCCGAGTCCCATCGGGACGAAAGAGTCGCGTAGCTTTAGTAGTCACAGCGCCATAGGCGCGACGGAACTAAAGCCCGGAGTTCCTCCGGGAAACCCACCCCAAGACCGTAAAAACCCCTGACAAAGGGTGACGGATATCCTACGCTCATTTGCACCGTATTTTTTGGTTTTAGTACGACTGTCTTATGAATGTAATTATTTGCATTTCGTTACTGCTATTCACAGCGCCTCTTTTAGGGCATGCACAATCCCCGCTGGGTGCCACCACCTCATTTATCTACACAGCGCAAGACGCCCGGAAGCTTGCGGACCTCGGAGCAGATGAGGAATTATGGACGATGACGCTGCTTCGTGAGTCTTCATCATCAAATACACCCGCGTCCCTGACACTTATCTCACGGATCAAGAGGCCCAAGAAACCACGGAAGTATATTGGCCCGTGGCCGGATGGCACTGAACTGAGGATGCAACTTACCCGGCGCGCAGACGGAAGCTATGAAACCGTCTATTATCGGACCGATATGGAAGTTGAGCGGGGATATTAGCGAAATGGGCTTACGAGGAGCTTGCCGCGTCAAGCCCGTGTGATCGCGTGCGGTGAGCCCGCATCCTGCGTCTTAACTTCAAGAAACCCCCGAAGTAGAAAGCGCCGCGCAGGTTTTCGGAATTTTCTCTTCATCTTTGCGACCTTCGCGCCCTTTGCGTTAAAAAATTACCGCGAAGCACGCCAAGGTCGCAAAGGAAAGAAAAGCGCAATCCCTATTTCACATCCTTCACAGCCCATTTCGTGATGGTAAGCCCCTTCGACGTCCGCGTGCTCACCGGAATCCGCGTAAGGTCAAACTCCAACTCCCGCACGCGTGCCCCGCTCCGCCCGTCCAGCGAGACACGGATCGTCTTTGGCATTTCTTTTTCGCTCGCGGCGATGTTCAGCCACACGATCCGCGAGCCCTCGCTTTTGGTGAGGGGATAAAGCCTGTCGCGCGAGAGGCCGCCGATCTGGAACTTCTTCGCGAACGCCTTCCCGCTCTCGCCCTCCTGGTAAACCATCGTGTAAAAATTCGTGTCGCCATCTCTCGGCCAGATTGCGATGTGGATGATTTCGCGCCCCATGAACACCTTGTCGGCGACCTTCGCCACTTTCAGCGAGCCGTCCTTCATGATGCAGAGCACGTTGTCGAGGATCGTGCATTCGGTGACGAAATCGTGCTGCCGCCAGTTGAGGCCGATGAAGCCGTCCTTGCGGTTCACGTAGAGGCGCTGGTTCGCGGACACGACGGCGGAGGCGTCGATCTGCTCGATTTCGTCGTAACTCGTGCGGCGCTTGATGCCCTTGCCGTATTTCTCCTGGAGCATCTCGAACCACGCGACTGCATAAGCGGTAAGACTCTTCAGGTTCGCCTTCGTCTCCTTGATGCCGGTCTCGATCTTCTTCATCGCCTCGTCGGCCTGGAAGCGGTTGTAGGCCGAGATGCGCTTGATGCGGATTTCCGTGAGGCGGGTAATGTCCTCGTCGGTGACTTCGCGCCGGAGCTGCTTGGTGAAGGGTTTCAGGCCCTTGTGGATTTCGTCGAGCACGCTCTCCCAGGTCTTGGACTTCTCGATGTTCCGGTAGATGCGTTCCTCGATGAAAATGCGCTCGAGCGAATCCCAGTGCCACTGCTGCTCGAGTTCGCCGAGCTTGATTTCCAGTTCGCGCTTCAGCAGCGCCTTCGTCGCCTCGACGCTTGTCTTGAGAATGTCGCGCACGCCGAGGAAATGCGGCTTGTCATCGCCGGTCGTGGGATTGCGCACGATGACGCACGCGGCGGGATTCAACTGCACCTGGCAGCTCGTGAAAACATAGAGCTGCTGGATCACCTTGTCCGGCGACGCCCCCTGCGGGAGGTGAACAAGGATCTCGACCTTGTCCGCGGTGTTGTCATCGACATGCTTGATCTTGATTTTGCCCTTCGCATTCGCTGCAAGGATCGATTCGATGAGCGAGGTCGTCGTCACCCCGAACGGCAGTTCGGTGATCGCCAACAGGTATTTCGAGCGTTCCTCGATCTTCGCGCGCACCTTTACCTTCCCGCCGCGCTCGCCGTCGTTGTAGGCGGAGAAGTCGGCGGTACCGCCCGTGGAAAAATCCGGCAGGATGCGGAAGTTTTTCCCCTGCAAATGATTGATCGCCGCGCGGCAGAGATCGTTGAAATTATGCGGCAGAATCTTCGTGGAAAGGCCGACCGCGATGCCATCCGCCCCTTCCAGCAGCACTATCGGGAACTTCGCCGGCAAAGTCACCGGCTCCCTGTTGCGTCCGTCGTAGCTGAGCTGCCACGTCGTCGTCTTCGGGTTGAAAAGAACATCCTTCGCAAACGGCGTGAGCCGCGCCTCGATGTAACGCGGTGCCGCCGCGTCATCGCCCGTGAGCATGTTTCCGAAGTTCCCCTGCGGCTCGATGAGCCAGCCCCGCTGCGCGATGCCGACCAGCGCCGCGCCGATCGAGGCGTCGCCGTGCGGGTGCAGCTTCATCGTCGCGCCCACGACATTCGCCACCTTGTGGAAGCGCCCGTCGTCCATATCCCAGAGCGTATGCAGCACGCGGCGCTGCACTGGTTTCAAGCCGTCGTCCATGTGCGGCACCGCCCGGTCGAGGATCACATAGCTCGCGTAATCGAGGAACCAGTTGCGATAGCTCGCCGCCAGAGGCGCCTCGTCATCCTGCACCTTCCCGACCCTGGCCTCGGCCACTGGAACAATTTCGGAAGGCACCGGCGCAATATCCTCGGGTGCGGGTTCATCCGGCGCTGCTGGAGTGATATCTCCGTTCGATGGCGCGGCGTCACCGTTGGATAATGGGAGCAGCGGCTGGTCGTCTTCTTGTTTGATGGGTTTCTTCTTCGGCATGGAAAGGAAAGGGGAGGGGTTGTGTGCTTGTGGCCCGTTCAGGCTTTCATCACCACAGGTACTATTTCACGGACTGGTTCGAATAGTGGTGACGTCTGCATTCTTTACTCCCCATTTTTTCAAAATATCACGGGCAATGGCTATCGCCTTTTCCAATTTAACGCCACCGTGCTCCACTTCGCCCTTAACCATTGCGTTCAATTGTGGATTATCCGTACTAACCCTGACGGCACACAATCCTGTTTTATAATCATAATGAAGCATTAGCATTTCTGAAACTGTATTATCTCTATCCGCCGACACAAAAGATCGACCGGAATAGAAACAGTCATCCTCCCAAATAGGCCGCTCTTTATCATACGCTACTTTCTTTGCTTCGAATTTCACCGGATAAGACCAGGCGATTTCGTCGGCGTCGAATTTACTGATTCTCCAAGTGTCCATTACAGGACGAAGTCCAGCGCGTTCCCTGGCTGCCTTCAATCCATTCAAAAGTTGTGCCGGCGGTTCTGCCCTGCAACTTACACTTGCAGAGACTGCAAGCATCGCTAGAAAAGCCCTCCCAAGGAATCGTGTTTTCATGGAAATTTGCAAATTGCTTGGCACCCGGATCAGGCTTCGATCAGGTCCTTCTCGATGCGCAGGTTGTCGATGATGAAATCCTGCCGCTCCTGCGTGTTCTTGCCCATGAAGAACGAGAGCAACTCGTCGGAACTGTGGAGGTGATGCAGGTTCACCGGGTCGAGGCGGATGTTCGCGCCGATGAAATCCTTGAACTCGCCCGCGGAAATCTCGCCGAGCCCCTTGAAGCGCGTGATCTCGTGGCTCGCGCCGAGGCTGGCGATGGCGGCCTGTTTTTCCTGCTCGTTGAAACAATACTTCGTCACCTTCTTGTTGCGCACGCGGAAGAGCGGCGTTTGCAGGATGTAGAGGTGGTTGTTGCGGATCACGTCGGGGAAAAACTGGATGAAGAACGAAATCAGCAGCAGCCGGATGTGCATGCCATCCACGTCGGCATCGGTGGCGATGACGATGCGGTTGTAGCGCAGGCCGTCCAGTCCCTCCTCGATGTTGAGCGCGGACTGCAGCAGATGAAACTCCTCGTTCTCATAGATCACCTTTTTCGTGAGCCCGTAGGTATTGAGCGGTTTGCCCTTGAGCGCAAAGACCGCCTGCGTCTGCACATCGCGCGTGGAGGTGAGCGAACCGGCGGCGGAGTCGCCCTCGACGATGAAGATCGTGCTGTCCTCGGCGCGCGGGTTTTTGTCGCCGAGATGCAGGCGGCAGTCGCGCAGCTTGCGGTTGTGCAGCGACGCCTTCTTTGCGCGCTCGCGGGCAATGTTGCGGATGCCGGCCAGCTCCTTGCGCTCGCGCTCGTTCTCCTCGATCTTGCGGCGGATGATCTCGGCGGTTTCGCGGTTCTTGTGCAGATAGGTGTCCAGCGCCTGCTGCACGAACTTGCCGACAAACTCCTTCAGCGTCGGCCCCTTCGGCCCCATCACCGCCGACCCGAGCTTCGTCTTCGTCTGCGACTCGAACACCGGCTCCTGCACGCGCACCACGATCGCCGCGTCGATGGACTGCCGCACGTCCGCGGCGTCGAAGTCCTTCTTGAAATGATTGCGCAGCGTCTCGACAAACGCCTCGCGGAACGCCGCAAGGTGCGTCCCCCCCATCGTCGTGTGCTGCCCGTTCACGAATGACCAGTATTCCTCGCCGTAGTGATTGCCGTGCGTGACCGCGATTTCGATATCATCGCCCTCAAGATGGATGATCGGGTAAAGCGGCTCGCCGTTGAGTTCCTTCGCCAGCAGGTCCTTCAACCCGTTTTGCGAGCGGAACGGCTTGTTGTTGAGCGTAAGCGTGAGCCCGCGGTTGAGAAATGCGTAGTTCCAGAGCATGTCCTCCACGAACTCGCTGCGGAACTTGAAATCCTTGCCGAAAAGTTCCTCGTCCGGCGTGAACTCCACCAGCGTCCCGTTCCGCTCGGTCGTCTTCGTGACGCCCGACTGTTTCTTGAGCTTCCCCTTGGAAAACTCCACCACCTTCGTCTCCCCCTCGCGCACCGCCTGCGCCCGGTAGTTCAGCGCCAGCGCGTTGACCGCCTTCTGCCCGACCCCGTTCAGCCCCACCGCCTTTTGGAAAGTCTCGCTGTCATATTTCGCCCCCGTGTTGATGATCGAAACGCAATCCACCAGTTTCCCCAGCGGAATCCCGCGCCCGTAGTCGCGCACCTTCACACTGCGCTCCGTCATCTCCACCTCGATCTTCTTCCCCGCGCCCATCATGAACTCGTCGATCGAGTTGTCGATCGTCTCCTTCAACAGCACATAGATCCCGTCCTCCGCATTCGCCCCATTGCCAAGCCGGCCGATGTACATCCCCGGCCGCAGCCGGATATGTTCCAGTGAACTGAGTGTCTTGATGCTCGCTTCTGTGTAATTGGACGCCATGGGAGTGAAGAGCAATTAATTAGCGAACCCGCTCCATCGCTGCAAGGATTCCCCGCAAATTGAAAGGATTTTTGCCGGGAAAATTTTCTGGGTCAACCCGAGGGGTTGCTGGATATTAGCCGGGGGTCGAGCACCAGCGACCACCCCCGGATTCGTTCCCAAAATGAATGCGTCCCGGAGGGCCGCTGTAATACCTCACTACGGTCAGGTTTATCCAAAAACGGTCTTATCTTAACGCCATTCTTGACAGTCCCTTTTCTCTGAACCGACCATCAACGACCGAATCCGTCAAAAAGGCGGGGGAGGAGAGTCGGCCCAGATGCCGATCCATTCGTTCTGCAAGTCAGTGTCGAAAAATTGTATCCAGCTTCGTTTTGGAACGCCGCCTTTGATAAGCAGCGACTGGATGCTTTCCACGGCTTTTTCCACATTCAGCAACGCAAGGTCGATATATGAATATCTGTGACCGGTTCCGCCGCCCACAACACAGCCGAGTTTTTCCGGAATCAGCAATTCGTCCAGCGCGTCCTCAATCTCCGACTTGTCTTGAAATTGTTCCCCGCTCAATCCTTCCGTACCGTCCAATTTGATATAAGCAAAAATCTCCTGATTCCTGCTGAAGCGCGTGGAGTTGAAGCAATCATTCGAGTGCGCGGATTGCCACATTTCCTTAAGCATGGTCCGCCCGACATACATGTCGTCCTGCCTTGGATAATCAGATGCTTGCTCCGGTTCCATTTCGAACAAGGTCCATCGGGCGGAGTTGGAAAATTCATGACAGGGATTTGCGGGCAGTGATCCGGAGATTTTGTGGATCAACGCCCGCACATTAGCAAACAACTGGTCGATGGGGAGTGTATCATTTCCGGATCCCTGCCCGATGTCTATGCATCCAATCCACTTGTCGAGAATTTCCTCCCCCAGCAACGATTCAATGGCCACAAAACAATCGTTGAACGCCTGCCTGTCATCCTCGCCTGTATAGCCCGGAGCGAAGAATGTCAGGTCAACGCGATTATGCCCGCCTTGTTCTGCTTTGAAGGAAGTCCTGGAAATGTCCCCTTTGGTCCGGCCTGCCACGGTTCGCGCGGCCCATTCGAGGGTTTCCGGTGGACGATACGGGTAAAATTCCCAGCCCGAAATGTCGGGCGCCTTCCCGAGGATGACTTCAACCAGCGGGCGCAACTCGCGGGTTGATTCCGGCGTGATCACGAGACGGTGTCCGCCACTCGTGATACCCGGGCCGTACTCCCACATGATCCGCGGGTCGATGGCACCCAGGTGCTGGTGCATCCAATCGGCTAGGTCCCAGCTTTGCTTGCGCTTGAACAGGGCACTGATATCCGCGGTTTTGGATTGAAAGTTCTGCCACCAGGCGTCGATCTTTTTCAACACTGCGCTTCTTTCCACGATTTCCGCGGCATCGAGTGGATCGGGATATTTCCAGCGCATAATCTTCCTTGTTTGGTGTCTTGCTTGTCTCTACAGGATAACCGCCGCCAGGGAAACGAAATCCGGCGTTTGTATTCCGATTTTCTACGGCACTGCACGCCTCGAGATTTGGCATCCTGTCCACACAGACCGATGATCGCCGCATGTTGCAACCGCAGGACTTCGGTGACTTGACCCAATTCATCCACACCCCGCGAAAAGGGGTCTTTCAACAAATCTTGCCATTCGCACGGGAAACAGGCTCGGGCGTCCAATCTTGACTGAACCACCAGCGACTGGCAAACACCGTAAATTCCATTGACTTTTCCTCCTGCGGCACCAACGACCATGGGGTTATGAAAATATTCGCCAGCCGCCGCGAAAGTTTGCCCCGCACCGGCTCCCGTCCGCCATCATCCCGGCAAAATCCGGCAAAGTATGCCAAAACAACCCCTTCCTGCCCGGGTTGCGAGCGTACAAGTCTATTTATCAGTGTAAATGTCCACACAAACTTCGCGTCCTCAAGCTCCTCATTGGCACTGATTACCGGCATTTCTATCCCCATTTCGGCACAAAAACATCCCCATCCCATGCCAATCCTGACCCAACTGCGTGCGAGCGGAAAAAGTAGTATCGAAGATTCGAATATGCATGAATATCGCGAATCGCTGAACACCCCCTTCACCGCCCCCGTTTCTTAATCCCCTCATGAGCTCAATCATCATCCTCGGCGCACTTATATTTCTCATGGTCGCCGCCTATCGCGGCATGAGCGTGATCCTCTGCGCGCCCGCCGCCGCGCTCCTGGCCGTGCTCCTTACGGAACCATCCGCGGTGCTGCCGCTATTCACCGGGCTGTTCATGGAAAAGATGGCCGGCTTTGTGAAACTCTACCTGCCCGTGTTTCTGCTCGGCGCGGTCTTCGGGAAGCTCATCGAGATATCCGGTTTCTCGCAGGCGATCGTCGCCTCGGTCATCCGCGTCGTCGGGGCGCAGCGCGCCATCCTCTCCATCGTCATCGTCTCCGCGCTGCTCACCTACGGCGGCGTCTCGCTCTTCGTGGTCGTGTTCGCGGTCTATCCCTTCGCCGCGGAAATGTTCCGGCAGGGGAACATCCCGAAGCGACTGATCCCCGGCGCCGTCGCGCTCGGCGCATTCAGCTTTACCATGGATGCCTTCCCCGGCTCGCCGCAGATCCAGAACATCATCCCCACCACATTCTTCCACACCACCACCTGGGCCGCGCCGTGGCTGGGCGTCACCGGCTCCGCGCTCATCATGGCCATGGGCATGGGCTATCTGGAATGGCAGCGCCGCAGCGCATTCGCAGCCGGCGAGACCTACGGCACGGGCCACACGAACGAACTGGAAGTCTCTCTCACCGCATCATCCATCCCGCCCATCGTCGCCCTCCTCCCGCTACTCATCGTCGGCGGCGCAAACTTCGCCTTCACCTGGCTCATCCCGAAATTTTACGGCCCCACAAACGAAACCCTGCTAGGCGGAATGACAACCCCCGTCGTCACGCAGATCGAAAAAGTGACCGCAATCTGGGCCGTCGAGGGCGCGCTCATGCTCGGCATCCTCACCATCGTCGCATTCGGCTACAGGGCCGTCGCCGCAAAATTCACCGCCGCCGCAAAGTCAGCCGTGGACGGCGCATTGATGGCCTCGATCAACACCGCCGCCGTGTACGGCTTCGGCGCAGTCATGGCCGCACTCCCCGGTTTCGTCATGATCCGGAATGCATTGAAACTGATCCCCAACCCGCTCGTGAACGAGGCAATCACAGTCACCACGCTGGCAGGCATCACCGGCTCCGCCTCCGGCGGCCTCGGCATCGCGCTCGGCAGCATGGCGGAGCAATTCCTCGCCGCCGCCCACGCGGCCGGCATTTCGCCGGAGGTACTGCACCGCGTCGCATCCATGGCGAGCGGCGGCATGGACACCCTCCCGCACAACGGCGCCGTCATCACCCTCCTCGCCGTCACCGGCCTCACGCACCGCCAGTCCTACCGCGACATCTTCGCCATCACCTGCATCAAAACCCTCACCGTCTTCCTCGTCATCGCCATCCACGGCATCACCGGCATCGTCTGATCGCATGACAACGCACTCTCAAGAGCGCCGGAGGCGCGTCGGAATTAAAGCCCGGAGTAGAGCCTTGGCGGAACTCCGGGTATCCCGACAAAAAAGCGGCCAAACCCCTGGAAGGGGTGACGGAATGGTCAAAAAACCGGGAGGTGGATCATGAAAACTAAAGCCGAAGTCATGGATGAAATCCGCGCGAACATCGCCGGATACGGGCACCATATTTACGTGATCACCGGAGGCCCGGACCCGAGGTTCGCGTACACCATCGGATTGAAGGAGGACGCTGGAGTGGAACTGGTCCTGGCAGGCGCTTCGTATTACTCCATCCAGGAAGTGGGAATTATCATCGACGATATCGCCGGGCAGATCAGGAAAGGCGGCGACTGGCGCAGACTAAGATATAAATTCGGGACTAATGGTGTGTTTTCGCTGGGCAAGGTGCATGACTCATGGAGCAGTAGGATGCTCCTTGGCGCGCTGGATTACTACAAGACCTCCAGCGTCGAGACCCTCCAGATTCTGCCTGGTGCGCGGCACCGCACAATCGATGTCCCGGACCTCAAAAAACCATGGAGCGCGATTTCCGAGCCCGCGTGGCAATGGCTGGAAAAGGATTGGGATTACCCTGTGCCCAAACAATCCGTGGCCGTAACAAACCTCGACGCGCTTAAGGGAAAACCCATCACGGAAGCCGTGCGCTGGGAGGAGGACAAATGGGAGTTATTTGCCGGCGCAGGCCCGGACGTTGACAAGGCCGATGTGCGCACCGTCCCGCTGGGAACGCTCATGGCTGCGGACCGTACGCTGGAAATCGTAACGACGCTAGATGTGAGCCAGGCGCTTCGGCGCGATCCCGCCGACCTCAAATGGAGGGCTCATTGAACGAGGAGAGAAATAGAAATGGATGAAAAGGTTCTCCTACGCAAACGTCTTCGCCGCAAACGCCCACGGCGTCGGATGCCCGTACCCCGGCTGGCTCTCGATGCTGAGCCCATCATGTCCCTGCACGGTATGCTTCGCAAAAAACTGGTCTATCTCCGCGGAGAGCGTGCGGATGACATCCTGCAGCGCCCCGTCCTTGTATTGATTGACCGTTTCGCGCGGATCCTTTTTCAAATCATACAACTCATCGGGAAGCGTCACGCCGCCGAAGGGATAACGCTTGATCAGTTTGTAACGCTCCGTGCGCGCCCAGCGGGCATTGCCATATTCACCGATCAATGTGGTGCGCCATGGCGCCGCCTTCTGCCCGCGCAGTTGCGGGAGATAGGAAATACCGGGCGAGTTGATCTGGCGGGCGGTCGCCGCATCGGGCTTCGCCCCGGCCACATCGAGCAACGTGGCCCAGAGATCGCAATGGTTCACCAGGTCGTCGCACGTGGCCTTCTCGCGGATGCCTCCCTTCGGCCAGCTCACCGAGCACGAAACTCGGATCGATTCCTCCAGAAAATTCTGCGGCGTGGTGCCGTTGCCCTTTTCCCAAATGCCGTGGTGCCCGGTGTTGAGCCCATGATCGCCGGTGTAAACGATCAGCGTGTTGTCCATCTCGCCGGACGTGTCGAGTTCCGCGAGGATCTTGCCGACTTCGCGGTCAATGCTGGAGACAGCGCCGTAGTATTCCATCCGCTTCTTGCGCTCGGCGTCGCCTTTTTTATCCACGGGATTCCGGATCTTGCCATGGCACGCCGCGAATTCCTCGTCGGGGATGTCGCGAAACGTCGCCGACTTGTATTGGGCAACGAGATCCTCGGGCGCGTCCTTGTGCGGGCTGTGGGTATCCACGTAGCCGACAAAAAGAAAAAACGGTTTCTCCTTCGTCGCGGCGTCCGAGCGGTGGTTGCGAAGAAACTTCAGCGCCTGCGCCGTGAAAAAGGGCGACTGGTACCCCTCCTCAGTCACCTGCTGCCCGTTGTCGGAAAAGTGCTGCGTGCCCCGGTGCGGATACTGGTTCATCCAGTAGCTGAACCAGTTGTCAAAGCCCGGCTGCGGCTTCTGCGAGCGCCCGCAATGCCATTTGCCGACAAGCCCCGTGTGATAACCCGAGCGCTGAAGAAGTTCCGGCAGCAGCGTCTGGCCGGTGAGCCCGGGATGCTCCTGCTCGGTGATTCCATCCTCCATGTAATCATGGATGCCGTGCTGCGACGGCACCCGGCCCGTGAAAAACGAAGCCCGCGCCGGCGAGCATACCGGCGTCGGTGTAAAACATTGTGTCATACGCACCCCGCGCGCCGCCAGCCGGTCCAGGTTCGGCGTCACCAGCTCGGAATTGCCATACCCATACTGCGCCCACTGCCCATGGTCATCCGTCAAAAACACGAGGATATTCGGACGGCGCGGCCGGCCGGTTGACTGGGCCGGGGACCGCTGCGTGAATGGCAGAGCTAGGGCAACACCCGCTGCTCCGGACAACTTCAGAAACTTGCGACGGGGTAGGCTGTTCATTCGTTTTGTATTCAACGTTGGAAAATGGCCACACCGGGATTCATGGCAGGTATCGCGTCAGCACTGTCAGCGCCTCCTCACGCTCCGCAAAGCTTGAGCAAGTCGTCCACGTTTGCAGTCGCGAGGCACTCGACCGTATCCGAGGCGCCGTAATAAATCTTCACCTCGCCGCTCTCCTCGAGGATCATTCCACCCGGGAAGACCACCTGCGTGCGGAAGCCCTCGTCGGTTTCATAGGCCGTCTCGGGCGCGATGAGCGGTTCCTTGCTGAATCCCAGCACACGGGTCGGGTCATCGAGATCGAGCAGCATGATCCCGGCGGCATAGCGCTTGCGCCAGGCATCTTCCCATCCGTTTTTTCCGCGGGCGGGATCGATGTCCACGGAGTGGAATGTCGTGAGCCACCCCTTCGCCGTCTTTACTGGGGGAGCCGCCGGCCCGAGCTTGTCGTTGGCAAACGGCACCTGCTCTACGGCCAGCACGAGGCCCGTGTTGCCCCAGTAGCGGAGATCGGGCGAATCCGAATACCAGATGTCGAACCGGTCGCGGCCACGGCTGTACACCGTCATCGGCCGCTCGAGCCGCGCGTATTTCCCGCCCACCTTTTCCGGGAACAGAACCATGTTCCGGTTGTCCGGCGCGGAGAGGGAGAGGATATCAAACTTCTCAAAATCATCCGTCACGGCCACGCCGCCGCGGACACCATGCCTCGTATCGACCGCAAAACAGACGTGGCACCGCCCGTCGATCACCGTGATGCGCGGATCGTATGCGCGCAGGATTTCCTCATCGTGCCACTGGAAACAGGGCTTCGGCTGCACATCCCAGCGGATGCCGTCGTCGCTGAACGCGAGGCCGATGTTCGTGTAATCAAAGCGCGGATCGTTGTCGCGCCCGACATCGTTGCGGAAAAGCATCACGTATTTCCCCTGGTACTTCGCGACGCCTGCGTTGAAGATCAGCGTGGCGGGATACGGGATGTCCTTTGCCGAGAGAATCGGGTTTGCGGCGTGACGCTTGATAAGCGGGCTGGATGCGAGGGGTGGCTGAAGAATACTCATTGGGATTATGATTGCTGATGCCACGAATATCGCCTCCGGAACGGACGTTTTTTCGAAAGCAGCTGGCACTTGTTTCACCACAGTTCCGGCAGGGGGGCAATGTTTTTGTGGATTCGCCCGGTTGGCTAAATAGTTTGTCTCGGCCGCCGGTTTATGGTTTTGGTTTTTACGCGCCCTCCCTCCATGAAAATCATCTGCATCCACCACCGCCTTGCCGGGATGAACGGCCACCGTTTCAACGAGGCGTGCGGGCTGGTGCGCGAGGCGGCGCGCGGGCGTTTCGAGCTGGTGCTGCTGGTCCATGCGGAGGCCGGTGCGGAGATCGCCTCGCGGCTCAACGCGCGCCCGGTGCTGGTGGACACCACGTACGCGGCGGGCTGGAGCTTCGAGCAGCGCACGCGGGGGTTCATCCCGCAGTTGCACGAGCACATCGACGCCGAACTGGGCCCGGGCGATTGCGTGCTCATCACGGTGGCCACGCAGCTTGAGGCGAATGCCCTCGCGGCATGGCTCGGGGAACTTCCCCGCGACCGGAAACCGTGGATCGTGATCCTCATGATGAACGACCGGTGGAACCAGGGCGACGCGACTGAATACGGCCGGCAGGCAGCCGAGTTCCGCATGCTCAGGGATGCGCTTCACGACCTGCCTCCCGGCGACCTGCACAGGCTCATTTTCTGCGCATCCACGCCGGGGCTCGCGGATGAATTGTACGAATTCCTGCAAGTCCCCGTGGCAGTCGCGCCGATGACAAAACTCGGCGAGGGGATGCCGGCACCGGATCCGGCACAGCCGCGCCCGTGTATCGCGCTGCTGGGCGGCGCGCGCCGGGAAAAGGGCTCGCACCTTGTGCGCGACATCATCCATGCCTGCAAGGGACGGGTGGAGGCGGATTTCCTGGTGCACCTGATGAATGAAACGCTGACTACGGCGGAGTTCGCAGACATGGAAAGCATTGCCGGTGAGCCCGGCGTGGAGGTGATCCGCGGCCCGCTGCCACTGGAGCAGTACACCCGTGCGTTGCAATCCTCCGGCATCATCCTTTTTCCGTACCAGGTGATCCCCTACATAAAAAGGACATCCGGCATATTTTACGAAGCTGTGGCCTCCGGCAAACTAGTGGTCGTGCCCCGCGGGACATGGATGGCGCGGCAACTGGAGGATGACCGCGCAGCGGGAGTGATGTTTGATGAAACGGGCGTGGAGTCGATCGTGGACGCCATCAGCCGGTGCGTGCGCGACAGGGAGCAACTGGAGTTCCTGGCGCGGGAGAGAAAAGCTGCATGGGTGCGGGAGCACGGCATCTCATCGTTCATCGATTTTATGGAGCGCGAGATCGCCCTGCGTCAGGCGAGCGCCCTCCAGCCCTCGTGATTCCGCATCAGCGCGCCGATCTCCGGGTGGGCCGCCACCAGTTCCCCCGTGAGTTTTATCAGTTGCGGTTCGCGTTCGATAACGTGGGGGTAATGGTAGTGGCAGAAAAACGGCGGCGGCTGGTTTGCATCCAGCCTCCTGAGATGCGCGGGAAAATTATACTGCTCGTCGAGCAGGTCGTAGCGGAGTTTCAGTTTGTGTATCGCCACCGGCAGGGAGGGCTGGTCGTCCCACCGCTCCTGTCTGGGGAGCGTCTCGATGCGGTTCATGATGCGCGTGCATTCCACCCACGCATCCGACAGGGGGATGCCGTTGTTCAGCGCGATGAACCCGGAGTTGAAATAGGGCGGGCCCGGTTCACCGGAAAATGTCGACGCCACGCGCTCCGAGGGCATCGGCACACCCGCCGCATTGTAGGCGACCCTCCACACGTCCTCGCTGCTGGTGAATGTCTGCAGGTCGGCGGGCTTTGCGTTGAGGTCCGCCGCGAAGCGGGGCTCGTCGCGGAACTCGCGCATGCACAGGATGTCGCTGTCGATGAACACGAGCTTCGCCGCGTCGCTGCGGATTTTCAGGCAGGCGATCTTGTTTGCGAGCGGGTAGGGGGGATCGATCTCATTCACCACCGGCACCGTGCGCACGCCCATGCGCGCCAGCAATGCGAGCGTCGCCGCCCCCGGCCTGCCCCATGTTTCCTCCGGCGCGGGCAGCGCGGCCACGAGTTCGTAATCGCACCTCAGGAATCTTTTCAACGAAGCCGCAAGCAGCAGCGCCTTGATCTCCAGTTCCCCCTCCTGGCAGATGAACACGAACGCATAGCGTTTCCCTCCGGTACGGAACAGCTTTTTAAGAATGCGAGTTATGCCTGCCATTGAACCGGCAAATGTACACGGTCTTCCAATTTCGCAAATCCGGAAATGAGCGGCTCACGCCGTTACTTCATCAAAAATAATCTATGTCGGCAAACCGCCGTCGGAGTATAGAATCGGGCGATGCAAACAAGGAATGTCGCCGTGATCGGGATGGGAAGGCTGGGGCTCTGCCTCGCCGCAATCCTGGCGAAAAAAGGATTTTCAGTCACTGGCGTGGATTTGAACACGAAGCTCGTGGAGGAGATCAACGCGGGACACTCCCCGTACGACGAGCCGGGACTGCGGGAGATGGTCACCGCAAATCGCGCGCGCCTGCGCGCCACCACGAGTCACGGGGAGGCGGTGGCGTCGTCGGACATCACGATCATCCTGGTGGCGACGCCTTCCGATGCCGAGGGCGTGATGTCGTCCGCCCGGGTGGAGGAGGCTGCGCGGTCCGTGGGGCAGGCCTTGAAATCGAAGAAAGGCGGCCACCTTGTCCTGTTGTCCAGCACCGTGATGCCCGGCACGGTGGAGGGCAGGCTGTTGCCCGCGTTCGAGGAGGCCTCCGGCAAAAAATGCGGCGTGGACTTTGGCTTTTGTTACGTGCCGGAGTTCGTGGCCGTGGGGACAGTGATACGCGACATGCTGAAGCCCGGCCTCATCGTGGTCGGGGAACAGGAGCCCGGGACATGGCCGCTGCTGAAGGCATTCTTTGACCAGTACATGGCGGACACGCCCCGGTTCCACAGGATGAACCTCGTCAACGCCGAGCTGGCTAAGATCACGCTCAATGCCTGCGTGGCCGCGAAGATCGGTTTTGCTAATGTGCTGGCCGGTCTTTGTGAGCGCATTCCCGGCGCCGATGTGGATGCGATCACCGCAGCCGTGGGAAACGATCCGCGCGTCGGCCCGAAGGCGTTCACCGCCGGCCTCGGGTTTGGAGGCCCATGTTTTACAAAAGACATAAAGTCCTTCATCGGCATGCTTGGCGGCGCCGGCCTTTCCCCCGCCTTGTTCGAGGCCCTGGATGACGGCAACGAATCGATCATTCATCGTTTGCTTGGCTATGTGACGCGCTTGCTCGACGAAAAAAACGGGGCTGACAAGGTCGCGATCCTTGGCATGGCTTTCAAGCCGGGCGTCTCCTCCATCGAGGGGTCCTCGGGAGTCGCGCTCGCAAAGCTCCTCCTCGCGCAATCCCGCAAAGTCATCATCCACGACCCGCTCGCCATGGAGGAAGCCCGCCGGGTTTTCGGCGCGAGCGTGGAATACGCCGCCAGCGTCGACGAGTGCCTCCGCGCCGCTAGCGTCGCGGTTTTCACCACGCAGGACCTGTGTTACAAAAATCTGCAGGCTGCGGATTTCCTGTCGTTGCAATCCCCCCCGGGGGTCGTGGATTGCTGGCGGTTGTTCGGCTTTTTAAAAAATGCGGGAAGCGTGAAATACCTGCCGCTGGGAATATTTACAGAGCCGCCCGTGAAGCCGCATTAGCATGCGTTCATTGTTCGCCGGGATTGAAAACCCGCGCTCGACTTTCGGGCCCCATTGCCCCAAGGTTCCGCCTCCAGACTCTTCCCATGAAAACCCTCCTCACTTCACTCTCCCTGTCCCTCCTCATATCCAGCGGCGTTTTTGCCCAGACCTATAAAATCCAGTTCGACCGGCCCATGAAGCCCGGCGAGAAATACAACATCGTGGCCAGCGGCACCCAGTCGCAGGCGATGACCGTGACCTCCGATGGCAAAACGCTGCAGGAGCAAAAAGAGGAATTCAGCGTCGATTACAAATCCGTGGAGGAAGTCCTCGAGGTGGATTCCCTCGGCAGGGAAACCAAAATTTCCAGCACCATCGAAAAATTCACCAAGACCACGGGCGGCGTGACCAAGGATATGCTGCCAAAGGGCACGGTGCTGGTCAGTTCCGCCCCGAACGTTCACTTGGTCAACGGCGTGGCCGTGGATCCCGATGTCGCCAAGGCGCTCTCCATGGCGGTGCAGTTGAGCAAAGGCGGCCCGGGCGATGACACTATCTTTGGAACCAGGGAGGCGAAGAAAATCGGCGACTCGTGGGACGCAGACGCCACGGCCATGAAGGAAGACTTGAGCAAGACATTCGGCGGGGCCGTGCAGGACTTTGCCGGCAAGACCACGCTCGTCAACGTCGTGAAAAGCGGGAGCGGGGATGTGTTGAAAATCCAAGCGAAGGTCACCGGCAAGGTAGTGCCGCCATTGCCGCCGGGTTTCACCGTGGATGCCTCGGCCATGGAAGTAACCCTCGCGGGTGACCTGCCCGTGGACCTCTCTCTGGGACGGCCAATGGATTCCACGGCGATTTCTTTCACGTTTTCAGGGCACGCGGATGCCCCAACCGGCGCCAAGATCGTGATGGACATGAAGATGCACGGCACGCAGTTCCACGGGCAGACGCGCGTCTCGCCGTAGGCGGGTTTATTGCCGGTTTTCGGGCAGCAGATGCTTGAGCACCGCCGAGACGGGCCTTCCCGGAACGAGGCGCCCGTCCTGCACAAAGCCTTCCTCGCGGTCCCGGAGTTCACTGACCATGGCGCCGCGCCAATGCGTGAGCCGTTCCCTTGCATGGGGAGACGGTGTAATGGCGAGATCGTGTAATTCCTGCGGATCCTCGGTGATGTTGAAGAGTTGCTCGACGCCGTCGCCGCTGTGCCAGATGTATTTTTCCCGGCCATCCGTGAGCCACTGCATGGAGTTGCCAAAGATGGTGTGCTCGCCATGGAGCCATGGCCGCAACGGTGTGGTGCTGCCGCCCCGTGCGTGATTCAGGAAGCTGCTGCCGTCGATGCCCTGCGCCGCGGGCAGCCCGGCGCAGTCCAGCAGCGTTGGCAGGATGTCGCGCAACTCCACCACCGTGTCGCAGACCGAGCCGCGCGTGATGCCGGATTTTTCGGGCCCCTTGATGATGAGAGGCAGGCGGGCCGAACCCTCGTAGGCGTAACCTTTCCGGAACAAATGATGATCACCCATCATCTCGCCGTGATCGGAGGTGAAGATAATCCACGTATTCGTTTGCAGCCGGTATTCGTGCAGCATCTCCAGGAAACGGTTCACCTGGTGGTCGATATGGGTCATGTGCCCGTAGTAACCCGCGCGCGCCCGGTGCAGGATGTCGGGCCGGTAGCGCGCCCGGTGGGCCTCCGGGCTGTGACTTTGGTCGTGCCGTGCGAACATTTCCGCCCAATTCCCAATCGGCACCGGGGGCATGGTGGCGCTGAGATACTGGTCGAGCGCCCAGCCGGGGGGATCGTACGGAGGGTGCGGACGGTGGAAGGAGAGATAGAGGAAAAAGGGCCGCGCGCGGTCGTGCTGCGCCAGGAAATCCACGCCGCGTGTCACTACCCAGTTTGTCGGGTGCAGGCGCTCCTCCATCGGCCAGGGCCGGGCGACGATCGAGTTGCAGTTGACGCCATGCTCGAAGTAATCGGCATCCTTTCTCCCGGTCTGTTCGCGCAACCACGTCACATAGTCGTCGTCCGGTTCCGGGTTGACCGTCCGGTTCCTTCCGAAATGGACATAGCCGTCGTGCAACTCCACCGATTCAAACCCGAGTGGATTGCGCGCGGGATGTGCATGTAGTTTTCCCACCGCATGCGTCCGGTAGCCGTGCCGCGTGAATTCGCCCGCCAGCGTCACCGGGTATTCCCACGGGATGCCGTCGCAATAGCCGACCCGCCCATGGTGCTCGGGAGAAAGCCCCGTCATCAGCGAGGCGCGGGCCGGGATGCAGGTGGGACACGCGGCATAAGCCTTGGAAAAACGCACGCCATCGAGCGCCAGCTTGTCAAGATACGGCGTATGCACCACCGGGTGACCGTCAATCGAAAGGCAGTCCGCCCGCCACTGGTCGACATGGATGAAAACAATGTTCGGGCGATCAGGCATTCGGAAAATGTCCCGTAATGGGTCAGCTTTGCTCGAAATATCCGGTGACGTAATATTCGCCGGAAATATCGATGCGTGCGGGGCTGCTGCTGGTGCTCTCGACCGGGACGAAGATTATCGTGTCGAATGAGATGGGGCCGGAGACGCTTGCGGCGTTGTGGCAGGTGACTTTCACCCACACGCCGCCGGGTGAGGCGCCGGTGATCCGGCCTTGGATTTCTTCCTTCAGGCCCCCGCCGGATTCGCTGGAACCGCCGCGCCACCACTGGAAAGTGAAGAAGTCAGTTTTGCTCCAGCCGAAGCTTTTGCCATAGGTGCCTGAGGCTGCAGTGCCGTCCGTGGGCAGTTTGCGGTGGATCTGGACCTGGAGGTTGTTGCCGCTCCAGCGCCAGACAGAAGGCGTGGCGAAATGAATGGCGGCAGCCACAACAAACAGCGCGGCGACAAGCAGTCCGGTCTTCCTGGTGAAAAATTTCACGCGCAGTGAGTTATAACTCCGCGGCAATCCGCCCTGCAAGTGGAAAGCGCCGTAGGCTTATTTCACAACATCTTCTCCACAAAATCCCGCCCGTCAAACGGCGCGAGCTGGTCGAGCTTTTCGCCGGTGCCGATGAAGCGGGTGGGGATGTTGAGTTCGTTCATGATCGAGATGATCACGCCGCCCTTGCCGCTGCCGTCGAGCTTGGTGACGATGAGGCCGGTGAGGCCGACTGCCTGGTGGAATTCGCGCGCCTGGGAGAGGGCGTTGCTGCCGGTGGTCGCGTCAACCACGAGCAGGCATTCGTGCGGGGCTTTCTCGTCGTGCTTGGCGAGGGTGCGTTTGATTTTGTTCAACTCCTGCATCAGGTTGCTCTTCGTGTGCAGGCGGCCCGCGGTGTCGCAGATCAGGAACTCGATGTTCTTGCGGTCTGCGGCCTGATAGGCGTCGTAGCAGAGCGACGCAGGATCGCCGTTGTACTGGCCCTTGATCATCTCCACGCCGATGCGCTCGGACCAGATGCCGAGCTGCTCGATCGCAGCGGCGCGGAATGTGTCTGCGGCGGCGAGCATCACGGAGTGGCGCTTCGATTTCAGGTAATGCGCGAGCTTGGCGGTGGACGTCGTCTTGCCCGTGCCGTTCACGCCCACCACGAGGATTACCTTCGGCTTCGCGGGGAAGGGGCGCAGGGTCGGGTTGTCGAGCGGCAGGATTTTGATGACCTCGTCGCGCGCGACTTCCACCACGTCGTTCGCCGTAATCTGCCCCTCGCGGGCGCGCAGTGCGGCGATGATCCGCATCGTCATGGGCACGCCGAGGTCGGCGCGGATCAGCATCTCCTCCAGTTCGTCCCAATCCACGGGCTTGCCGGTGAATTTCTGGATGATCGATTTGAAAAATCCGATGGGCATGGCGCGGCGGCGATCCTTAGTTTGTCGTCCGCGAAGGCCGCGTGAGGTCGAGCTTCGCCCGGTCTAGGATGCCGTTGACGAACCGCCCCGATTCCTCCGCGCCGAACTTCTTCGCGATCTCTATCGCCTCGTTGATCGAGACAACCGGCGGCACGTCATTGCAGAAAAACATCTCGTAGATCGCGATGCGCAGGATGTTGCGGTCCACCACCGCGATGCGGCTTATTTCGTAGTTCGCCGTGCACTTCGAAATGCGCTGGTCGATGTCGGCCTTGTTGGCCAGCACGCCCTTGATCAGCGCCTCGCTGAATTCGCGCACGTTCTTGGTTGATGGACGCAGCTCCCAGAAATCCCCCGCGAGATCATCGTCCTTTCCCGCGTTCATGTCGTGGTGGAATAAAAATTGTACGGCGGCCTCGCGGCCCTCACGGCGTTTTCCCATAATATCAGCGGCTTGCTTTCAATGCGTTTACAACTTCTGCCACGCGTGCCGCGGAGCGTGCGGCCTCGGTGCCGCGGTTTATTTTTTCATCCATGCAGCGCTGCCGCGCCTGCTCCTCATTGTCCAGCAGCAGCACCTCGTGGATCACCGGGGTGCGGTGCGCGAGCGCAATGCTTTGCAGCGCCTCGGTCACCGACCTGCCGATCAAATCCGCGTGCATCGTCGCCCCCTGGATGATCACGCCGAGCGCGATCACCGCATCCAGCCCGCCCGCGGCGGCGACTTCCTGCACGACCACGGGGATTTCAAAAGCCCCCGGCACTTCGTAAACGGTCACGCCCGCGTTCGGATAAATCTTCGCGAGTTCATCCTTCGCATGGTTGACCATCGACTGCACGAAAACGCCGTTATACTGGCTCGCCACGATGGCGAAGCTCCCCTTGCGGGCATTCTGCGGCGGACGTTCTGGAAATGATTCGGACATTGGAGCGGACAATAAAGTGACGAAATGGCGGAAGTGCAACCTGTATCTTACAGGAAATAAGTCTCTTGAACTGAAATTTGTTTATAAATAGGGCGTGTCATTCCGAGCGGAGCGAGGAATCCCTCGAATTACCCCGGGTTACGTTTGGGAGATCCCTCACTGCATTCGGGATGACGCTGCGGAGGTGTGTGGTTATGCGATAGCCTTTCAACAGGAAAGATTTCATTCACAGCAAATGCCCCATTTTCGTCCGTTTTGTCTCAAGATACTTGGTGTTGAACGGGTTCGGCTTCATCTTGAGCGGCGAAACCTCCACGATCTCCAGCCCGTAGCCTTCCAGCCCCACCACCTTCTTCGGGTTGTTCGTGAGGAACTTCATCTTGCGCACGCCGAGGTCCACAAGGATCTGCGCGCCGATGCCGTAGTCGCGCAGCTCGCTCGGGAAGCCGAGCTTCTCATTCGCCTCCACCGTGTCGAGGCCCTGCTCCTGCAATTTGTAGGCGTGAATCTTCGCCGGGAGGCCGATCCCGCGGCCCTCGTGCTGGCGCATGTAAACGAGCACTCCGCTGCCCGCCTGGTCGATCTGGCGGAGCGCGGCGTGGAGTTGGTTGCCGCAATCGCAGCGCATCGAGCCGAAGATATCGCCCGTGAGGCATTCGCTGTGCACTCGCACGAGCGTCGTTTTCGTTTTTGAAATTTTCCCCTTCACCAGTGCGAGATGATGCGCGCCATCCACCACCGAGCGGTACATGTGCAGATCGAATTCGCCGTAATCCGTGGGCATCTTGATGATCTGCTCGCTCACGATCAGCCGCTCCTTCTGCCGCCGGAAAGCGATCAGGTCCTGGATCGTGCAAATCTTCAGCTTGTGCTTCTTGCTGTATTTCTTGAGCTCCGCCAGCCGTGCCATGGAGCCGTCCTCATGCAGGATTTCGCAAATCACGCCCGCAGGCTTCAGTCCCGCGAGCCGCGCCAGATCGACCGCCGCCTCGGTATGCCCCGCGCGCCGCAGCACACCGCCGGTCTTCGCCTGCAAAGGAAACACATGCCCCGGCTGCACCAGGTCCTGCGGCGTGGCCTTGGGATCGACCAGCACGCGGATAGATGCCGCACGATCCGCCGCGCTGATTCCCGTGCTGATGCCGTGCGCCGCGTCCACCGAGACCGTGAAGTCCGTTTTCTGGCTCTCGCGGTTGTGGGCCACCATGCGTTGCAACCCGAGCTGCTCCGCGCGTTCCTCGGTAATCGGCGCGCAAATCAGCCCGCGTGCGTGCGTCGCCATGAAATTAACCGCTGCGGGCGTGATCTTCTCTGCGGCCATGACGAGGTCCCCCTCGTTCTCGCGGTCGGCGTCGTCGGTCACGATCACCATGCGTCCCTTCGCGATGTCGCCGAGCACGTCTTCGATGGAGTCGAAATGTGTCTGCTTTTTCATTAGGATTCCCAATATGCAGCAATGTGGCGTTCGCCACAACGGTCATTTAACATTTAGGATGTAACATGTATCATTTGAAGAAGCGCGCCTGTGGGTGGAGGTGCCCACATGATAAATGCTAAATCCTAAATGTTAATTGGGAGTCGCCTTACCGTCCCCGGCGCGAAAATTTCACCATCGGCGTCCCTGTATGCCACGCCTCTCCCAACTCAAAAAACGCCCCCAGCGTCGCGGCGACGTCCGCAAAGCTCTTCCGGACCCCGAGCGGCTCCAGCTTTTTGTCGTATTTCACGATGAGCGGCACCTCCTCGCGGGTATGGCCTTGGGCGGAACATGTCGGGTCGTGGCCGTGCCCCGCGGTGATGATCACGAGATCCTCGTGCTCGACCTGCTTCAGGAACCCGGCGAGCCATTCGTCGAATTGCATCAGGGCCTGTGCAAAACCGGCGAGGTTGCGCTTCGGGGCGTGGATCGTGTCGAAATCGGTGAGGCTTGCAAAAATGA
>Ga0268264_10000850_pt1 | contig 32562 bp, 33 predicted proteins | sample KBSSwiS32_FD_190357 | JGI IMG/M metagenome (GOLD analysis project Ga0268264, IMG submission 190357) | Switchgrass rhizosphere microbial communities from Kellogg Biological Station, Michigan, USA - KBS Switchgrass S3-2 (SPAdes) (version 2) | ecosystem: Host-associated > Plants > Roots >...
CGCCGACCCCGGCGACCAGAGCGGTCCCAACGCCGACGTGCCCGCGATCGCGGCCCGCGTGGCGCAGCAGGAGGCGGCATGAAGTCCCAAGAGATCGGAACCGGCGACTTGCCGTTGAGCGGCATCCGCGTCATCGACTTCACGCAGGTGATGATGGGGCCGGTGTGCACGCAGATGCTGGGCGACTACGGCGCCGACGTGATCAAGATCGAGCGCGCCGGCGCCGGCGACCTGAGCCGCTCGACGTTCCCGCCCAAGGACGGCATCGACAACCCGGTGTTCTGCAGCTTGAACCGCAACAAGCGCAGCGTGGCGCTCGACCTGCGCAACGCCGAGCAGATGCAGGCCGTGAAGTCGCTGATCGAAGGGGCCGACGTGGTGGTCAACAACTTCCGCGCCGGTGTGATGGACCGCATGGGCCTGGGCTACGACGATTGCCGCGCGCTCAATCCGCGCATCGTCTATGCGGTGGGCACCGGCTTCGGCGAAACCGGGCCCTACGCCCACAAGGGCGGGCAAGACGTGCTGGCGCAGGCGATGAGCGGGGCGATCGCGCGCAAGGCCGATCCGTCGCACCCGCTGGCGACGTACCCGATCGCGCTGGCCGACTACTCGGCCGGCATGCATCTGGTGCAGGGCATCCTGCTGGCGCTGCTGCAGCGCGCGCGCACAGGCGTCGGCCAGAAGATCAGCGTCTCGCTGTACAACTCGATGCTCGCTGCGCAGATGCAGGAGGCGGCGATGATCCTGATGCGCGATGCCGAGGTCAACTGGGCCGCGATGCCGCTGTCGGGCGTATTTGAGACCGCCGATCATCCGCTGGTGCTGGTGGGCGCCTTCAAGGCCAACCCGCTGCGCGACATCTGCACCGCGCTCGAGCTGCCCGACCTGTCGCTCGACCCGCGCTTCGCCAACCTCGAGGCGCAGTTCGCCCACAAGCCCGAGCTGCAGCGCCAGCTGCGCGAGCGCTTCAAGACCAACACGCGCGCGCACTGGCTCGAGCGCCTGGAAGAGCAGGACCTGCTGTGCGCGCCGGTGCGCGACATGCGCGAGGTGCTGGTCGACCCGCAGACGCTGCACAACCGCATGATCTTGAAGAGCAGCGAGCCCGGGCAAGCGGCCTACCGTTTCATCGCCAGCCCGATTGCGATGTCGGCGGCGCCGGCGACGATGCGCCGCGCGCCGCCCCAGCTCGGAGAGCACACCGACGAGGTGTTGGCCGAGGTCGCGGCGAAGGCGAACCTCAAATGAGCAGCGGCGTTCGCTTCGAGGTGGCCGGCCACGTGGCCACGGTCACGATTGCGCGGCCCGACGTGATGAATGCGATCGATCTCGCCACCGAGGCCGAGCTGCAGCGCATCTGGAGCACGCTCGAGCAGGACCGGAGCGTGCGCGTGATCGTGCTCACCGGCGATGGCGAGCGCGCGTTCTGCACCGGCGCCGACATGAAGACCCCGTCGCCCACGCCGCCGTTGAAGGGTGTCGACTACTGGGCCGCCGCGCGGCCCGGCGGCTTCGGGGGCATCGCGCTGCGCGACACGCTCAACGTGCCGGTGATCGCGCGCGTCAACGGCTACGCGCTCGGCGGCGGCTTCGAGATGGTGCTCGGCTGCGACATCGTGGTCGCGTGCGAGGAAGCCAGCTTCGGCTTGCCCGAGCCGCTGGTGGGGCGCATGCCGCTCGACGGTGGCATGACACTGCTGCAACGCCAGATTCCGCACCGCATCGCGATGGGCATGCTGTTGACGGGTCAGCGCATCGGCGCGCAGCGCGCGCTGGAGATCGGCCTCGTCAACGAGGTGGTGCCACGCGCCGGCCTCGATGCCGCCGTGGCGCGTTGGGTCGAGCAGATCCTCGCGTGCGCGCCGTTGTCGGTGCAGGCCATCAAGCAGGTGGTGCGCGCCACCGCGTCGATGCCAGTCGCGCAGGCACAGGCGTTGCGCCTGCCGGCGCTGGTGGCGGCGCTGCAATCGGAGGATGCCGACGAGGGCGTGCGCGCGTTCCAGCAGAAGCGCAAGCCGCAATGGCAGGGCCGCTGAAGGCCGGCGCGGCGCGCGGCAGCCGGTTGGTGGCGTCGATGCGGCGCCGGCACTGGTTGCAGGCCGCCGTGTCCGCCGCGCTCGTCGGGTCGCGCTCGGTCGATGCGCAGATGCGCATCCCGCTAGCCGACATGCACAGCCACTACGGGCTGATCACGCGCTCGCTCGCCGGCTCGGGGTTGGCCGACGAACTGCGCAGCCAGCACGTCGCGCTGATGGCGTGGAAGCTGGTGGCCGACGGGCGCTGGATTCACGCCACCGCCACCGGCATCGAGCAGGTGTCGGTGCCGGAGCCCGGTGCGCTGGCGGCGCACTTCGCCGCCACGCTCGGTCGCATGAAGGCCTACCTGCGCCAGCACCAACTGAAGACGGTGCTCAGCGCCGCCGATGTCGACGCGTGCATCGCGGCCGACGGCACGCCGGGCGTCGTGCTCGCCAGCGAAGGCGCGGACTTCCTCGAAGGGCAACTGAGCCGGCTCGACGCGGCCCACGCGCAGGGGCTGCGCCACCTGCAGTTGGTGCACTACATCCGCACGCCGGTCGGCGACTTCCAGACCAAGGTGCCCGAGCATGGCGGCTTGAGCGCGCTCGGCAAGGGCTTGGTCGAGGCTTGCCAGGCCAAGGGCATCCTGGTCGATCTGGCGCACAGCACCGGCGACGCCGTCGAGCAGGCCTTGCAGATCGCGAGGCGGCCGGTGGTATGGTCGCACAGCTGGGTCGATCGCGTCGGCGGCCGCTTTGTCGACCCCGTGGGGTTCTTGCAGCGCCGCTTGTCGCTCGACCTCGCGCGCAAGATCGCTGGGCAAGGCGGCGTGGTCGGGTTATGGGGGCTCGGTCTCACGAACCCGCGCGATCGCTGGAGCGTGCGGCCGCGCGACACGCGCGGCTACGCCAACGAGATCGCACAGCTGATCGACTGGATCGGCCGCGACCACGTGGCATTCGGCACCGACATCGAAGGGGTCGGCCCGAACTGGTCGGTGAACGACTACGCCGGCGTGCGCGCCGTGGTCGATCACCTGCAGGACATGAAGCTGCCGAGCGAGACCATCCAGCGCGTGGCGTATGGCAACTACGCGCGCGTGCTGAAGGCCGCGCTCGGCTAGCGCGCTGGCGCCGCGCTCGCGCCGGCGCCTGCTGCGACGGCGCTCAATGCGCGCTGGGTTCGCCTTGCTCGCCGGCGCCCATCACTTGATGGTTACGGACCGCTTGCAGCGTTTCGGCCTGGCCTTCGGCGCGCGTCTTGGTCGATTTGGCGAGCGCTTCGCGCGGTGCGACGTTGTACGCGCGGTACAACGCCTGACCTGGCGAGCCGAGGCCACCGTCGCGGTTGGCGGCCAGCGTCTCGGCCTTGCGGTCGGCGCGCGTGCGCACCGACACCGGCTGCGGCAGCTTGTAGGCGGCGTCTTCCTCGCCGGTGGCGATGTCGCCGGCCTTGTTGGCGGCGCGGGTCTGTTCCTTCACTTCGGCGCGCGAGACGCTCTCGGCGTAGGCGGCCGCGTGCGCAAACACCGCCGCGAATGCGACGGCAGCACCGAATGCGAGCGCGCGGGTGGTCTGGTTCGGGTTCATGCAGGGACTCCTTGACATCGGCTTGGGGTTGCGCCGGTGGGTATGAGATTGGGGTGCCCGCGTTGCAGTTCGATGCCGGTGCGGTTTCAGATGCAATGCGCGCCGGTCGAAACTCGAGCGGGCGCTGACCGGAAGGTCTGCGCGGCTCCGTTGGGGGCGGCGGTCGGCGTTGTCCTACAGCGTGATGCTGCGTCGCCCGACGGTGCGCGGGCGGGCCGGGCCCCACGATGCGCCATGCTGAGCGAACCCCCTGCGCCGCGCGTGCGGGTGCTGACCGTCAATGTCCACAAGGGCTACACCGCGCTACGCCGTCGCTTCATGTTGCGCGAGCTGCGCGAAGCGGTGCGCGTGGTGGGCAGCGACCTGGTGTTCCTGCAGGAAGTGGCCGGCCCCGGCGCCAACGACCCCACGCCGCGCGCGTGGCGCCGACTCGACACCCACGGGGTCGACGGCGCGCACTACGAATTTCTGGCCGACCAGATCTGGAGCAGCCACGCCTACGGCCGCAACGCGGTGATCGACGGCCTGGACCACGGCAACGCGCTGCTGTCGCGCTACCCGATCATCGGCTTCACGAACCACGACGTGTCGATGCCGGGCGACGAGGCGCGCGGCCTGCTGCATTGCGTGATGCTGCCCGATGGCGGGCACCAGATGCTGCACGGCGTGTGCGTTCACCTCGGACTGCGCGAGTCGCATCGCAAGAGCCAGCTCGAGCGCCTGCTGGCGCTGCTGACGCGCGAGGTGCCACCCAATGCGCCGTTGATCGTTGCCGGCGACTTCAACGACTGGCGCGGACGCGCCGACGCGGTGCTGCGCAGCTGCGGCCTGGTGGAGGTGTTTCGCGCGGCGCACGGCGCGCACGCCAAGAGCTTTCCGGCGCGCTGGCCGCTGTTGCGGCTGGACCGCATCTACGTCCGCCAGGTCGCCGAGGCACATCCTTTGCCCCTACCCCGCACGCCCTGGGCGACGTTGTCGGATCACGCCCCACTGGCCGCCGAGATACAGCTATGACCCTCGATTGGACCCACGGCAACCACCTCACGCTGCTCGAGAACGGCGAGGACTACTACCCGCGCGTGTTCGAGGCGATTGCGCAGGCGCGCCGCGAGGTGCTCTTGGAAACCTTCATCCTCTTCGACGACAAGGTCGGACGCCAGCTGCAGCAGGCGCTGCTGCAGGCCGCCCGCAACGGCGCCGAGGTCCACGTGCTGGTCGACGGCTGGGGCTCGCCCGACCTCGGACCCGGCCTGCTCAAGCCGCTGGCCGACGCCGGCGTGCAGGTGCGCGCCTACGAGCCGGTGCGCGGTGCGTTCGGGAGGCGCTTGAACGTGTTCCGCCGCATGCACCGCAAGCTGGTGGTGGTGGACGACATGGTGGCGTTCGTCGGCGGCATCAACTACTCGATCGACCACCTTGCCGAATACGGCCCGATGGCCAAGCAGGATTACGCGATCGAGATCGCCGGTCCGCTGGTGCACCAGATCGGCGCGTTCTGCCGCGCCGCGCTCACCACGCCGCAGCCGCGTCGCCACGCATGGACGTGGCGGCGCGAGCAGCGGGGCCCTGCGCCTGCCGCCAGCCACGGCACCGCGGCGCTGGTGACGCGCGACAACGAGCACCACCGGCGCGACATCGAGCTGCAATACCGCACCGCGCTGCGCCTGGCGCGCAAGCGCGTCGTGATCGCCAACGCATACTTCTTCCCCGGCTATCAGCTCTTGCACGAGATGCGCCGCGCCGCGCGCCGCGGCGTGAGAGTGGATTTGATCGTGCAGGGTGAGCCCGACATGGCGATCGTGCGCTTCGCGGCGTCGATGCTGTATGCGCACCTGATCCGCGCCGGCGTGCACGTGTTCGAGTACTGCGCACGGCCGTTCCACGGCAAGGTGGCGGTCTTCGACGACGAATGGGCCACGGTGGGATCGAGCAACCTCGATCCGCTCAGCCTGGCGCTGAACCTGGAAGCCAACGTGGTGGTGCGCGATCCCGACTTCGCGCTGCAGTTGCGCGAGCGGCTCGACGAGCTGATCGATCACAGCTGTCGCGAGGTGAAGCTCGCGCCGCCGACCCCGTGGTCGTCGGCGCTGGCGCAGGTGCGCAGCTTCTTCGTGTTCCACTTCGTGCACCGCTTTCCGAGCTGGGTGGAGTGGCTGCCGCACAGCACGCCGCGCGTCGAGACCCTGCGCCCGCCGTCGCTCGAGCCCAAGCCGCGCCACGTGATCGCGCGCCCGGCGCGCCGCATGGACCAGTCGGGCACCGCGGGCAGCGCCGCCGGCGCCCGCTGAGGATGGCCGTCGCGCCCGCACGGCCGCGCGCGCGGGCCGCGTGGGCGCGCATCCGGCAGATCGCACCGTGGGCGCTGGCGCTGGTGGTGCTCGCGTTGCTGGTGCACCAGGCCGGCACGATCGCGTGGCCCGAGGTGCTGAACTCGCTCAAGCGGCAGCCGCCACTCGGCTTGGCGGTGGCAGCGCTGCTCGCGCTCGGCAGCCATGCCCTGTTCAGCAGCTACGACCTGGTGGCGCGCCACGAAACCGGCCATCGGGTGTCGACGCCGCGCACGCTCGGCATTGCTGCCACCTGCTATGCGTTCAACCTGAACTTCGGCTCGCTGGTGGGTGCGCTGGCGATGAAGCTGCGGCTCTATGCGCGCGCCGGCCTGCCGGCGCAGCAGGTGGCGCGCATCATCGTGGTGGCGGTGGTCACCAACTGGGTGGGCTACCTTGCGCTCGGCGGTCTGGTGCTGGCGCTGGCACCGCCACACTTGCCGGCGCAGATTCAACTGTCGGACGCTGCGGTGCGCGCGATCGGCGCGTTGATGGTGGCGCTCGCCGCGACGTACCTGACGCTGTGCATCGTGCGCCACGGCCGCGAGGTGCGGGTGCGCAGCCTGCGCTTCGCGTTGCCGCAGCCCCGCGTGGCGCTGTGGCAGTTCGCGGTGTCGATCGCCAATTGGGCGCTGATGGGCGTGATCGTCTGGGTGCTGCTCGAGCGCGCGGCCCCGTACCCGACCGTGCTCGCGGTGTTGTTGCTGGCGGCGGTGGCGGGCGTGGCGACACACGTGCCCGCGGGGCTCGGTGTGATCGAAGCGGTGTTCGTCGCGTGCCTCGGCGGCGAACTCGGCAGCGCCGACGTCCTGGCCGCGCTGCTGAGCTATCGTGCGCTGTACTACCTGCTGCCGCTGGCGGCGGCTGCGATCGGCTATGCGGTGGTCGAGGCGTCGACGCGACGCGCGCCGGAAGGTCGCTACAGGCGGCCGCTGAGCAGCAGCACCACCAGCACCAGCACCACCACGCCGATGCCGCCGCTGGGCCAGTAGCCCCAGCTGGTGCTGTGTGGCCAGGTGGGCAGCGCACCCACCAGCAACAGGATCAGGATGATCAACAGGATCAAGCCGAGGCTCATCGACGTCTCCTTCGCCGGTCCACCCGGCACTGCGAGCCACAGCAATCGGCGTGCCCAAAGCGCGCTGACGGCGTCGTGCTGCATGGCATCATCGAAAGACTAGGGCCGTCGGCACGACGCCGCGGCATGCACCGCGAGGGCATCGATGAGCGGGTTCCTGATCTTCGTGATGCTGGTGCTGGCGTTCGGCCTGCTCGCGACGTGGCAGCGCCAGCTGTCGCTGAAGCGCGAAGCATTCATCCGCAGCTTCAACCTGCCGCAGGGGCTGTTCGATCGGCTGCAGAAGCGGCACCCCGGCCTCGGTCTGAAGGAATGCCAACTGGTCGCGCATGGACTGCGCCAGTTCTTTCTCGCCCACCTGAAGAGCGGGCGCCGCTACGTGTCGATGCCGTCGCAGATCGCCGACGACCTGTGGCACGAGTTCATCCTGTTCACCAAGAACTACGACGCGTTCTGTCGGCGCGCGTTCGGCGGCTTCCTGCATCACACGCCGGCCATCGCGCTCGGCAGCGCTCGCCAGAGCAATGCAGGCCTGCGTCGCTGCTGGTGGCAGGTGTGCTTGGAGGAGAACATCAACCCCAAGTCGCCGACACGGTTGCCGCTGCTGTTCGCGCTCGACACCAAGCTGGGCGTGCCCAACGGCTTTCGCTACGTCGCCGACTGCGAGGCGTTGCGGCGCAGTGGCCGCGATGAACCCGCGCTGCATTGCGGCGGCGACTTCTCCAGCAGCAGTGTCGACGGCGGCACCGACGGCTTCGGAGATGGTGGCGGCGGTGGCGACGGCGGCAGCAGCGGCGATGGGTGCGGCGGGGGTGGCTGCGGCGGCGGCGACTAGCGACGCGCGCGTCGCGATGCCAGCGGTCGCGAAGCACCGGCCGACGTGCCCTAGCATCCGCTCCCTCACCCGCGTGGAGAGTCCCGTGACACACATCCCTGGCATCGCAGCGATCGCGTGCATCCTCGCGCTCGTCGTCGGCGGCGCGCACGCCCAGGCGACGGCGCCGAAAGAGGCCACCGACGCGACCCGCGCCGCCAACCGCGCGCAGAAGGTCGAGCTGCCGCTGGCCGACAGGCAATCGTTCGACGACGCGGCGCGCGGGTTGATCGAGCCGTTCGGCGACAAGGTCGTGATGCGCACCGACGGCGCACGGCCGGCCTGGACGCTGAAGGGCTACGAGTTCCTCGGCAGCGAGGAGTCGCCCGACAGCGTGCACCCGGGGTTGTGGCGCCACGCGCGCGCCAACATGGCCAACGGCCTGTTCAAGGTGACCGAGCGGCTGTACCAGGTGCGCGGTCTCGACATCGCCAACATGACGATCGTCGAAGGCGACAGCGGGCTGGTCGTGATCGACCCGCTGATCAGCATGGAGGTGGCGCGCGAGGCGATGCTGCTGTACTTCAAACACCGGCCGCGCCGCCCGGTGGTGGCGGTGATCTACACGCACAGCCACGTCGACCACTTCGGCGGCGCGCGCGGCGTGGTGAGCGACGACGAGGTCACGAGCGGCAAGGTCACCGTGTGGGCGCCCGCCGGCTTCATGCAGGAGGCGGTGGGCGAAAACGTGATCGCCGGCAATGCGATGGGGCGGCGCGCGGTGTTCCAGTTCGGCGCGCTGCTGCCGCGCGGCGAGCGTGGGCAGGTCGACGCCGGGCTCGGCAAGGCGGTGTCGGCCGGCAGCGTGACGCTGATCGCGCCGACGCGGCTGATCGAGAAGCCGGTCGAGACCCACCGCATCGACGGCATCGACATCGTCTTCGAGCTGACGCCCGGGGCCGAAGCGCCGGCCGAGATGATCATGCACTACCCGCAGCTGCGCGTGCTCAACATGGCCGAGATCGCGACGCAGAACTTCCACAATCTGCTGCCGATGCGCGGTGCGCTGGTGCGCGACGCGCTCGCCTGGTCCAAGTACATCGGCGGTGCGCTCGACCGCTACGGCGAGCAGACCGACGTGCTGATCGCGCAGCACAACTGGCCCGTGTGGGGCCCCGAGCGGGCCCGGGCCTACCTGGCGCGCCAGCGCGACGCCTACAAGTTCCTGCACGACCAGACGGTGCGGCTGATGAACCACGGCTACGTCGGCAGCGAGATCGCCGAGATGATCAAGCTGCCGCCCAGCCTGGCGCAGGACTGGTCGGTGCATTCGTTCTACGGCATGCAGAAGCACAACGTGCGCGCGATCTACCAGCGCTACCTCGGCTACTACGACGCCAACCCGGCCAACCTCGATGCGCTGCCGCCGGTGGCGGCGGCGCGCAAGACCGTGCAGTACATGGGCGGTGCCGACGCGGCGCTGCAGAAGGCGCGCGAGGACTTTGCGCGCGGCGAATACCGCTGGGTCGCGCAGCTGGCCTCGCAGGTGGTGTTCGCCGACCCGTCGAACCAGGCGGCGCGCAACCTCGGTGCCGACGCGCTCGAGCAGCTCGGCTACCAGGCCGAATCGGCGACCGCGCGCAACGCGTACCTGCAGGGCGCCGCCGAGCTGCGCCAGGGCGTGCCGCAGCTGCCCTCGACCACCGTGACGAGCGCCGATGTCGTGCGGGCGCTGCCGCTGGAGATGTTCTTCGACTTCCTCGGCGTGCGGCTGAACGGCGACAAGGCGCAGGGCAAGCGCACGCAGATCAACTGGCGCTTCACCGACACGCGGCAGGACTTCGTGCTGCGCCTGGACAACAGCGCGCTCACCGTGTCGCCCGATCGCCAGGCCAGCGATGCCGACGTCACCGTGACGCTGACCCGCGCGGTGCTCGACGACATCACGCTGCGCAAGACCACGTTCCCGGCCGCGCTCGCCTCGGGCCAGATCGGGGTGGCCGGACGCGCCGACAAGCTGATCGAGCTGCTGTCGATGCTCGACACCTTCACGCCGGCGTTCCCAGTGGTCGAGCCGCGGCCGGCGCGCTAGTGCGCCGCGCCGCGCGGCGTCATTGCCGCGGCCGCAGCGCGCGCCAGCCGACGATCAGCGCCAGCACGCCGGCCAGGCCCACCAGCTTGGCCAGCGCGCCGAGCGCCATGCCGAGGCGGCACGGCCACGTGAGCCACCACCCGTCGAGGTGACCGAAGGTCAGCGTGAGCCAGCTGAAGCCGTTCTCGACCAGGTCGCCCACCACCATCAGCGGCAGCGCCCAGCCGAGCGCATTGAGCGCTCTGGGCACCGCGCGGCCGTGGCGGTTGAACGCCGCGGCGTGCGCGAACGCGCGCGCCGCCAGCGTCGACAGCACGTACGCGTAGCACACGATCAGCACGCAGTCCCACACCAGCGCCCAGCGCGGTGCGTGAAACTGCAGCGCCGTCTTCCACCACTCGAAGTCGAGCGAGAACAGCGCGCTCAGCTGCCACCACTGGAAGCGCCAGTTCGCATGCAGAACCTCGCCCACGCCCGCGGCGTGTCCGACCAGCAGCCACCCCAACAGCCCGATCAGTGCACAGCCGAGCACGAGGTAGCCCCACCACCAGACGCTGAGGCCGGCATGGCGCCACACGGTGTCGGCCGGAAAGCGGGCATCCCACTGCGCGACCGCCGGGTGCTCGGCCATGCGCACCGGCACGTCCGGTGCATCGTCGATGGCGACCGCGCGCGAGTCGCGCAAGGCCATGCCGGTGAGGGCCCACAGCGGCGTGGCCTGCAGCTGGCAGTGCACGCGCCGCACTGCCGTGCCGCCGGCCACCGGGTCGGGCCGGCCGCTGGCCTGCTGCACCGCGCGTGCGACCGCGGCCTCGACCGCGCCTTCGGTGTCGAGCGGCTGTCCCGCGTGGCGCAGCCGCAACCCGCACTGCACCGCCTGCGACACCAGCCACAGCAAGGGTGCGCGCGCCAGCGCACCCTCGGTCAGCACATAACCGCCGCCGACGTCGCAGTGCGCCCCGCGAAACCACAGCTGCTCGATCGAGCCGTGGCGGCCATCGGCCGCGGGCAACGGCCCGTTGTCCTCGGCGTAGCCACGCGGCACGAACTGCGCGCGGTGCTCGTCTAGCGCGAGCGCGTGCCGCACGTGCACGAAGCGCTTGCCTTTCAACGTGGGCTTGGCCTGGATGCGCAGCGAGAACGGCCACAACCCCACCGTCTGCACGGTGTCCCACACGCCGACGAACTCGATCAGCGCGCGGCGCTGCGGCGCTGGCGCGAAAAGCCGCGACGCCTGCTGGCCGATCGCATCGCCCTGCGGCGTGGCCTGGGAGAAGTACAGGTGCAGCAGCGTCGGCACCAGCGGCTGCAGATGCGGCTCGAGAATGCCGAAGCGGTTCACCAGCCCGCCAATGCTGCGCGCGGTGAACGCCCCGCGCGAGAAGCCGAACAGCCAGATCTGGTCATCGGCGCCGCGCCAGTGGCGCATCAGGAACAGGTAACCCTCGGCGATGTTGTCGAACACGCCACGCCCGAACGCCAGGCCATCGATGCGCTCGAAGAAACGTCGCGCGCTGTCCCAGGCGGTGATGCCCGGTACCTCGCCCGGGTTGCCGACACCGGGGTCGTAGAACACCACGCGCTCGGCGTCGGGGTCGGTGAGCAGCAGCTCGGCGAGCGCGACCACGTGGGTGTCGCTGGCGACTCCGGTGAGGTTGTTGTTGGTGCCGTCGCACAGGAGCACGAGCTGCCGCATGGGCGCGTTTGTAGCGGCGATCGTGCGCAGTGACAAGGCGCGCGCTGTGTCGAAGCGTCAGGCCGCGTCGCGCAACCAGGCCTCGCTGCGTTGCCACAGCTCGGCCGCGAGCACGCCGTCGCGCGCCAGGCGGCTGGGTTCCTTCGGACGGCAGCGGTCGTAGTACAAGCCGCTGTCGTGCGCCACGACGGGCGCCGTCGCGCAATGCAGCGTGGTGCGCGCACCTTCTTCGGTGGACAGCATCGTCAGCTTGATCAGCGCGCGCAGCGGCCACGGCACTTGTCGCCACACGTCGCTGGCCACGACGCCCGGATGCAATGCATACGTCGTGACGCCGCTGCCGGCCAGGCGGCGCGCGAGCTCGGCGCTGAACAGAACGTTGGCGAGCTTCGACACGCTGTACTCGGGCAACCCCGAGCGCGTGGCGGTGGGCCGGCGCAGCGCGGCCCAGTCCAGGCCGCGCGCGCGGTAGTGTGCTTTGCTGGCCACCGTGACGATGCGCGCCGGCGCCGATGCGCGCAGACGCTCCAACAGCAACTGCGTCAGCAGGAAGTGCCCGATGTGGTTGACGCCGAACGCGAGCTCGAAGCCCGAGCCCGTGAGGCCGCGTGCGCCGGCGAGCCCGGCGTTGTTGATCAGCAAGTGCAGCGGCAGGCCGCGCGCCAGCCAGGCCCGCGCACACTGCCGCACCGAATCGAGGCGGCCGAGGTCGAGCGGCAGCGCCTCCGGTACCGGCGCGTCGGCGCCGGCGGGCATCGTCGCGAGCGCGGCCTGCGCGCGTTCGAGCGAGCGGCAGGCGATGAACACCTGCGCGCCGCGCGCCACCAGCTCGCGCGCGGTGACCAGCCCGATGCCGGTGTTGGCGCCGGTGATCAGCGCCACGCGCCCGCGCAGACTGCCGCCGTCCACGGTGGTCATGGCGCGCCAGCGTAGCGGACTTGCGGGTCGGCCGTTGCTCGTGCAAGCGAGGGGGGCGCCGCCGTGTTGTCCTGCGGCATCATGCAGCACGTGGAACCCGGTATGGATCAGGACGAGCAAGACGGCGATGCGTTCAGGCACGTTCCGGCGCTGCGCGGCAAGCTGACGCCGGCCGAGCAATCCGAATTGCGCGTCACCGTGCAGCGGATCGAGCAATGGGACCAGCGCGCCCGCTCGCGTGGCATGAGCGCCGACTGGCGGCGCCCCGACGCCGAGCTCGAGGCGACGCGGCGCGCGCTGCTGGGCGAGCACGTGAACGCTCGCGATTTGTGGGTCTACGGCTACGGCTCGCTGATGTGGGACCCGGGTTTCCATTTCGCCGAGGTGCGTCTGGCAGATTTGCATGGTTACCGGCGGCGCTTTTGCTTCAAGTCCACGCTCGGTCGCGGCTCGCGCGAGCAGCCCGCGCTGATGCTGTCGCTGGAGCCCGGCAGCGGCTGCTGCACCGGGCTGGCGTTTCGTATTGCCGCCGATCTGGCGGATGGCGAATCGGCCATCCTGTGGCGGCGCGAGATGATCCGCGGCAGCTACACCCCGGCGCTGCTACCGATCAGCACGCCGCAAGGTGACGTGACGGCGCTCGTGATGACCGCCAACACGACGCATGCCGACTACGTCGGCGAGCTGCCACTCGACGGTGCGGCCGCGATGATCGCCTGCGCCGCCGGCATGCTCGGCAGCAACCGCGACTACCTCGAGCAGCTGGCGCGCCAGCTTGCGATGCTCGGCATCGACGACCCGTACGTCGCGCAGCTGCAGCAGCGCGTGCGCGCGCTCGCCGGTGTCCATTCACTCGAAGGGTTGGCGCTGAAGTAACAGCGCTTCTCGGCCGCGACGACGCGCGCCTAGAATACACACGGTTACATTCGGCTCCATCGCACGAGCTGTTCACAAGCAAAGGGGACACCGCATGAGCGACGCCATGATCGTCGAGCCGTACCAGGAATCGCGGATCGAAGACGAACCGATCCTCGGCCCGGTGCTGGCAATGCCCGATGGCAGCTTCAAGCGTCTGTCGTGGCTCGAACGCGTGCTCGTCAGGTTGCATCTGACGAATGCCAAGGCGCTCGAGGCCCGCTACTACCGGCCGCTCGGTTCCTGACGCGGTTGCGGTGCCGCGCCGCGCGAGCGCCGCGGCGCGATCGACCCTTCCCTTCGACCCTTCAACACAGGCAGCCCGGACGCGACGGTTCGAGGGCCAGCCGCTATCCCGCGTAGCTCACCGCGCAGCCGAACGGTTCGGTGCTCGGCACCGCGACCTTGCGGCCGGCCAGCAGGTCCTCGAGCGCGGCGCGCACATGGTTGTGCGCGGTGGCCACCTCCTGCGGGTCGCGCGATTCGCTGTCGTCGATGCCGCCGGCGTACACCAGCTTGCCATTGGCCGCGATGACGAACGTGTGGTCGGCCGTGGTCGCGCCGTAGCGGTGACCCATCGTGCCCGGCTCATCGATCAGCAATGCGCTCGGCGCGCCGCCGCGCTGGCGATTGAACGCCTCGGCCTGCGCGGGTGGCAGGTAGTCGCCGCGTGACGGATGGGTGGACAGCACGCTCAGCCAGACGATCCCCTTGCCGATCGCCCAGCGTTGCAGCTCGGGCATGCGTTTGCTCGCGTACTGCGCGGCGGCGAACGGGCACGACGTGCTGGTCCACTCGAGCACCACCGTTTTGCCCTTGAACTCGGCCAACGTGCGGCGGCGGCCGCTGGTGTCGGGCACGTCGAACGCGGGAGCCGTCTTGCCGAGCTGCGCTTGCGGTGCCGGGTCGGCCCAGACGCTGCGGCCCGCGCAAGCGGTCCATGCAGCCGCGGCGCCGGTGAAGAGAAAGCTTCGCCTGCTCATCGCGTGCTCCTCGTGCATGCAGTTCGCCAGCCATCACTGTAAGCCTGCTGGCGTCAGGGTGGCCATGGCCGGGCGCGCGGCGCTTTGCTAGCCTCGCGCTCTCGCGCCGGTACCCTCCGCTCAGCGCGCACGCCGCGCGAGCAGGCGCGGCGCGACATCGCGATGAAGCTCGTCGTCTTCGGTTCCACCGGTGGCACCGGCCAGCAGCTGGTGGCGCAAGGGCTCGCCGCGGGCCACGAGGTCACCGCATTCACGCGCCAACCCGAGGCCATGGCCAAGCGCCTCGGCCTCACCGTGATGGCCGGCAGCCTGCACGACTCGCAAGCCGTGGTGCAGGCGCTGGCAGGATGCGACGCGGTGCTGAGCGCGCTCGGCGGCAGCCCTTTGCGTCGGCGCGAGCGCGTGTGCTCGGGCGCAATGGCGCGCATCGTGCCGGCGATGCGGAAGCAAGGCGTGCGCCGCGTGATCGCGATCTCGACCTTCGGCGCCGGCGATTCGCGCCCGCAGGTGGGCTGGCTGGCGCGTCATCTGGCGTTCGGCGTCGTGCTGCGCAGCGAGGTGGCCGACAAGGAAGCGATGGAGGCGCTGCTCGCCGACAGCGGCCTCGACTGGACCGTCGTGCGCGTGGGCCTGCTGAGCGACGAGCCGCCGCACGGCGCCTGGCGCGCGGCCGACGACGGCTCGATCCGCGGCATGGGCAAGGTCACGCGCGCCGACGTGGCCGCGTTCATGATCGCCCAGCTGGCGAGCCCGCTCTGGCTGCGGCGCCGACCGGTGCTCGTCAGCGGCGCGTGAACGCGCGCGCCGCACGCGGCACAATGAGCCGCTTCGCGTCGCCGCCGCTTCTTCCATGGTCACCCTCGACTACCTCATCACTTCGCTGATCGTCGTGCTGATCCCCGGCACCGGCGTCGTCTACACGGTGTCGACCGGCCTGGTGCGCGGCCGGCGTGCCAGCTTCTACGCCGCGCTCGGCTGCACGGCCGGCATCGTGCCGCACCTGCTGGCCACGGTGCTCGGGCTGGCCGCGCTGCTGCACATGAGCGCACTGGCGTTCCTGCTGCTCAAGTTCGCCGGCATGGCGTACCTGTTCTACCTCGCGGTCGCAACCTGGCGCGACAAGCAGGCGTTCGCGCTCGACGCGCCGGCCGCTGCGCTCGACGCCTGGGGCATCGTCGTGAAGGCGTTCCTGATCAACATCCTGAACCCGAAACTGTCGATCTTCTTCCTCGCCTTCCTGCCGCAGTTCGTCGCCACCGATGCGCCATCGGCGTTGCCGCAGCTGCTGTTGCTGAGCGGCGTCTTCATGGCCATGACGTTCGGCGTGTTCGTGCTCTACGGCGTGGCGGCGCATGCGTTCCGGCGCGCGGTGATCGACTCGCCGACGGTGCAGGCGTGGTTGCGGCGCGGCTTCTCGGCTGCCTTCGCCGGCCTGGGCATCAACCTCGCGCTGTCGGACCGCTGAGCGCCTGATGGACGACGGCGATCGTCCGCCGGTGCTCGCGCATCAGCGTTTCGCGGCCGCGCGCGCGGATTTGGCGGGGCTCGAGCTGGCGGCGCGCTTCGAGCGCATCCACGCCGTCAACCTGTGGGGTGCCGCCACCTCGGTGTCGGGCCTGGGCTCCGAGCCTGCGGCGGTCGGCGCACTGGCCGCCGAGCTGCCGGCGCTGCTGCGCGCGCTGCAGGCGCGCTCGATGCTCGATGCGCCGTGCGGCGACGCGCGCTGGATCAACCGGCTCGCGCTCGACGTGGACTACACCGGCATCGACATCGTGCCGGCGCTGATCGTCGACCTGCAACGCCGTGCCGTCGCCGGCGAGCTGCGTGGCCGCTATCTGCGGGCCGACATCACGCGCGACCCGTAGCCGCGCGCCGACGCCGTGCTGTGCCGCGACGCGCTGGTGCATCTGTCGTTCGCGCACATCGCACGCGCCATCGACAACCTGCGCCGAAGCGGCGCCCGGCTGGCTGATCACCACCACGTTCACTGGGTGGCAGCGCAACAACGACTGCGACGACGGCGACTGGCGCGCGCTCAACCTGTGCCGGCCGCCGTTCAGCTGGCCGGCACCGCACGCGCTGCTGGACGAGCGCTGCGACGAGGCCGGCGGCGCATACCGCGACAAGAGCCTGGGTGTCTGGCGGCTCGATGCGCTGTAGGGCGCGAGCCCTCCTACACTGCGCGCTGGCTTCACCCCAACAAGGAGACAAGCATGGCCATGACCGCTCCCGTGTGGGTCGGTGTGTGGGCGCCGCGCGCCCAAGGGTTGCTGCGCATCGTCGTCGGCTACCTGTTCCTGACGCACGGCACTGCCAAGCTGTTCCACGTGCCGCACGTGGCGATGTTCGACAACATCCAGCTGATGTCGCTGATCGGGCTGGCCGGCGTGATCGAGGTGGTGGGTGGGCTGCTGGTGCTGATCGGCCTGTTCACGCGGCCCGCGGCGTTCATCATGTCGGGCGAGATGGCATTCGCCTACTTCATGGCGCACGCGGCGCAAGGCAACGTGCTGGTGCCGATGCTCAACCAGGGCGAGAGCGCGGTGCTGTTCTGCTTCGTCTTCCTGTTCTTCGCCGCGGCCGGCGCCGGCGCCTGGGGCATCGACACGATGCGCGCCGCGCCGCGGGCCTGAGGCGTGCGCGCGCACGCGGCGCCGAGGTTCGCATGAGCGGCGGCTTCTACGAAAGCCGCGTGTTCCCGTGGCTGAACGACCGGTTCAGCGCCGACCCGTCGCTCGAGAAGATCCGCGCCGACGCGGTGGCGCCGGCGCGCGGCCGCGTGGTGGAGATCGGCTTCGGCAGCGGGCTCAACCTCGCGCACTACACGACTGCGGTGTCGTCGCTGGTCGCGGTGGAACCCAACGACGGCATGCACGCGCGGGCCCGCGCGCGCATCGCCGCGGTGCGCTTTCCGATCGAAGTGATCCGCGGCACCGCCGAACAGATGCCGCTGCCCGACGGCGGCTTCGACACCGCGGTCAGCACGCTCACGCTGTGCACGGTGGCCGATCCGGCGCGCGTGCTCGCCGAACTGCGCCGTGTGCTGCGCGCCCACGGGCGGCTGCTGGTGATGGAGCACGGCCTGTCGGAGGACGAGGGCGTCGCGCGCTGGCAGCGCCGGCTCAATGGCCTGCAGCGCGTGGTCGCCTGCGGCTGCCGCCTGAACCGCCCGATCGCCGAGCTGGTGCAGGCGCACGGCTTCCGCTTCGAGTCGATGCGCAAGTTCTATGTGCCGGGCATGCCGCGCACGCACGGCTGGGTGACCGTCGGCAGCGCCGTCAAGTCGCTCTGAACGCATGGGCGAGCCACGCGCTCATCGGGCCGTGCGGTGATGTCTGCGCTCGACCTGTACGGCCTGGAGCGCAGTGTCTACACGCGCATCGCCCGCCTGGCGCTGGAGGAGAAGGGCGTGCCCTACGTGCTGCACGACGTCGAGATCTTCGGGCCCAGCGGCGTGCCGCCCGAGCACCTGGCGCGTCACCCGTTCGGGCGCATCCCGGCGCTCGCGCACGACGGCTTCGTGCTGTACGAAACCGGCGCGATCACGCGCTACGTCGACGAGGCGTTTGCCGGCCCGCCGCTGCAGCCGCACGAGCCGGCGCGGCGCGCCCGCATGAACCAGCTGATCGGGGTGTTCGATGCCTACGGCTACCGGCCGATGGTGTGGGGCGTCTACGTCGAGCGCGTCGGCCAGCCGCAACGCGGCCGCACACCTGACGAAGCGGTGATCGCAGCCGCGCTGCGCGACGCGCAGCGCTGCCTCGAGGCGGTGCTTGCGCTGCGCAGCAGCACGCCGTGGCTGCTCGGCAGCGAGCCGACCTTGGCCGATCTGCACGCCTACCCGATGCTGCGTGTGCTGTCGCTGGCCCCCGAGGGCGCTGCGCTGCTGCAGCGCCACCCGTCGCTGCAGCGCTGGCTCGAGCTCATGCAGCAGCGCCCGAGCGTGCAGCGCACGCGCTCGAGCCGCGAACCGGCTGCATCCTAGGCCAACGATCGAGCGCATCGTGGCGAACGACTTCGTGCTGCTCGCCACCGGTGCCGCGGTGGCCGGCTTCGTGCAAGGGTTGTCGGGCTTCGCGTTCGGCATGGTCGCGATGTCGATCTGGGTGTGGGGCATCGAGCCCCACGTGGCTGCGGTGATGACGGTGACCGGCGGCCTGGCGGGCCAGCTGGTGCAGGCGTTCACCGTGCGACGCGGGCTGCGGCTGCCAGCGCTGCTGCCGTTCCTGCTCGGCGCGGCGGTCGGCGTCCCGCTGGGCGTCGCGCTGCTGCCGCATCTCGACACAGGGCTCTTCAAGCTGACGCTCGGCATCATCCTGGTGGTGTGCTGCCCGGCGATGCTGCTGGCGCACCGGCTGCCGCGCCTGCGCTGGGGCGGCCGCGCCGGTGACGGTGTGGCCGGCGCGGTGGGCGGGCTGATGGGCGGCATCGGCGGCTTTCCCGGCGTGGTGCCGACGCTGTGGTGCACCTTGCGCGGCTTCGACAAGGACCTGCAGCGCACCGTGGTGCAGAACTTCAACCTCGCCGCGCTGGCCGCCACGATGGCGGTCTATCTGGCCAGCGGTGCCGTCACGCGCGAGATGCTGCCGCTGGCCGCGGTGGTGATTCCAGCGCTGCTGGTGCCGTCGCTGCTGGGCGCGCGCGTCTACGTGGGCTTGAGCGAGCTGGCGTTCCGACGCGTCGTGCTGACGCTGCTCACCGGCGCCGGTGTCGCGATGATCGTCGCCGGCACGCGCGCCTAGACGCCCGCCGCGGCGCGCGACCCGACGCCGCGTGCGCGCCGGACTGCCGCCGGTGAGCGCGGCACCGACGCGAGTGGACGTAACAGCTGCGCCGTATTCACGCGGTGCCATTTCACGCGCGCCGCCGCAGCCGCTGCGTGTTCGCCAAATTTCGCGCGCTCGGCCACGCCGACGCACGACCGCGGGCTCGACTTTGCGGCCGCGCAGCCGAAGAGCAGGCCACCCGGGTTCCGCAGTTGCGCACGCGCCACGCGCGTGCCGCGGTCCGCAGCAGCGACCGGGTTTGCAGAAAGGCTCTCATGCTGCGCGCCGTCACGCTGGTCATCGTCCTCGGGTGGAGTGCGCTCGCCGTGCACGCCGAGGCGGTGTCGCCGGTCATCGTGCCGCCTGCGGCGACCGAGCCCGCGGCCGATGCGGAGCCGCCGCTCAAGTGGCTGCCGCCGCCGCGCCAGCTCACGGTGCAGCTGCCCGGCATGAGCCATCACTTCGACGACCCGGTCGACAGCCACGGCAACCCGATGCCGGGGCGCGAGTTCAACGAGCGCAACTGGGGCATCGGCATCCAGCTCGAGCGCGCGCTGACCGGCGAGTGGTCGCAATGGGTCAGCAAGGTCTCGTTCGGCGTCATGAAGGACAGCCTCGACGCGATGGGCCTGTACGCCGGCTACACCTGGCAGAAGCGCCTGCTCGACACGCCGACCTACTCGGTCGACCTCGGCGGCGGCGGCTTCCTGTTCTGGCGCACGCTGGAGTTCGACGGCCCGCACCTGCTCGTCCCGGCGGTGCTGCCGGTGCTGTCGGCCGAGTGGAAGAGCCTGCGCCTGGGCGTCAACGTGGTGGCGGTGCCGCGCTGCCAATTCAGCGGCGGCACGATGCCGGGCGTGGTCTACCTGCAGTTCACCAAGGCGTTCTAGCGCCTGGCGGACAATGCCGCCGCCCGGCATCGCCGGCGAGGAGGCCCGCATGGAGTCCGCAGCGCCGCTGCTCGTCAGCCAGTGGATCGTGCGCGTGTGCCTGTTCGCGTTCGCGGCGATCGCGCTGGTCGGCGGCGCGTTGCAGATGGTGCTCGGCCAGCCTGACACGTCGCCGCGCCTGGACAACGTGCACCGCTTCATGGCGGGCATCTACTTCGGCATGGGCGCGATCTGCCTGTGGGCCGGCATCACGGTGCGCCAGCAGGGCACGCTGGTCGACCTGATCGCGCTCGGCGTGCTGCTGGCCGGTTGCGGCCGGTTGGTGTCGATGCGCAAGGTCGGGCTGCCGCAGCCGCGCGGCGTGTGGATCGGCTATCTGGTGCCCGAGCTGGCGCTGCCGTTCGTGGTCTGGGCTGCACACCACGCGCGCTGAGCGACCGGCGTACGATGCCAGCGCGCCGACCGCGGCGCGTGCAGAAGGAGCCGTCATGACGACACGCGGTTTTGTGGTCACGCACGCCGACGGCGCGCACTTCGAGTGCGGCCTGCGCGCGTTCTTCGAGTACCGCGACCTCGGCATCGCAGAGGCCACCGACGGGCGCGTGGTGGCGCACGTGATCCGCGCCGCGGCCGGCACCGAGTTCGCCAGCCAGCCGCACCTGCACGAGGCGACATTCCAGTTGGTCTACGTGCTGAAGGGCTGGGTCGAGTTCGAGTACGAAGGCCACGGCCGTGTGCGCCTGCAGGCCGGCTCGTCGGTCTACCAGCCGCCGCGCATCCGGCATCGGGAGCTCGGCCACAGCGACGACCTCGAGCTGCTCGAGATCGTGATGCCGGCCGACTTCAAGACCGTCGAGGTCGACCGCGTGCAGGCCGAGCCGCACGCGGCGGGTGCCGCGTGAGCGCTGCGGCCGCCAGCGCACCGGCGCCGTTGACGCTGCGCGCGTTGCAGGTGCGCGCGGTGCACGCGCCGCTGAAGCGGCCGCTGCAGACCAGTGGCGGCACGGTGCGCGTCGCCCCGCTGGCGCTGATCGACCTGCTCACCGAGCAGGGCGTGACGGGCCGCGCCTACCTGTTCTGCTACACGCCGCTGGCGCTCAAGCCGGTGGTGCAGCTGCTGCAAAACCTGTCGGAGTTCCTGCGCGGCGACGTGGTGGCGCCGCTGGAGCTCGACCTCAAGCTGCAGCGCACGTTTCGTTTGCTGGGCGCCACCGGCCTCACCGCCATCGCGATGGCCGGCGTCGACATGGCGGCGTGGGATGCGCAGGCGCGTGCGGCCGGGCTGCCGCTGGCGCGCCTGCTCGGCGGCGCGCTGCGCAAGGTGCCAGCGTACAACAGCTGCGGGCTGGGCATCATCGGCGCCGCGCGCGCGGCCGACGAAGCGATGGAACTGCTGGCGCCGGGCTTTCGGGCCGTCAAGGTGCGGCTCGGCTACCCCGAGGTGCGCACCGACGTCGAGGCGGTGCGCGCGGTGCGCCGCGCGGTCGGTCAGGGCGTGCAGTTGATGAGCGACTACAACCAGACGCTCAGCGTCGCCGAGGGCCTGCGCCGCTGCGACGCGCTGGCCGACGAAGGGCTGGCGTGGATCGAGGAACCCACGCGCGCCGACGACGCCGACGGCCACGCGCAGATCCGCCGCAAGTCGCGCGTGCCGATCCAGATCGGCGAGAACTGGTGGGGCCCGCACGAAATGGCGCGCCACCTGGCCGCCGGCGCGTGTGACCTCGGCATGCCCGACGCGATGAAGATCGGTGGCGTCACGGGCTGGCTGCGCGCGGCCGCACTGGCGCAGGCGCAGGGGCTGCCGCTGTCGAGCCATCTGTTCCCGGAAATCAGCGCGCACCTGCTGGCGGTGTCACCGACCGCGCACTGGCTCGAGTACGTCGACTGGGCCGAGCCGGTGCTGCGCGAACCGTTGCGAATCGATGACCAGGGCGACGCAGTGATCGCCGACGCGCCGGGCAGCGGCATCGACTGGGATGACGCGGCGGTGCAGCGCATGCTGGTGGCTTGACCGCGGTCAAGCCCACGGGCAAACCCGTCCCCCTGATTTAGTATGTTTTGATTGACTTTTCGTTTTCGCAGCGCAGGATCGCGCGGTCGCTTCTCGCATCTCCATGCACCTCTGCCTGGCAGAGTGAGGCGCTGATCCGACAAAGCCCGCGCGCCGTTGGGGGATGGCGCGCGGTCTGGGCCCTGTGCAAGCCGGGCCGCCGGTGTTCCCCTGCGGTAAACAGTTGGGAAGAAAAATGCGCATTCTGAAAGCTCTCACGATTCTTGGGTTGGCGTCCGGATGGACATCCGGCGCGCTCGCAGGCGCGGGCAGCATCAGTGGCTCGGTCACCTTGCTGGGCGACACCAACGTCACGTACAGCATCGCCTCGCCGGCGATGAACACGTACGTCGGCTACAAGTTCACGCTGGGCAACACCGGCGGCAACACAATCAACAACATCTCCTTCACGGTGACGGCAACGGCGACCGATCCCGCAGAAGCGGTCGAGTTGGTCTTCGAGTCGCAGTACCTGCCCGCCATCTGCGCCAAAACCACAGCCAACGCCTTCACCTGCAATGTCGGTCAGCTGCAGGCCGGCGCTGCGCTGCCCGCCTTTCAGGCTTTCTTCAAAGCGCCAGTCAAGTTGAACAACAACGTGGCCGACACGGACGGATCTGATTTCGTCAATGTCAACATGCACGTGTTGTATGCGGAGGGCACCGGCGGCGAGCCGACCTCGACGCCCGACAACTCCATCAGGGACTTCGGTGCGCCGCCTGTGGGTCTGGGCACCTTCAACCCGAACCAGATCAAGTCGGGCGTTCCAAAGAGCGGCGCATCGCTGTACACCGGTGCCGCCGGCGCTCCAACGCCGACCAACAAGTCCACGATGCTCGCGGCCATTCCGGCGTTGAGCACGGGTCAGACCTCCGCGACTGCAGAGCTCTCGATCACGCGCACCACCGACGACCCGCTGGCAACAAACCCTGACACCGACTGCATCTCGAACGGTCACTTCAAGGAGTGCCCGAGCTATAGCGTGTCGATTCCGAACTCCACGTTCCCGACTGCGCCCTATCTGAAGACCAGCTATCGCGTGGACGCGAGCAGCCTGAAGATGAGCGCGGCCAAGATCCTGAACAGCGTCCAGATTCGGTATACAGGCGACGCGTTCACGAACGAGCCGGTGCATGCATGCACGAACAACGCACCCACCGGTACTGGCTTGCCGTGTGTCCTGAGCGCGCAGTGCTACAAGAGGAGCACGCCGGGATGGACGCAGGATCTCGACGGCGACTGCGAATGGATCCTCATCAACACCAAGAACGGCTTCACCAAGTTCTTTTGAAGCCGAGACGCTCCGCAGGGCGGTTCGCACCACGCTTGGCGTGATGCCGCTACTGTGGAGTTGAACCCGCGAGGTCCCGGCCCTGCGCGCGGGCACGTTCGGCACCGACCACGTTGCCTTTTTCGCGATAGATCGTCAGGGCCACCTCGATGTGGCGTTGTGCTTCGGCATGCCGACCGGCATGCCGAAGCACCGTCGCATGCTCCATCAGCACGTCGGCGCGGAAGCTCGGTGTCTCGGCGTCCTTGAGCAGGTCGACGGCTTGCTGCGACAGCTGCAGCGCCTGCTCGTGCTGGCCAGCGCGGGCGAGGATCGGCGCGCGGCTGGCGCGCCATAGCGCTTGGCTGAGCAGGTCGTCTGGGCTGGTGGCCTCCTCGGCCCTCCTGGACCACACCAGCGCTTCCTCGTCCCGCCCCTGATCGCGCACCAAACGCGCGAGCAGGATGGCCAACGAGGACTGGAAATAGCGCTCGCCCTTCTCGGCCAGGAATTCGTAGTCGGTCTGGAGGTCGCGTTCGGCGAGCGCAAGGTCGCCGCCGTGCAGCTCGACGAACGCCACATCCATGCCATTGGCGGCCGCGATGATGCCCTGGCCCAGCTCGCGCAGCATCGCGCGGCCCTTGCGGTAGTGGTCCCGCGCCACATCCAGTTCGCCGTTCATGGCGCGCAATTGCGCCAGCGAACAGCGGATCGCGCTCTCGGCGATGCGGTCGGCCATGCCGTCGTTGATCAGTCTCTCGCACTGTTCGATCGCCTGCTGCACCGGTGTGGGGCCGAGCACGGCGTTGCTGGCCATCACGCTGCCGATCTTGGTCACCAGCTGGGCGTTGCCCGCCTGTCGTGCATGCTGGGTCGACCGCTCAGCGGCTTCGCCGGCGAGCCGATAGCGACCCCACAGGGAGTGGATGCCCATCACCAGCCGCCAAGCCGTGGCCAGCTCGTTCTGGGCATCGAGCCGTTCCAGCGAAGGCACCAGATCGGAGATGACCTGCAGCGTGCTGTTGCTCCAATCGCCGGTGTGCGCGCCGCTGTAGTAGTCGATGATGAAACCGATCAAGCGGCAAGCCGCCAGAATCCGCGCATTGCCGCGTTGCTCGGCGATTTGGTGCGCATCCGCGAGCACCGCACGCGCCTCCTCGAAATTGCCCAGGTTCGTGAGGGCTTCGGCCAGAGCGGGCATCGCGGTCAATCGCTCCGCATCGTCTTCGGGAAACAGTGCGATCGCGCGTCGCCCCAAGTTGACGGCGGCATTGAGGTCACCGCGTGCATAGACGCGTTTGGCCGAGGAGGACAGGCGCCTTCCGGCATCGCGGCTGACTGCCAAGCCTTGATCGTTGAGCGGCCCCAGCTCCTTGAGGTAACGGTGAGCCTGCTCGAGGTGGTAGCCCAGGATCTCCTCGAACTCGAGCGCACGGTCTCGATCGGCGTTGACCTTGTCGGCCCAGCGCACGAAGTCGATGTGCAGCTGCGCGCGTGCGCGTTTCAGCAGGCCGTTGTAGACCGTGTCGCGCACCAGCTGGTGGTGGAAGCGGTAGCGCGTGGTGGCGTCGACGCTCATCGACACCCGCACGAACTGCTTGCGCGTCAGTGTCGCCAACTGCTGATCGAGCGTCGCGCGAACACCCTCGGGTGCCATGTCGGCAAGGGCCGATTGCGGAAACTCCAGGCCGATCACCGATGCCGGCTCCACGGTCGCGCGCTCAGTGCGGCCAAGCTGGTCAAGCCGCGCCTCGAGCAGCGCATGGATCGTTGGCGGCACTTCGATGTCGACCGCTGCTTGCGTGCGCACCCATCGCCCTGCCGCCTCGACCACCGCGCCGCGGTCGATCAGCATCGACAGCAGCTGCTCCACGTACAGCGGGTTACCCTCGGCGGTGTCGACAATGCGCGACAGCACATCGGGCGCGAGCCCCATGCCGCCGAGCAGGTTGGTCACCACCTGCGCCGCGGCTTCGTCGCTCAAGGGTCTCAGCAAGACGTTCGACGCGCCGGCCTGTTCGCCCCATTGCGAACGCTCCTCCAGCAGGTCGTGACGCGCGGTGGTCAGCAACAAGATCGGTGCGTCACCGGCGGTCGACAACACGTAGTCCAGCAGATCCAAGAAGGCCGGTTCCGCCCAGTGGATGTCGTCGATCAGCGCCACCACGGGCGCGCGCGCAGCCAGGATCTCGAGCACCTTGCGTGCCGCCCAATACACCTCGGGCAATGGATAGTTTTCGCTGCTCAGGCCGGTGGCGGCCATGACGCGGTCGACCACCTCGCGGTCGCCGAGGTATGACAGCAGCTTGGCATGCGCCGCCTCGGGCCTGTCGTCATCGGTGACGTCGGCGGCGCTCAGCATCACGCGCAGCGGCCAGAAGGTGATGCCGTCTCCGTAAGGCAGGCAGCGGCCGCGCAGCACCGCAGCGCCCTGCGCAATGCGCGTCACGACCTCGTGCACGAGGCGCGACTTGCCCACGCCGGCATCCCCGATCACGGTCACCATCCGGGTGTGGCCGGCCACCACCTCTGCGCAGATGCGCCCGATCTCGGCCAGCTCGGCGTCGCGGCCGACGATCGGCGTGTCGCTGCGCCGCAGGTTGCCGTCGAGGCCGCGCGCGTGGATCAGGCGATAGGCCGGCACCGGTTGCACCTTGCCCTTGAGCGCCAGCGGCTCGACCGCTTCGACCTCGACCGCATCGCACACCAGCCGATAGGTCACCTCGCCCAGGTAGATCTGGTCCTCCGGTGCGGCCTGCTCCAGGCGCGCCGCCACGTTGACCGCGTCGCCGGTGGCCAGCTTCTGGGTGGCGCCCGGGTCGTCGTTGGCCACCACTTCGCCGGTGTTGACGCCGGTGCGATTGGCCAGCGCGACGCCGTAGCGCGCACGCAGATCCTGGTTGACCTGGGCCAGCGCGCTTTGCATGCCGACCGCGGCACGCACCGCACGCAGCGCGTCGTCTTCGTGCGCGCGCGGCAGGCCGAACACCGCCATGATGGCGTCGCCGATGTACTTTTCGATCTTGCCACCGTGCCGTGCGATCTCAGCGGCCATCGCCTGGAAGTAGCGCTCCTTGACCTCGTGCAGCGCCTCGGCATCGAGGTGTTCGCCCAGTGCGGTGGAGCCCTTCAGGTCGCAGAAGACGATCGTCACCGTCTTGCGCACCTCGTGCACAGGCAGCGGCGCCGGCGCTGCCGCCAGCGGCGTACCGCAGTAACCGCACAGCCTGAACTTCGGCGGGTTCTCTTCGCCGCAACCGGGACACCGGATCATCTCGTCCGCGAGTCTAGAGGACGCGCGGTGCGGCCACGTCGACCCGGGGGACTCAGCACCGCGACCCGCTCATGTCTCGCCGCTGCATCGCCCGATCCGGGGGACGACCGGGCCGGGGCCGGGCCCCGGCTCGCAGTGCCGGTACAGTCGATGCTTGTCAACGCCGCAAGACCCGATCGCAGGACCCCGTGTACACCATAGACATGCTCGAGCACGCCGTCGCGACCGCCGCGTCCGCGATGACCAGCACGCAGGGCATGGTCGCACTCGCGTCGGCCGGCGTGGCCTCGGCGCTGATCCTGGGCGGCTCGTTCGTCAAGACGATGATCCCGCTGCGCTGGCTCGGGCTGGGCAGCAATCTCGGGTTCATCGTCTATGGCGCGCTGTTCCCCCATCTGCCGATGCTGGTGCTGCACACGCTGCTGCTGCCGGTGAACCTGTACCGGCTGATCGAGATGATCCGACTGACGCAGCGGGTCAACGCCGCGGCCGACGTGAAGGACACCTCGGGCCTGTGGCTGCGCCCGTACATGAAGCGGCGCCGGCTGAAGGCCGGCAAGGTGTTGTTCCGCAAGGGCGACCCGGCCGATCACCTCTACATGCTGACCTCCGGGCGCATCGAGCTGGTCGAGATCGGCGTCGCGCTGCCGGCAGGCCGCATCTTCGGCGAGATCGCATTTTTCGCACCCGACAAGTGCCGCACGCTGACGGCGCGCTGCGTCGAGAACAGCGAGGTGCTGGCGATCAACGAAAGCACGGTGCGCCAGCTCTACTACCAGAACCCCGACTTCGGCTTCCACCTGATCGGTCTGGTGGCCGGACGCTTGACCGCCGACATCCGGCGCCTCGAGACCACGCTGCAGGCGCACGAGGCCGATGCCGCATCCGCGGTCGACGTGCCGATCCAGTCCGCATGACAGCGCACTGCGCTCCCCTGAAAGGCGCGCGATGAGCGCGCCGCCGCTGGCGCGTCGCGCCCCGGTCGTGGTGCCGGACAGCGACTACATCGTCTGCGAGGAGTGCGATGCGGTGTACCGCGCGCGCCCGCTGGCCAGCGATGCGGTGCTGCGCTGCCGACGCTGCGGCGCCACACTGGCGCGCGGCCACGCGCTGCCGCTGGACGGGCAGCTCGCGCTGACGCTGGGCGCGCTGGCGGTGTTTCTGATCGGCAGCCTGTCGCCGATCGTCACCCTCGAGCTGAAGGGCAACCACTCGCAGGCCACGCTGCTGGAGGCCACGCGCCTCACCTGGGAGAGCGGCGCACACGTGGTGGCCGTGCTCAGCCTGCTCACCGCGTTCGTGTTTCCGCTGCTGGTGATCGTGCTGCGGCTGTGGGTGATGGTGCCGCTCGTGCTGCGTCGCCCGGTGCCGCTGCTGGCGCCGGCGATGCGCTCGCTCAACTGGGTGCTGCGCTGGAGCATGGTCGAGGTGTTCATGCTCGGCGTGCTGATCGCGGTGGTGCGCTCGGCCGGCGTCACGCACGTGGTGTTCGGCGCGGGCATCTTCGCCTACATGGCGCTGACGGTGCTGCTGACCGCGATCTACGCGGCCGGGCTGCAGGGCCTGTGGACCGAGGCGGCGCGCCGATGCTGAACGCCAGCTACCCCGATGCCGCCGACCTCGGGCTGACCCACTGCGAGGTGTGCACGCTGGTGCTGCAGGCGCCGCCGGGCGGCGTCAAGTGGCGCTGCCCGCGCTGCGGTCACCCGCTGCAGGCGCGCAAGCCGCACAGCGTGCAGCGCACGCTGGCCTGGCTGATGACCGCGGTCGCGCTGTACCTGCCGGCCAACGTGCTGCCGGTGATGACCACCGAGAGCGTGCTCGGACGCGACAGCCACACGATCGTGGGCGGCATCATCGAGCTGTGGACGACGGGTTCGCGCGAATTGGCGATCATCGTGTTCATTGCCAGCATCGCCGTGCCGTTGCTCAAAATAGCGGCGTTGGCGCTGCTGGCCTTTACCGCGCAGCGGCGCTCGCGCTGGCGGCAGCGCGAGCGTGCCGCGCTGTACCGCCTGGTCGAAACCGTGGGACATTGGTCGATGCTGGATGTGTTTGTCGTCGTGTTGCTGGTGGGCATGGTGCAGTTCGGCGTGCTCGCCAGCGTGGAGCCCGAACCGGGCCTGATGGCCTTCGGCGCCGTGGTGGTGGCAACGATGCTGGCGTCGGCGAGCTTCGACCCGCGGCTGATCTGGCCGCGGCCCGACGAGCCCCGCGTGGCGCATGGCTGAACCCGACCCCCCGCAGGCCGCGCCGCCGCCGCTGCCCGAGCCGGTGCTCGCGCGGCAGAACCGGCTGCACCTGTCGCTGGTGTGGATCGTGCCGATCGTCGCGCTGCTGGTGGGCGCGGTGCTCGTCGTGCGCTCGCTGTTGCAGGCCGGCCCCGAGATCACGATCGAGTTCCGCAGCGGCGAGGGCCTCGAGCCCGGGCGCACCGAGGTGCGCTACAAGGAGGTGGTGGTGGGCCGCGTCAAGAACGTGTCGCTCGGTCCGCAGCGCGAGCGCGTGCTGGTGACCGCGACGCTGGAGCGCAACGTGCGCTCGCTGGCGGTCGAGGACACGCGCTTCTGGGTGGTGCGGCCGCGCATCGGCACCGCCGGCGTCAGCGGCCTGGGCACGCTGCTGTCCGGCGCCTACATCGGCGTCGACGCCGGCGCGTCCGAGCAGGCGCGCGATCATTTCGTCGGCCTCGACCAGCCGCCACTGGTGCTGCGCGGCGAGCCCGGGCGCAGCTTCGTGCTGCAGGCCGACGACCTCGGCTCGCTCGACGTCGGCTCGCCGGTGTACCACCGGCGCGTGCGCGTCGGCCGTGTGGTGGGCTACGGGTTGTCGGCCGGCAGCAAGGCGCTCGACATCCGGGTGTTCATCGAGTCGCCGTTCGAGAACCTGGTGACGCTGGACACGCGCTTCTGGCACGCCAGCGGCGTCGACCTGCAGCTCAACGCCGGCGGCCTGACGCTCAACACGCAATCGGTGGCGTCGGTGCTGGCCGGCGGCATTGCGTTCGCGACGCCGCCCGACGGCGACCCCGGCGCGCCGGCCGCGGACGGCCAGCACTTCAAGCTGTTCGAGCAACAGCGCCAGGCGATGGCGCCCGACGATGGCGAACCGTTGCGCGTGCGCATGATGTTCAAGCAGTCGCTGCGCGGGCTGGTCGAGGGCGCGCCGATCGATCTGCTGGGCGTCGAGTTCGGCAGCGTGCGCAGCGTGGTGCTGCAGCCCAGCGGCTCGCTGCAGTCGCTGCCGGTGGAGGTGCTGGGCGACGTCTATCCGAAGCGCCTGGGCGCCTTGCGCAGCCGCTTCGTGGGTCAGGACGCCGCGCGCGGCGATCGGCAGATGCTCAAGCAGCTGATCGACAACGGGCTGCGCGCGCAGGTGCGCACCGGCAACCTGTTGACCGGGCGGCTCTACATCGCGCTGGAGTTCGTGCCCAAGCCGGCCAAGGTGTCGTACGACGCCGCGGCGCCGGTGCCCACGCTGCCGACGGTGCCCGGCGCCTTCTCCGACGTGCAGCCGCAGGTGGCCGAGATCGTGGCGCGACTGTCGCGCGTGCGCTTCGACGAGATCGGCAGCGATCTGCAGTCGGCGCTGCGCTCGCTCAACAAGGCCACCGCGTCGCTGCAAGCCACGCTCGACAGCGCGGACACGAGCATCAACAAGCTGACGCCCGATGCGCAGGCGGCGATCGCCGACATGCGGCAGGCGCTGGCCACCGCCAACCAGACGCTGGCCAGCGCGCAGCAGACTTTGCGCAGCGCCGAGACCAACCTGACCGATGCCCAGTCGCCGATCCAGCGCAATGCCAACCAGACGCTGGCCGAGCTGCAGCGCGCCGCGCAGGCGCTGCGTGTGCTGGCCGACTACCTGCAACGCCACCCGGAAACGATTCTGCGCGGCAAGCCCGACGAGCCGGTGCCCGCCGGCGCGGAGAAGCGATGAAGCCCCACGTTCTGCGGCTCGCCGCCGCGCTCGCGATCCTCGCTGGCTGCAGCACCACGAGCCCGCCGACCCACTACCACAGCCTGGTCGCGGCGCTGCCGCCCAGCGGCGCCGGCGCGCACGCGCTGCCGGCGCCCAGCCTGCAGGTGCAGGTGCTGCCGGTGCAGGTGCCGACGCAGGTGAACGTGCCGCAGCTGGTCGTGCGCAACGCCGACGACTCGCTGTCGGTGCTGGAATACGAGCGCTGGATCGGCCCGCTGAGCGACGAGATCCGCGACGCCGTCGCGTTGCGCATCGAGCGCGCGCTGGCGCAGGAGGCGCCGGCGCCGCAGCCGCCGGCCGACCACATCTGGCGCGTGCGCATCGACGTGCAGCGCTTCGATTCGATGCTCGGGCGCGCGGCCAGCATGCAGGTGCAGTGGTCGCTGCGCGCCACCGGCGGCGGCCCGGCGCTGCGCTGCCACGCCAGCTACGAGCAGCCGGTCGCGGCCGGCGTCACTGCGCTGGCCGCTGGGCACCGCGCACTGGTGGAGCGGCTGGGCGACGTGATCGGGCAGGCGTTGAAGGCGTCGGCTGCCGGTGCCACGCCGTCGTGCGCGTGACCGGCGCGCAAGCGGCCTGACGGCGTGCCTAGCCGGCGCGCGCTGAGCGCCGCCGTTGGCGGCCGGTGATCTGCGCCGGTCGTGCGCTGCCCGCCGTCAGCGCTGCGCCCCGAGCGCGGCCAGGCGCTGGCGCACGCCGTCGGCGGCGCGCACGTTGCCGGCGGCGCTGTAGACGTCGAGCGCGCGCTGGTAGAACTCACGCGCCGCTGCGGCGGCGCCGCGCGCCGCTTCGTTGTCGGCCGCGCCCAGCAGGTCGAGCGCCACGCGCTCGCTCAGCCCGAGCTGGCGGTCGATCGCCAGCGCCTGCGCGAACGCGCTGGAGGCCGCGTCGTGCTGGCCGAGCTGGCGCTGCGCCTGGCCGCTCAGGCGCAAGGCGTTGGCCCGCTCGGCGCCGTGCTCGTCGGCGCGCGCCACGCCCTGCGTGGCCCACTGCAGCGCGGCCGGCGCGTCGCCACGCTGCAGCGCGACGTGCGCGCGCAGGTTGGCCAGCGTCGCGTCGAGCGCGCACGGCGCGGCGCAGGCGGCTTGCGCGCGCTCGGTCCAGTCGAGCGCGGCGTCGAGGTCGGGCGCATCGAGGTACAGCAGCGCCTTGCGCGCCGACGCGCGCGCCACCAGCGGCGCGCCGTAGCGCTGCGGCGCGGCGACGATCCGATCGACGCGCGCCTGCGCCCCCGCCAGGTCGCCGCCGGCGCCTTGCACCAGCGCCAGGTTCAGCAGCATCGCGCCGGCGAGTTCGAAGTCCTCCACCGATTCGGCCGCGGACAGTGCACGCTCGTACAGCGCGGCCGCCTGCGTGGCGTCACCGCGCGCCCACGCGCGCGCGCCGGCCTGGGCCAGCGTGCTCGCATTGCGCTGCGCGGGGTTCTGCGGCGGGCCAGCGGGGCTGCCGCAAGCGGCCAGCCACAGCGCGCCGCACAGCGCCGCCAGCGCGCCGAGCCGGCGCGCGTCAGCGCGGCGCCGACCCGTGCAGCGCCGCGGGGTCATGGCTGTCGATCGGCAACGCGGCCGGGGGCGGCGCAGGCAACATCGAGCGCAGCGGCCACGACTCGCGCAGCCCCTGCATCGTCTCGCGGGAATCGTCGATCAGCGGCGCGGTGCTCCGCATCAGCTCCGGCACGCCCTTGGCGGCAGACGACGAGATCGTGCGCGCATCGCGCAGCACGGCGTCGAGGCTGGTCAACGCGTTGTCGGCCTTGCCCAGCATGCCCGGCAACCGGGTGTTCACCGCATCGAGACTCTTGTCGGCCTGCCCGATCAGGTTGCCGAGCCGCACCACCGAGCGGTTGGCCTCGCCGAGCACGCTTTCGCCTTGCGTGCCGAGGCGCGCGACGCGG
>Ga0268264_10000853_pt1 | contig 32524 bp, 29 predicted proteins | sample KBSSwiS32_FD_190357 | JGI IMG/M metagenome (GOLD analysis project Ga0268264, IMG submission 190357) | Switchgrass rhizosphere microbial communities from Kellogg Biological Station, Michigan, USA - KBS Switchgrass S3-2 (SPAdes) (version 2) | ecosystem: Host-associated > Plants > Roots >...
CTATCTGCTGATGCGCTCGGACTACCGGACCGGAACGGGCGAGCGACAAGCCGCCTCGCTTCCCGATGGGTCGCATGTCGTGCTCGATACCGATTCCGCGATTGCGCTCGCCTATGATGGAAACGAGCGCCGGATCGAGCTGCTGCGCGGCCGGGCCTGGTTCATGGTGAAGCATGACGACACGCGCCCTTTCCGGGTGGTGGCCCAGGGCGGCGTCACTCAGGATGTCGGCACCGCGTTCGCTGTCGAGCGGGATGACGATGGCGTGGATGTAGGGGTGAGCGAAGGCGTGGTGCGCGTGTCAGCACCGGAAAGACACGGGGAAGGCGTCACCCTCAAAGCCGGCGAGCGCGTGCATTATCGGCCGGGAGGTGCAGCCGAACAACTCGCCTCGACGGACAGCGCCAGCATTGCCGCGTGGCGGTCGGGTGCGCTGCTGCTGCGCGACATGCCGCTCTCGCGCGCTATCGCCGAAATCGGCCGCTATCGCTCGGCGCCGATTTTCACCGTTGGCGATCTGGATGCGGCGCAGCCGGTGAGCGGCGTCTACCGCACCGATCGGCCCGACGACGCGCTCCTGACGATCGCCGCGATGCGCCAGCTTCGCGTCCGCACGCTGCCCGGCGGCATCCTGATTGTGCAGCCCAAGGCGCCCTCCTGAAAAAATTTCGTGCTGCCTTTGGGTAAGGGCCTTCGAGAACAGTCATAGGGGCGTCCAGAGCGATTTGCGAATGCGTCGCATGGGCAAAAGGCCCGCCATCGGTGGGTTTAATGACCGACCGGGGGATTACCGAATGCCGCTTGCACTGCGAACCAACCGCTCCGCTTATGCTTTCTCGCGCCGGCTGCTCTCCGCGGTGAGCGCGCTCAGTCTCGTCCTGCCGGCCTCTGCCTGGGCGCAGTCCGCCCAATCTGGCGCGGCGAGCGCCAGCCACAGCTTTGCGATCCCGGCGCAGCCGCTCGAAGCGGCGCTCCGAGAGTATATGCAGCAGTCCGGCGTGCAGGTCGGCTATGAGAGCGCTGATGTCGCGGGTCGCAACAGCGCGGCAGTCAACGGCGCGTTCAGCGCTGGCGAAGCGCTGTCGCGGCTGTTGAGCGGCACTGGCCTTACCTATCGCTTCACTGCGCCTACGGCGGTCCGGCTTGAGCCGGCACCCACGGCCGATGCCGGCACCCTCCAACTCGGCCCGGTTCGCGTGGCGGCTGACGATCAGGCGGCCAGCGCTATCCCCACACCTAAGACAGACCGCGCCGCGACCGATCGCTCACACAGCTATGCGGCGCGCGCCGCAACGGTCGGCGGCAAGACACCACAAGATTTGCGGGAGATACCCCAATCCGTCACTGTGTTGACCCGGCAGCGCATGGACGATCAGAACATCGTTTCGCTCGAAGACGCGCTTCGGCAGACGACGGGCGTCACCGCCGTCACCTACAATGCCGTGACTTCTTACTTTCAGGTTCGAGGCTATCCGGCAGAGGTTCAATTCGACGGGATTCCCAGTGAGAGCACGAACCTCCAGTATGCGCCGCAATTCGATATGGCGATGTATGACCGGATCGAAGTGTTGCGCGGCCCATCGGGACTGCTGCAAGGACAAGGCTCTCCGGCGGGCACGATCAACCTCGTTCGCAAACGGCCCCATGATACTCTAGGCTGGGCTGCGAGCCTGATGGGAGGAAGCTGGAACAACTTTCACGGCGATCTCGACGTGACGGGACCGATCGACAAGGCAGGTGCCCTACGAGGCAGGTTTGTCGCTGCCGGCGAGGATCGCGACTATTTCACCGATAAGGAACACGAAAAGCATGCGCTCTTTTACGGTATTCTCGAATACGACCTGACGCCCAGCACCACCTTCGCGGTGTCTGGGGCGTATGAAAATCAGCGTGCGGGTCCATTTTCGTTTGGCCAATCGGTATATGCAAACGGGCAATTCCTAAATGCACCTCGTTCCGCATTCTTTGGCGTAGATTGGTCGCACCTCTCCTGGCGGACACGCGAAGTATATACCTCTATCGATCAGAGCCTCGGCGGAGATTGGGCCGCGAAGGCGAGTCTTAACTATCGATGGGGGAATCAGAATTATGTGTATGGCTACATCAATGGTCCGGTAACCCTGGCCAATAGCAGCCGGTATGTGCTCCAAGCTAACGCGTACGACAATGAAGCACTCGGCGCGGACGCTTATGTCGGCGGGCCGATCTCTCTGCTCGGCCGCACTCACCATTTCCTTGTCGGAGCGAACTATTCCTGGCGCGTCTCGACGGGCGGCAACGGCAATATCGCGACGACCGTCTCGGACATCTACAACATCCGTATTCCCGAGGTTCCGGTCCCTATCACAAACCGATCGAACCCCCACACGGAGCAATATGGCCTATACGCCCAAGCTAGGGTTAGCCTGCTCGATCCGCTGACGATCGTCCTGGGCGGCCGCCTGACAAACTATAGCGCGAAAACGCGGTCGGGTTTGGTCACTTATAGCGCCTATCGGAATACCGGCGACATCACCGGGCATTTCACGCCGTCCGTCGGCATCGTTTTCGACATCACCAAGAATGTCACGCTCTACGGCAGCTATGCGAGCATCTTCTCGTCTCAGAATAACATGACCTTTGACGGAGATCTTCTACGGCCGCGAACTGGCAAGCAATTCGAGGCCGGCGTTAAGACGAGTTTGATCGGCGGGGCGCTCAACGCTTCTGCGGCGTTGTTTAGCGTCACCGACAATGGCCGCGCCCTTACGGACCCGGCCAATCCGAACTTCTTCATCGCAGCCGGCAAAGTGCGCAGCCGGGGCGCCGAGGCAGAAATCAGCGGCGAGCCGCTGCCGGGATGGAGCGTGTTTGCCGGCTACACCTATCTCGAAACGAAGTTTCTTAGAGACCCTGCAAATCAAGGGGCGATCTTCGATCTTGAAGAGCCGCGCCACACGCTCAAGCTATGGAATACCTATCGGATCGGCGAACTCGACCTGCCTGGCTTCCAGCTCGGCGGCGGAGTCCGGGTCATGAGCAAGACAACGCGCGGTGGGCCAGTGCAAGGTGCTTACGCCGTTGTGGACGCCCAGATTGGTTACAGGCTGAACGATCAATGGTCGGCCACGCTCTCGATCAACAATCTCCTCGACAAGACCTATTATACGCGTGTGCCATCGGCCTTCTTCGGTTTCTACGGCGCACCCCGAAATTTCGCACTGACCTTGCGTAAGGGGTTCTGAGTTGAACGCACGGCAGGATGGTCGGAAGCCGGCGCGCGGGGCTATTCCGCGCGTCAAGGTGCTCGGGATCATGCAGTGGGCTCACCGCTGGTCGAGCCTCATATGCACGATCTTCCTGCTGATTCTTTGTGTCACCGGCCTTCCGCTCATCTTCAAGGATGAGATTGGTCGCCTCACCGGAGACCCTGAAAGCCACGCAGTTACGAACGATTCGAGGCGGGTGAGTTTGGATCAATTGGTGGCCGTCGCGCGGAGCAGATATCCAGGCGAGGTAATCGCCTCGATGTTCATGGACGATGACGCGCCCCAAATCTTCGTGACGATGGCGCCCTCGTTTGCGGCGATGAAGGACGATGTCCAAAAAATTCACTTCATCCGCTTCGATGCGCACACTGGCGAGGTACTTCAGCGTTCGGAGCAGAGCCGCCGACAGGGCGTGAATGTCGTCGGATTTACCCGAGGACTGCATGAAAATCTGTTCGCGGGTTTCCCCGGGGAGATGTTTCTGGCCTTCATGGCGCTCCTGTTTGTCATTGCCATCGGCACAGGTGTCGCGCTCTACGGCCCTTATACGCGCAAAGCGCCGTTCGGCACTATGCGCCGCGCCCGAGCGAGGCGAACCTATTGGTTCGATCTGCACAATCTTCTCGGCATTGCCACCTTGGCGTGGGCGACGGTGGTTGGTGTCACGGGGATCATGAATGAAATGTCCACGCCGCTCTTTGAGGCATGGAAAAAGCGCGATCTTGCGGCCGCGCTTGCCCCATACCGCCACCATCCGCCGATCACCAATACCAATCTAGCCCCTCTGGATGGCGCCGTGCAAACGGCCGAGGCAGCGATGGATGGCGCAGCGGTGAGGCGTATCGTTTTCCCCGGCGCGAACAACGGCAGTCCCTATCACTATCTCCTGTGGGGATACGGGACGAAGCCGCTGACGCGTGAACTATCTAACCCTGCACTGGTGGATGCGCGATCAGGCCAGCTTTCTGCCGTAGTGCCTGCCCCGTGGTATCTGAGCGCGTTGCAGCTGTCTCGCCCGCTGCATTTTGGCGACTATGGCGGGATGCCGCTCAAGATCATCTGGGCGCTGCTCGATCTGGTGACGATCGTGGTGCTGGGCAGCGGGCTCTATTTGTGGATCGCGCGGCCCCGGCGCGAGCGGGCCGCGGCGGCGCGTGAGGGCTTGCACGGTGCAAGCCCGGTGATGGAGCCGGCGGAGTGACCCGGCGGCGATCGAGCTTCGCAGGCCAATGGGGCTGGCCGATCAGCCTTGCCGCGCTGACGCTGTTCGGCCTGCTCTCGGCGCTCATCGGCGAGGGCGGCGTCTGGTGGTGGCTGTCCTGGGCGGCGCTGGCCGCGCCGCTGCTGGTGATCGCGCACCATCTGCGCCGCGCCAGCAAAGGGAGGCCGCATCATGCTCGCGCTCGTCCGTCCTGATCTATCGGAGGACGCGATGGCGGCTGACGATGATCCCCATGCCGCCCCGATCGTCCTCCTGACCGAGGGCCAAGGCTATGCCCCGCCGCCGGGACGGCGGGTGTTGGCGTTCGTCGGCACGAGCTTCATCTATGCGCTAGTGGCGGCGGGGTTGTTCCTGACGTTCGAGGTCAGCACGCCGCGGCCCGAGCCCTCGGCCCCGCTGGTGGTGACGCTGCTGCCGCTCGCCTCCCCGCCCGAGACGCCGCCCAAGCCCAAGGAAGCGCCCAAGCCGGTCGAGAAGCACCAACGCCAGCCGACACCGCCGAGGGTCGAGCCGCTCGAGCATGTGATCTCGCCGTTGCCGACGATCACGCCGCCGCCGTCACCGGCGGTGAAGCCCGCCGATCCCGCGCCGCCGCAGCCCGAGACGGCGGCGCCGAAGACCGTGCCCGAGCCGCCCGCGCCGCAGGCAGCGAGCAATGCGCCGGATACCTGGGAGGGCCGCGTGCTGGCGCGGCTGGAGAAGTTCCGCCGCTATCCCGGCGCGGCGCGCAGTGTCCGCCAGCAGGGCGTCGTCTACATCCGCTTCCGCATCAACCGCGATGGGCATGTGCTCACCTCGTCGCTGGTGCGCAGCTCGGGCTTTCCGGCGCTCGACCAGGCCGCGCTCGAGACGCTCCGGCGCGCCGACCCGCTGCCCAAGATTCCCGCGGATCGGCCCAATGAAATCGAGCTGTCGGTGCCCGTCGAGTTCTACATCCGATGACGGAGTATCGGACACCGCCTTGTATGATGCATCTGTCCGAGCGGCGCCCGCTTCGATTGAAAGTCGCCGTTTGGAATGGCCGCTGTGAATGACGGGTTTGTCCCACGATCCGGCGTTCCCGCTTCCGGCAGCACGCGACCAACTCACGACCTTCAGCGGCCGGGACGTGAACGACGGCTCCTGCTGGAACTTGCCATTCGCCTCACGCACACCCGCCGGACGGCAGCGTGCCAATTGTCGCCGTTCCCGCGCTCAGCGGCGGCTCCCATTTCCCGACCGGCTGCTTCGAATCAGCACGGAGCAAGGATCGAACTCGGCATCCGTTATGCTTGTGTAGAACAGACCAGCTGCTTTGGAGCGCCAGATCGGTAATCTCGACCGCCCATCCACCTGCGCTTAGGCGACCGCTGTGGCCATGACGAAAACGCATCGACCGAGAACGTGATCGCTTGGGCCACGCTATCCCGCGCTCAGTCAGAACGAACTGATGATGGAGATGCAAGGCAGGCTGCGCCGTTATCGCGCTCCGATCATGTCGGCGACCTTAACTGCATAGCGGTCCGTCATGCCCGACACGAAGTCGGTCAGGCTGTGGACGGCGTCATAGGGGTCTTTAAGCGAGGCGATCGGAAGCCGAAGCGCGCGGGTGACCTGGAGGTGATAGTCGCTAATCTTGTCCGCGTTCCAATCAACGCTCCCAAGGTCATCGAACAGGGGCAGGAGACCATCAAGGATCTTGTAGACGATGTTGCGGCCGTACACTTCGAGCTCCGTCTTGCGACGGGCTTTGAAGATGCGGCTCTTCGCGACGTCCTTAATCGCTTTGAAAGGGCCTTTCACACTTGCGGCGTCGATTAGAGAAATTGGGAACGCTCCGGCCATAATGGCCTCATAATTCTCTTTGAATGCCTCGACGCAGGACGCGATGGCGCCGCGGATCGCCAGCGCACGATGGCGGGAAACCGTATCCGCCTCACTCTGCTCGGGATAGGCTTTGTTAGAGCTCGGAATGAGCCCCTCGAGCAAATTGATAACGAGGTCGGCTTCGAGATCGCCGCTGAGATAGGCGTCTTCCAGATCCATGACATTGTAACATACGTCGTCCGCTGCCTCCATGAGGTATGCGAGCGGATGGCGCGCCCACCAGTGACCCAGCAGCTTCAATTCCGCGTCACGTACGTCGTGGCACGGCAGGCCCAATTCTCCCGCGATCGCCGAAAAAGCGGCGACATCATTTTCGAACACGCCATATTTCTTGACGCCGATATAGGGGAAGCCATCGACCAACGTGTCGCCGGAATGGGCCCTTACGAATGCCGACACCGGATATTTGGTGAAGGCCCCGAGCGACCCTAGCGTTAGGCGCAGGCCACCATCGTCCCGATACATCTCGGTTCGAGCGAGGATCCGAAAGCCCTGCGCATTGCCTTCGAACGCTTCAAATTCGGGGCGCTGGCGATCATCAATATCGGTGAGGATGCCGCGTTCGTCCGCGAATTTCGCTCGAAACCAAGATGCGATCGCGGTTTCGCCGGAATGGCCGAAAGGCGGATTGCCAATGTCGTGTGCCATACAGGCGGTCTGCACGAGACCTGCGATCACCTCGACTTGATCGGCTGGGATTTCGCCGCGCTCGTCAAGCCACGCGCCCACCTCGACACCGAGCGAACGTCCGACGCTCGCAACCTCGAGGCTATGAATCAGGCGATGATGAATGTGGTCATTGTCGTAGAGCGGGTGCACCTGGGTCTTGTTGGCCAGCCGGCGAAACGGCGGAGAAAAAAGAATGCGATCGATATCCTGCGCATAGGCAGGCCTATGCTTCTGTTGGATATAATCCGCATCGTTCAGGCGCTCGAGCTTGAGAAGTTTGCTCCATTCCATCCGAGATGCATCCTATTTGTCTGAACTCGCCGCCCGTCAACGGCAGAGCCGCTCGTGACCGATTTGGCCATTATCTATTGCGCCGGAACCGGACAAGCGCGGGTCTCCGCGCCGATCGGTCTTCCCGAGGGTTCTGCGACGTCTCACTCTTCTGCCAAGGCAAGATCTTTGGTCTGGGAGGGTTGGGTCGTCGTCCGCGGCGCGAGGTCCGGCCGGATTGGCCGCGTCGTACGGTTACGTGTCGATGGCGGCCGATGCGAAAGAGCAGAAGAGTCCATTTTGCGACATTATTCCGCGCACTTGATTGGAACGCCTCTTCATACCAGTTAGATACGGGCACTGGGGGACGATGCTTGAGGGGCGCTGCTTGATCACTCCACTTCGAAAGCGGAAGAAGAGCGGCGAGCTCTACAAACGTCGTGACACCAACGAGGCCATTCTCGGCGAACTGCTCGTTCTCGATCGGGAGGAGCTTCTCGCGCGATGCAGCATCCGCTCCAGTCGCGATCCGAACCGGGTGCCGAGCGAATGCCTCCTCTATCTCGTCAGGGTGTGCCGAGACGACAATTCGGACGCGTGGTTCAACCGCCTCTGGCCGCTGCTGATCCAGCGGGTGCGGGACCGCATCCCCCGCATCGACATCGCCGAGGGCAGGGACTCCGCGACGCGGATGGCGATCCGCGACCAGGTCGAAGGCCGGTTCCTCGAACTCATCGCGGAGGATAGGGACGAGTATCAGCCGGCGCTCGACTACCTAGAGGTCAACTTCGACGCGGGATTGGCGATGCGACGACGCGACGCGCAGAAGCCGGCGTGGCGCGAGGAGAACCGCAGCCGCCCTCTGGGGGATCCCGAACACCCCGGGGAGATATCGGCCGAGGTCGAGGCGGCCGTGGGGGATTTCGACCCCTTCGCGGAAAATCTCGGCGAGGTTTACCGGTTGCGGGTCGATGCGGCGATTGAGGCACTACCAGAGGAACAAATCAGGATCATCGAGATGCTCCGCCTAGACATTCCGATTGACTCGAAGGATCCGTACGCGATTACCATCGCGAAGACACTCGATCGATCGGAGAAGACCATCCGCACCTATCGGGACAAGGCGTTCGCCGCGATCCGCGCCGCGGTCGAGGAGGACGGCGAATGACCGAGATGGACGAGATCCTGGAGGAGTTCGCCGTCGAACCGGTGCACGATCGCGACACGCTCGAGCGCTACCTTCGCAGATGGCCGCAATACGCGGCCGCCCTCATCGACCTCTCGCGCGAGATCGCGCGCCCGATCGACGCCGATCCGACCGAGATCTCGGCGGCGGACATCGAGCGCATGGGTCAGGTGTTCCAGCGTCGCCGGAAGGTCGCCGCCGAGCAGGCGGTCGATCCGTTCTCGACGATGAGCGCGCAGCTGCGCGAGGAGCTTCCGTCGCGGCTGCGCGTGCCTGACATGGTCGTGCTCGCATTCCGCGAGCGCCGCATCATCCTGTCGACCGTGCCGGCGTCGTTCTCGCGCGCGTTCGCGACCATCGTCGGCATGACGCCGGAGGCCCTCCTGGCCGGTCTCGCGCTTCCTCGGACGACCAGGCTCGCTCGCGCCTACAAGTCGGACCGCAAGCCGAGGATCGCGGAGCAGGTCAGCTTCGAGCAGATATTGGTCGAGGCGCGTGTCCCCGAGGACGAGCGCGCGTCCCTGCTGGGCGGGGAGGCATGACATGGACGCCGGTGAGATCGGTCGCCAGACCGCCGCGGCGCTCCACGCCGCAGCCCTCGCGAGAGGATGCGATCCCTGGGATCCCTACGCGTTCGCACTCGCCGAGGCGCGAAACCAGGGACTGAGGGTCAACGCCTGCGCGCCCGGTAGCCATGTGCTCGACGGCGGACGGGCCACCTTCGACCCCGAAGACAGGCTCATCATCCACGAGGACGCTGGCACGCCCTTCGAGCAGGCCTTCCTCGTCGCCCACGAGATCGGTCACGTCGTCCTCGGCGACGATCCGGACGAGGTCGTGGTCAACACCGTCGATCCGGCCCGCGCCGCGGAGGCGATTGCCGGAGGTCTCGACGAGGGGCTGGCCGACTATGGCCGGCGTCAGCGCCGCGAGGTCCAGATGGATCTGTTCGCGAGGGAGCTCCTCTTCCCCCGCGGGGTCGCTCGGGCGCTGTTCGTCGAGGATGGCATGAGCGCCTCCGACATCGCCCTGAAGCTCGGTGCTCCGTTCGAGATGGTCGCGCAGCAGCTGCTTGATGCCCTGCTTCTTCCCCATGTGGCTCCGCTTGCGCCGGAGACCGAGACTGTGCGCCGGCCGCTCAACGAGCGTCAGGGCGCGGCGGCCTCCCATCGGGGCGACGCGTATCTGCTCGAGGCCGGACCGGGAACCGGAAAGACCCAGACCCTGGTGGGACGCGTCGAGGGCCTGCTCGCGGACGGCGTCGATCCGCGGCGGATCCTGCTCCTCACCTTTTCCAACAAGGCGGCGGGTGAGATGGCTGAACGCATCGCCCGGGACAATCCCGAGGCCGCTGCTGCCATGTGGATCGGCACCTTCCATGCCTTCGGGCTCGATCTGATCCGTCGCTTCCACGACCGGCTCGATCTCCCCGACGATCCCCGGATGCTGGATCGGACCGAGGCCGTCGAGCTGCTCGAGGACGAGTTTCCCCGGCTTAACCTGACCCACTACCGCGACCACTACGATCCGACGCAGATCATCAGCGATCTGCTCTCCGCGATCTCCCGCGCGAAGGACGAGGTCGTCGCGCCCGCCGAATACGCGGAGCTCGCCGAAGGGATGGCGCGGGCGGCGCGGCGACGCCGATCGGAGGACAGCGGCGGAGAAGGCTGGCGAGGTCGCCCAGGTCTATTCGCTCTACGAGGAGCTGAAGAGGGCGAGGCGGGCCATCGACTTCGGCGATCTCGTTTCGATCCCGGTCCGACTTCTCGAGGACGACGAGGAGGCTCGGGCGGAGCTCCAGGAGCGCTACGACCACATCCTCGTCGACGAGTATCAGGACGTGAACCGGAGCAGCGTCCGGCTGCTGACCGCCCTGAAGCCCGACGGTCGCGGTCTCTGGGTGGTGGGCGACGCGAAGCAGTCGATCTACCGCTTCCGCGGCGCGTCGTCGTTCAACATGGCGAGGTTCGGCGGCCAGGACTTTCCCGCGGGGGATCGCGGCTTCCTGGTCGAGAACTACAGGTCGTCGGAGGAGATCGTCTCCGCCTTCTCGGCGTTCGCGACCGCGATGCAGGTCGCCACGCCCGGCTCGTCGCTGAAGGCGACCCGCAGAGCGCTGGGCCACGTGCCGGAGCTCGTCCGGTTCGGCACGAAGGCGGATCAGGCGGCGGCGGTGGCCGAGAGCATCGAGCGCATGCGCGACGAGGGCTTCCGCTTCTCCGACCAGGTTATCCTCTGCTCGGGGAACGACAGACTGGCGGAGGTCGCCGCCGAGTTGGAGGCGGCCGGGGTCCCCGTGCTCTTCCTCGGGAGCCTCTTCGAGAGGGCCGAGGTGAAGGAGCTCCTCTCCTTCCTCACGCTGCTCGTGGACGAACGCGCGATGGGGCTGGCCCTGATCGGTGCGTCGCGAGACTTCCCGATGGATCTCTCCGATGTCGCGGCGATCTTCGAACGCCTTGGTGGGATCGACGAGGAGCCGACTCCGACCTGCTGGCGGGATCACCTGCCGGCGATCATGAATGCGGTCTCCGAGGACGGAGGGGCGACACTCGCCAGGCTCTGCGACGCCCTCGATGGATTCGATGAGACGGCTTCGCCCTGGCGGTTCCTCGCGACGGTCATCCTCGACCGGTCGGGCATCGGCGCGCGCTATGGAACGGCGTCCGACGTCGCCGGCAGTACCGGGGCGATGGCGGTCTGGCAGTTCATGAACTTCCTCCGGGTGCAGCCGCCCGGGAAGGGGCTGCCGGTCCAGAGGCTGCTCGATCGCGTCCGCCGCCTCGTCCGTCTCGGCGACGACCGCGAGCTCCGCCAGCTTCCCGCCGCGGCCCAGGAACTGGACGGCGTCAGACTGATGACCATCCACGGCTCGAAGGGCCTCGAGTTTCCGGTTGTCCACCTGCTCGGCATGAACAAGGGCTCGCTGCCCCGCACGCCCCCGCTGCCGAGCTGCCTGCCGCCCGACGGCCTCGTGAAGGAGGCCGAGGGCGACGCGGCCACCCTGTTCCGCTCGGGCCAGTCGCAGGAGCAGGAGTGCCTCTTCTACGTCGCCGTGTCCCGTGCCCGCGACCGCCTCGTGGTCTACGCCGCGAGCGAGACCGCCGACGGCAAGCGGCGGGAAGTCTCGCCCTTCGTGGGCAGATTGGGGTCGGCGGTCCGGCATATCGAGAGCGGTGCGAAGGGGACGGAAGGCGCTGACGAGCGCCTGGTTCCCGTCGGCGGCGGCGCTCCGCTGGCCTTCGAGGCGACCGAGATCGCCATCTACGAACGCTGCCCGCGCCGCTTCCTGTACAGCCGCATCCTCCGCGTCGGCGGTCGCAGGACCATGACGCCCTTCATGCTGATGCACGAGGCGGTGAGGGCGACGATGGTCTCGATCCGGTCGGGCGATCTCGCCCTCGACCATGCGGACACTCGCGCGATCCAGGCGGCGACCGACGCCGCCTGCGTTGCCCAGGGTCTGGAGGATCACGGCTACCGCGCCGACTTCGCGCGGATCGCCGCCTCCATGATCGGGCGGTTTCTCAGGATGCGCGACGGCTGGAAAGCTGAGCGCCCCGGCCGCATCGCGGTGGCGATCGGGACGGATGAGGTGACGGTGCGGGCCGACGAGCTCCGCACCAGTCCCGGCGCGCGCCCGGCGCTCGTCCGCGTGCAGACGGGAAGGAAGAGATCGACCGACGACGGCGATCTGGTCGCGACCGCGCACATGCTGGCGGCCAGGACGCTCGGGGCTTCGGTCGAGGCCAGGATCGAGTATCTCACGGACGGCGGGATCATCGAGGTTGCTCTGTCCGATGGGAAGCTCGCGACCCGTCACGGCAAGATCGCCGACGGCTTCGCCGGCATCCGCGCCGGCCGGTTTCCGGCAAGGCCTTCGGGCTTCAGCTGCCCCGGCTGTCCAGCCTTCTTCGTGTGCGGGCCGCTCCCCGAAGGCCCGCTCTGAATCTTTTTTCGCGCCGGCCTTACCGGCCTGACCAGGTCCCGTCGATTGGCTGGATGGAGCCCCTGAGGCTGCCGATCAGTAGGACTGAAAACCAATGAACATCGATCACGAACTGCCAACCGAACCGCCAGACGGCGATCCGCTCGACCGCGCGCTGAAGGACGTGCGCAAGGCCGAGCATGATCTGGAGGCCGCCCACGAAGCCGAGGAGCGCGCCGAGCGCGAACTGAAGGCTGCGGAGCACGAACTGGAGGCGGCGATCCACCGCGAGACCGACATCATCGTCAACTCGCGCGAGCGCAAGGTCCCCGGCCACACGGTAACCTTCGAACAGGTGGTTCTCCTCGCCTTCCCGGCGAACGGTCCGCCTCCGCCGGGCCAGGCCTACGTCTACTCGATGACCTATCGTCACGCCGCTTCGGCTCCCCATGCGGGCGAGCTCGGCCCGGGCGGTGAAGTCCACGTCAAGGAAGGAACCATCTTCAATGTCAGCCGGACCGTTCAGTCTTAGCCAAGACCTGAAGCGGCTCCGCGACGAGGGCTACTCCGTGCAGATCAGGGGCAATCTCCTGATCCTGCGCGGGGTCCCCTACGTCGACGGTGCGCGTCAGGTTCGCCGCGGCAACCTCATCTCCCCGCTCGTGATGGCAGGGGACGTCACCCGTCGTCCCGACAACCACGTGATCTGGTGGGATGGCGCCTATCCCTGCAACCCGGACGGCGCGCCTATCGCCGCGCTTCGTCATCAGGACCATCCCGTCGACATGGGGCACGGGATCACAGCGTGCCACGGCTTCTCCAACAAGCCGCCCGAGGGATACGTCGACTATCACCAGAAGATGACCACCTACGTGGCGGTCATCTCGGGGCCGGCGACCACGCTCGAGCCCGGGATCAACGCGCGGCCCTACGCCCCGCCCGAGCCCGAGGAGGAGAGCCCGTTCAACTATATGGACACGGCGTCGGCCCGGGCGGGGATAGGCGCCCTGGCCGAGCGGCTGGCGAAGGATCGGGTCGCCATCATCGGGCTGGGCGGGACCGGCAGCTACGTGCTGGACCTGGTGGCCAAGACGCCCGTGCCGGAGATCCGTCTCTTCGACGCCGACGAGTTCCTGACCCACAACGCGTTTCGCGCCCCCGGCGCGGCGTCGCTCGACGAGCTCAGGGACGCGCCGCTGAAGGTCGAGCACTTCAAGGGGATCTACTCCAGGATGCATCGCGGGATCGTGGCGCATCCGGTGGCGATCACCGAGGCGAACGCCCATCTGCTCGACGGGGTGACCTTCGCATTCATCAGCATCGACGACGGTCCGTCCAGGCGGGTCGTCATGAACAAGCTGGATGCGATCGGGGCCTCGTACGTCGATGTGGGCATGGGTCTCGAGCTCGACGGGGACTCGCTGGGCGGCATCCTGCGGGTGACCTCGAGCACCCCCGGCAAGCGCGATCACGTCCGGGCGGGGCGGGTCGATTTCGCCGACGCGGGCGGCGGAGACGTCTACGCCTCGAACATCCAGGTGGCGGATCTGAACGCGCTCAACGCGATCCTGGCGGTGATCAAGTGGAAGAAGATCCGCAGCTTCTACCGCGATCTGGAGCGCGAGCACCACAGCACCTACACGACCGATGGGAACATGCTTCTGAACGGAGACCAGGCATGATCGTGCACAACATGCTCGAACATCGCTTCGTGCGGAACATCCCGGAGGAGCTGGAGTCCGGCGTGCTCTACGTCTCGATGGAGTATGGCATGGTCTCGCACAGCTGCGCATGCGGCTGCGGCGAGGAGGTGACCACTCCGCTGACTCCGACGGACTGGCACTTGGTCTACGATGGCGAGGCTGTCACGCTGAACCCGTCGGTCGGCAACTGGAACCTCGCCTGCCGGTCGCACTACGTTATCAGGCGGGGACACGTCATCGAGGCCGGACCGTGGTCGGAGAGGCAGGTGGCGGCCGAGCGAGCCCGCGACCGCGCCTCGAAGGCGCGCTACTACGGCACCGCGGATCTTCCGGTAGAGATCGACGAGCAGCAGCAGGCCGCTCCGGCACCGGCGATCGGCTTGTTCGAACGGCTCAAGCGCTGGCTCATCGGCTGATTGAGGAAGGGTAGGGAGAGGGTATCGCCATGCGCATCATCCACACGGCCGACTGGCAGATCGGCAAGTCCTTTGCGCGGTTCACGCCGGAGGTGCGGTCGGCCCTGACCGACGCCCGTTTCGACGCGATAGACGCGATCGGCGGGCTGGCGAGGGAGAGAGGTGTCGGCCACGTGGTGGTGGCGGGCGACGTGTTCGACACCACCGGTCCCTCCGATCGAGAGATCGTCCAGGCGGTGACGCGGATGTCCCGGGCGGACTGCACGTGGTGGCTGATGCCGGGCAACCACGACTACGCCCGCTCGGGCGGTCTCTGGGACCGCGTGAGGGCCAAGCTGGCGCCGAACATCCGGATCGTCGACCACCCCGAACCGGTCGAGGTCTCGGAGGGCGCGTGGCTTCTTCCGGCACCGCTGGAGTTCAGGCACACGCGGGAGGATCCCACGGACGCGATGACGGCGATGGCGACCCCGCCCGGCGCCGTCAGGATCGGTCTGGCCCACGGCTCCGTCGTCGACTTCGCGCAGCGCGGCGAAGCCAAGAACCTCCTGCCTCCCAATAGGGCCGAGCTGTCAAGCCTGGACTATCTGGCTCTCGGGGACTGGCACGGCTTCCAGATGATCGGTAACCGCACCTGCTACAGCGGAACCCCCGAGACCGACCGTTTCGACAGGGACGTCGGGACGATCGCTCTGGTCGAGGTGAGAGCGGGCGCGCTGCCGGCGGTCGAACGCATCGAGACGGGGCGGTATCATTGGCTGCAGCGGCGATGGTCCATCTCCGATGCCTCCGAGTTCGCCACTGCGCGCGCGAGACTGGAGGCCGAGGTCGATCCGGTCCGCACCCTCCTGCGGCTCGAACTGTCGGGTGCGATCGGCATCGCCGAACGGGCCGCTGTGATCGCCGAGGCGGAGGGCGATCTCTCCGACGCGCTGCGCTGGTGCGAGATAGACGACCGTGAACTGCTCGGCCGTCCGACCGACGACGATCTGGCTGCGATGAGCGTCGAAGGGACCCTGGGCGCCGCCGCTAGGCTGCTGCGGGCGGACTGCGACGCCGGCGGGCCGGACGCCGCGGTCGCGGCGAAGGCGCTGGAGCGCCTCTATGTGGAGACCATCCGCGCGGGAGAGCAGTCATGAGCCTCGTCATCAGACGGATCGAGCTGGAGAACTTCCGGAAGTTCCGCACGCCGCGCACGATCGACGGCCTCGTCCCGGGGTTGAACATCGTCGTCGAACCCAACGAGACCGGGAAGTCGACCCTGCTCGATGCGCTTCGCGGGGCGTTCTTCATTCGGCATTCCGCCAGGACCGACCTTACGCGGTCCTACTGCCCGATCGGCGACGACGTCGCTCCCCTCGTCCAGGTGTCCTTCTCCGTCTCCGGCGAGGACTGGCAGCTGTCCAAGCAGTTCTTGAAGAGCCCGAAGGTGCAGCTCACCGCGCCCGACGGCACGAGGACGACGAGTGACGAAGCCGAGGAGCGGCTCCAGCACCTGCTCGGCTTCGAGAAGGGCAGCACCCGCTCGTTCGACCCGGATACGCTCGGCGCGCTGGGCCTGCTCTGGGTCGGACAGGCGTCCGCCCTCGGCGTCGACGCTCCAGGCCGGATCGTCAGGGAGACCGTCCATTCCGCGCTGGAGGCGGAGGTCGGCACGGTGGTGGGCGGCCGGGCCTACGATGCCGTTCGCAGGCGCGTGTCCGAAGCATACGGCGAGCTCTCCACCGTCACGGGCAGGCCGACTGGCCGTCTCGCCGCCGCCAACGTCGAACTCGTCGAGGCGCGGGCGCGGCTGACCGAGGCGCAGCAGCGTAATGCTCAGTACGAGACCCATCTGGCGGAGCTCGATGACGCTCGCGCTCGCTTGGTGATCGTAGAAAGGGATATCGCCGACCCAGAGGAGGTCGCGCAGCGCGGTCGTCTCCTTGCCGATCTTGAGATCGCCCGGGGCGCTTCCGAGCGGCTTGCGACGAGGAAGGCGGAGCACGAGGTCGCCAAGGGTGAATCGGCCCGCCTCGAAGGGGAGCTGACGCGCTTGCGGGAAGCGCGCGCGAAGGCCGGTACGACGGCCGAAGCCAAGCGGCACGCCGACGACGCCGTCACCGCGATCGGCGACGATCGCGCGGAGGTGATCCGGGCCGAGCGCGATGCCCGCGAGGCTCTAACCGCCGCCCGCCTTGAACGGCAGAGGACGGCGGCCGCGCTGGAGCGCGCGCGCGCCGCGCTCTCCGAGACGGCGAGGCGCGAGGCGTATGCGGGTGCCAGGCGTAGGAGAGGCGAGCTCGACGTGCTCGAGGCTCGGATCGCTGATCTCGAGCCGACATCGAAGATCCGCATCGACGCCGACACGGTCAGGCGTCTGGAGGAACTGGAACGGGCTGTCGTCAGAGCGAAGGCGGCGCTCGAGGCGGGCGCGACGCGCATCGAGGTCGAGCGGCATGACGGGACGGCGGTCACTGCGGACGGCGAGCCGGTCGAGGGGGCGATCGATGCGATCAGGGAGACGAGGATCGAGGTGGGAGGACACGCCACCGTCGTCGTCCGACCTCCAGTCTCTGGCACAGCCGCGGCGGGCGCGGTCCACGAGACGGCGCGGGAGAGGCTCGCCGACAGTCTTGCCTCCGCGGGCGTCCAGGACGTCGCGGACGCTCGCGACAGGGTCGAAACCGCGCGGGTCGCCGCGCAGGCGCTCGAGGCGGTCCGCCTCCAAATCACCACCCTCTGTGTCGCCGACCCGGCGATTGGGCTCGGCGCGGGGTCGGCGGCGCTCAGGGCACTGGTCATCCCCGAGCCGGAAGCCACGGCGGGGGATGGAGAAACGCCGAACCTGCCGGTGTTGGAGGACGCGGGGCGCGAAGCTGGCGAGGCGGAGAACGCCGCCCAGATCGCGCACGAGGTTGCGGGGGCCGCGCTGAAAGAGTTCGAGGATCGCCATCACGGGCTCACCATTGCCCAGGCGACCGCCTCGGCCGACCACGCGAACGCCAGCGCGCAGCTTGACGAGGTCGAGACGAGGACACCTCCCGGACCCACCGAGGCCGCGGCTGTCGAGGCGGCCGAGAATCTGGTCCGCGCCGACGGCGCGCTGGCGGAGGCGGAGCGGAACGCGTCCGTCTTCGACGAGGCGGTCATCAGGAAGCGCATCGAGAATCTCGACCGGGCGCGTCAGGCGGCCGAGCAGCGCAGGGTCGATCTGAAGAGTGCGATCCTGCGCCTCGAACTTCAGATCGACAACGAAGGCGCGAAGGGGCTCACGGGACTGCTGGCGGATGCGATCCAGGAGGAGGCTGTGGCCTCCGAGGCAGCTGACCGGCTCGCGGGCGAAGCCGCGGTGCTGAAGCTCCTCCAGGGCAGGCTGGACCGGGCCCACGAAGAGGCCGCCAGGCGGTTCCTCGGGCCGGTCACACGTCGAGCGTCGGCCTATGTCGAGCGGATCCTCCCGGGAAGCGAGCTCTCGTTCGACGAGGGCCTTGCGCTCGCATCTGTGTCGCGAGGAGGAATGCGCGAGGAATGCGCGGCGCTCAGCCGTGGCACGCAGGAGCAGCTTGCGGTCCTCACCCGTCTCGCCTTCGCCGATCTGCTGCAGGACCGCGGCTCCCCGGTATCGCTCATCCTAGACGATCCGCTCGTTTATTCGGACGACGCCCGGCTCGATGCCATGACGACACTTCTCAGTGAAGCGTCCGAGCGCATGCAGGTCATCCTATTCACCTGCCGCGAACGCGCCTTCCGTCATCTCAATGGGAATCGGATCACGCTGTAGCTGGGGACGACCATTTTCCTCAAGTCGACGGCCATGGCGGTCTGCATTCGGGCCAGGAGGCGCCAGCGGTAGAGCGGCTCGTTTAGATCGAGCGGGTCGGGAGCCAACTGGCTGCTTCCTCAAATTGTCATCCGAAACCCGCCAAGCGGCAATCGGCCAAGCTTGCTCGTCTAACGGCGTCGCCGCTACGGATCGCGAACGTCGGGTTTGATCGGAGGCTGCCGTTCAGCCGTCGCCGCTGGAACGGCCGGAAAGTCCCAACGTGGGTCGAACAGATTCCCATTCAGCATACCTTGCGAATGACCGCTTCCGGGAAAGGCGATTTGAGGCCTCAACGCCGGAGATGAGGGCGATTTCGCCCGAAGAGCTAGGTCGGCGACCCTTGTCGGGCGGCGGCAGCATGAGCAGCGATAAGCCAATCAATATTTCGTAGGAAATCCTGCAACACCGGCGAAGGATTGTCCTTCCGATACCCAACGGCGATTTCGATGACGGGAGTTGGTCCGGCAAGCGGCCTGCTCAAGACAGACCGCGGCAGAAGCTTTTCAACATAGGCTGGCAAGAGCGTCAGCCCGCCGGTTGACGCCACCAGGGAAATACCGGTCGCGAAGCTGTCGAGAAAGTGGCTGGATGAGACACTCACCCCGCGCTCCCGCAGATAGCGCTCGACGATGCCGCGCAGGACGTGCGGCGTATCGGTATAGCCGATGAAGGGAAATTGGCCGAGTTCGACCGGGTCGATCTCGGATCGGCCAGCCAGCGGATGGTCGCCCGCGAGAATAGCCACGATCGGTTCGGACGCGATCACTTCATAGGTCACATCGGGCTGGGGCTCGACGCGGGAGAAGCCGAGGTCGATCTCGCCCCGCTGCACGGCCTCGGCAACGGCCGGCGAAAAGTCGCTGGAGACGCGGAAATCGATCTCCTTGAGCTGGTCGCGCAGGATTTGCGTCACGTGGGGCAGCCATTCCACTTCCTGCCCGGTCAGGAAACCGACCGAGAAGCTGGCCTTGGCCGGGCGGGATACGCGCCGCGCCGCGGCGACGGCCTCGGCAGCCTGGGCCAGGGCGAGCCGCGCATGATCGAGAAAGATCTGCCCGGCCGGCGTCAGCGTCACCCCACGTGAGGTCCGGATGAGCAGCGGCGTGCCGACCTCCAGTTCCAGATCGCGAAGCTGGCGGCTAAGCGATGGCTGGGCTGTGTGCAGGCGCTTCTCGGCCGCGACAGTTAGGCTGCCTTCCTCGGCGACCGCGACGAAATAGCGCAGATGGCGAAGCTCCATAAGCCATGCCTAGCAGGTATGGCCGGTAAGGCTACAAAGTCTTTCCGTTCCCGCCTTTTCGAAGGCATTTAGGCAGCAGCTGAAGAGAGCTGCCCGACCAATATGCCGGTCAGGCATCGCCGACACATTGAGATCATTCGCTGGGCCGCGCCATTGTGCCGGCCCCTATGAGCCCGCTTGTGCAGAAAGGAGCAGCCACAATGTCCTATGATCCATTCTCCGCGCTGACCTTCATCACCGGGCCGGCGATCCTCACCAATGCCTGCGCGATCCTGCAGAATGGCGCGACCACACGCTACAATCTTGCTGTCACGCAATGGCGCGAGTTTCAGGCGTCCTTCGCTGCGGACGAAGACAGGCTTTCCCTGCTCTATGTCGATCCCGACCGCGCCCTGTGGCTCGCCGAGCGGCGCATCCACCTGCAACTCCGGGCACTCGGCCTGCTGAATGCCGGCGTCGCGCTGTTCGGGGCGACCAGCATCTGCGGCCTGATCGGCGTCTTCCTCGTCCAGGCGCTCTACGTGCCATTCGGCGCCGTCAGCTTGTTCATGGCGGCCGCCGGCAGCGCTGCGTTCGCAGTCATGCTCGCGGCGATCGGCGCTCTGTTCATCGAGGGGGCGTGCGGCCGGGACATGGTGCGGCTGCACCATCGCCTGAGCACGCCGTCCGCACGGCGCCACACCCCGCTGCCGCAAACCGCCAAGGGCCGAATGGCCTGAGGTGTAGCCACCACCCCGTCGGCGGGCTGCCGACACATCAAGCACCACGAAAGGAACGACCAATGACCAGCATTTCCATCGTTACCGGCGGCAGCCGTGGCCTTGGCCGCAACACCGCGATCAGCATCGCCCGCCACGGCGGCGACGTGATCTTCACCTACCACAACGGGGCCGAGCAGGCTCAGGCCGTCGTCGCGGAGATCGAGGCGCTCGGCCGCAGGGCAGTCGCACTCCAACTCGATGTCGGTGACATCGCTGCCCTGAAGCCATTCGCCGACCGGGTTCGCACCACGCTCCAGTCCTGGGGCCGAGAGAGCTTCGACCATCTGGTCAATAATGCCGGCCATGGCGAGATGGCGAGTTTCGCCGAGACCAGCGTGGCGCAGTTCGATCAGCTCTTCAACGTGCATGTGAAGGGCGTGTTCTTTCTCACGCAGGCACTGCTACCGCTGATCGCGGATGGCGGCCGCATCGTGAACTTCTCGTCCGGCCTGACCCGGGTCTCCTATCCCGGTTTCTCGGCCTATTCGGCCGCCAAGGGCGCGATCGAGATCCTGACGCTGTACATGGCCAAGGAACTCGGCAGCCGCGGTATCACCGCGAATGCCATCGCGCCAGGCGCGATCGAGACCGACTTCCTCGGCGGCGCGGTCCGCGACACGCCGGAATATAACGAGGCCTTCGCCAACATGATCGCGCTCGGGCGGGTCGGCGTGCCCGACGATATCGGGCCGGCCATCGCCAGCCTGCTCCGCCCCGACAATCGCTGGATCACGGCCCAGCGGATCGAAGTCTCGGGCGGCCAGAACATCTGACCCCCTTCCCATTCAATCAAACCGTCGCACACGCGACGACAAGCAGGAGACATTCCATGACCCATATCCTGATCGTCCTTTCGGCTGCGGACAAATGGACTCGCGCCGATGGCTCCATTTACGAATCCGGCGTCTGGGCGCAGGAGTTCGTCGATCTCGACGAAGCCTTCGTGCGGGCCGGCTTCAAGGTCGATCTCGCCAGCCCTGGCGGAATCGTGCCGACGATGGACAAGCGCAGCCTCGACCCGAACATGGTGGGAGAAAATGTGGCGGAACGCATGCGCACCTACCTCGACAAGAACGCGGAGCGGATCGAAAACCCGCTGGTGCTCGCCGAGGTCGACACCGCCGGCTATGACGCGATCGTCGTCCCCGGCGGACATGGACCGGTGGAGGATCTCTACAAGGACCCGGACATGGGGCGCGTCCTGATCGAGGCTGACAAGGCCGACAAGGTGATCGCCGCGGTCTGCCACGGCCCGGCGGCGCTGTTGGCGGCGCGAGACGAACACGGCCGGTGGCCGTTCGCCGGCCGCAAGATGACCTCGCTCAGTGACGAGGAGGAGATTGAGTTCGGAACGGCGGAGAACGCACCCTGGCTGCTGGCCGACACGCTGCGCAAGCAGGGCGCTTTGTTCGAGCAGGGCCCCAACTGGCACGCCTATGTCGTCAAGGACGGCAACCTGCTCACTGGTCAGAACCCTCAATCCTCGACACCTTTGGCAGAGGTGGTGATCGCGGCGCTGCGGTAATAGAACGAGTGCAGCAGGACCGGGCAGACCGCGCTATCGCGGGCTGCCCGATCGGCACGAGCGCACCGCGGCCAGGCAAAGCTCGGTGAACAAACGACAGCTATGTTGAGCGCATTTCATCCCGGCGAACGACGGCTAAACCGGCGACGGCAGCCGCGCGAAGGGCTTGCCGGTAGAGGGAGCCTCCGACCAGAATGCGACGTTGGCTTTCGGCGGCGGGAACGTCGCAATCTGACAAGAGCAGTCATTGAAGTTAGGTCAAACCGTCTGGCGGGATGCACCGATGTGTCGGTCGGTCAAACCGCCAATTGAGCAGCCCAAAAGCAGCCGCTCGTTCGGATTACACATCGCCAAGATGACCGGGGGCAGCATGCCCCACAAGGCGCGTAGCTCCCTGTGCGGGCGACAGTGGCGACCAGTTCACGGTATCCATGTCTCCCGCCACAGATGTCTGAATCTGGACGAAGCCGCCGATCGCGTCGGTTCGAGCGCCTGTTCACTTATGCGTCGCCAATCCGGCTGGGCCATCCTTTACGGTCGGACAGAAAGGACCGAGAATGGTCAACCTCGGGCGTGCAAAGCCTAGGTTGCCATAAGGATGAACGACTTGTCTCGGTAGGAGACGTCTTTGACGGGACGGAAGCCCAGCCGCTCGGCTAGCTTCAACGAAGGAAGGTTGAACGGCTCTATCAGGCAAGCGACGCGATCGTGGCTTGTTCTGCGCTCGACCCATCGCAGCAGGCCGGACATTGCTTCGAACGCGAAGCCCGATCCTCGATATTGGGACGAGAAGAGCCAGGAAGCCTCGGGCACGCGGTCGAGAACCGGGTCGACCCCGCGACGGTAGAAGGCCGCACCGACCTCTCCGAGAAGCACGCCGCTCGTCTTTTCGACGACGGGAATGTACCGCAACCGAACAGGTTCCAATGGCCGGCGCAACGCAGCAACCGCGTCCATGCGGCTTCCTCGGAGTCCGGGAGATTGCCGATGAATTCGCGGACGGTAGGATCGGCGGTCAGCGTCAGGATCGCCGGAACGTCGTCGGGTTGATAATGACGAAGGAGGAGCCGGTCAGTCTCGATCATGTGCCTCCGAAATGAACAAGGCGGAAAAACCTTGGGCTTGCCGCCGGCGCGGTCGATCCGACGCGGCTCTGACCGCGTCGAACCTTCCGGCGGGGCCTGCATTGCGACCACTGACCGATGCAGATCCCATTTCGCGCCCTGCTCAGTCCTCGTCCTGCCACCGGCGCAGATCCGTCTGGTCGTGATAGGCCATGCGGTCTGGCGTGGTGATGAATTCCATCGTCGTGCCCCAGGGCATGCGACAGTAACAGACCTTGTTTCCCGGGCCCTTCTCCGTTGCATAGGGAATGGCGCGCGGCGCGGTGAGAGCTGTGCCTCCCGCCTTCTCGAAGCGCTCGACGGATGCGTCGATATCGTCGGTGTAGAGCGCGAAGTGCGTGATGCCGAAGTCGCTCGCCCGGATCGGCTGGGCTTGTTCGGGCCCATGCATCTCGAACAGCTCGATGTCCGGCCCGGTCCCGATCTTCACCATTGCCTGACCACGGACGACCGTTCCAGGGAAAGCGCCGACCGCCCGCTCGAATTCCGGGCCCTGCCGGGGCGGATCCTGGGGGCCGAAAGACTGGTAGATCACCTGGCCGCCAAAAGCCTCCGCCAGGAACGACTTTGCTGCTTCGATATCGGGCACCGTGATGCCGACATGATTGACGCCGCGAATGAGAGGTGCGGTCATGACAGTCTCCTTGCTGTTGTTCGATCCATTGCGATCGCCGCCGGTGCAATTCGCCCGCGGCCTCGCGATTCGACCGGGCCTCGATTGCCCGGGCGCCGAATTTCAATCGGCCTTGAGGAACTCGATCAGGGCGGCTGCGACTTCAGCCGGCCGTTCGTCCGCGACATAGTGGCTGCACCGTGCGATCGAGCCGCCCGTCACATTGGTGGCGAACTCCCTGAGCATCGGCACCATCTGCGCACCGAAGCGCTGATCCCCACCGAGACCCAGCACCGGTATCTCGAGCGGTTGCTTCCTGTATTCGAGCGCGACCGCGTGGTCGGCGTCCAGGGTGCGGTACCATTCCATGCCGCCGCGGGTGCGGCCCGGGAGCGCCATCGCCCTGGCGTAGATCTCGACGTCCGCCGGATTGAAGGCGCTGTGATCGTAGAACCGCTCGGCCATGAAGGTCGAAATATAGTCATATTCACGGCCATGGATCAGGCGCTCGGGCAGATCCCGGTTCCCATGGAAGCGGAAGTGCCAGAGCCTCGCGGTCGTCGCCTCCCATCCGGTCCAGCCGGGAAGCGGAACGTCGAGGACGGCCAGGTGGGTGACCGCTTCCCGATAGATGGCCGCCTGCGGCAAGGCGACCATTCCGCCGATATCATGTCCGCACACGGCGTAGTTTTCATGCCCGAGGGCAATCATCACTTCGTGCGCGTCGCGCGCCATGGTCGCCTTGTCATAGCCCTCCAGCGGACAGTCGGAAAAACCCGCGCCCCGCAGATCGATCGCCACCACGCTGAAATGCCCGGCGAGCAGCGGCATCACCTTGTGCCATTCCCACCAGGTTTCCGGCCAGCCGTGAAGTAGCAGGACCGCCGGGCCTGAGCCTCCAGTGACGGCGTTGATCTTGATGCCATTCACCGGCACCAACTGCTGGGTAAACCCGTTCAAAGCTGCGATCATCATCGCTTCCAATCAGATGTGGACGTTCAGACAGAGCTCGGGTCCAGCCCTGGGGGCCGGTCGAAATCGGTGGCGATCGTGACGTCGCGCCAGGCATCGATATCGCTGCGGAAGGCAGCCAGCTTTCGCTCGGCGATCGCATGCGCGATCGGGCCGAGCGGTAGATGAAGGGGAGCATCATCGGCATCGACCGCCTGCAGGATCACCGCGATGGCCTTGTCGGGGTCGCCCGCCTGATTGCCGTTGTTGCTTTCGCGGTAGTGCTTGCGCGAGCTCGCGGCGTATTCCGGCATCTCGTTGGCCGCCATCGCGATCGAACGGCCAAGGAAATCGGTACGAAACGGCCCAGGTTCGACGATCAGCACGCGAATGCCGAACGGCTTCAACTCGCCGGCGAGCGCTTCGGAAATCCCTTCCACGGCAAACTTGGCAGCGTGGTAATACCCTCCGCCGCCGCGGCCCTCGATGCCCGCACCGGACGACATGTTGACGATTGTTCCGCCCGAACGTCGTAAGACAGGTAGCGCGGCTCTAGTGGTTTCGATCAGACCGAAGACATTGACCTCGAACATCGGCCGATATTCCGCGGGCGTGCCTTCCTCGATCGCGCCGAATAGTGCGTAGCCGGCATTGTTCACGAGCACGTCAAACCCGCCAAAGGTCTCGACCGCCTGCGCGACCGCTGCCTTGGCTGCCGCTGCGTCGGTCACGTCGAGTGGCAAGGTGATCATGCGGCCGCCGAAAGGCTTGGCCATTTCCTCGATCGTCTTCACATTGCGGGCCGTCGCGACGACCCGATCGCCGCGTTGTGCTGCAGCGAGCGCGAGCCGCTGGCCGAAGCCGCTCGAGCAGCCTGTGATGAGCCAGGTTTTCATAACTTCTTCTCCGATTTGTTTTCAGACGACGCCATGCTGTCGTCGCGGCGAACCGTCATATCGGCCGTGATCGACCAGTCCTTCTCCCCGAGGCCCGCCGAGACAGCTTTGCCGAGCCCATCGCGGGACAGCTTCAAGTATCGGAAGCGTGCGTCCGATCTCGTGGCCGGGCCCCGCATTCGACAGGCACCGATGCGCCGCTCAAAGCGGCTTCACGATGCTGCGCTGCGGTTTGACGGCAGTGACGATGTCGACATCAGCCATGACTTGGACGGTCTCGGGCGAATTGAGTGCCGTTTCCATGGCGGCTTCGTCGCGGAAGTTGACGGCAGCAACCGCGATCAGCCCCGCGCCGTCACCTTGCGGAAAGAACCCGCCGGCGCTGACCAGCCCGTAAGGTCCCCAGCTTTCCCGCACGAGCGGCAAATGCACGTTGATCCAATGGTCGCGGTCGAACGGCGTTCGCTCATCGCCCGCATAGGTCACCAGCATCGTGATCATCATTGAAGTCCTTATTGCGTGTAGAGCGATCCGGTTGGCTCGACCGGCACAGCGGCCGGCTCGGTCATCGGCTTCATTTGCTCGCCGCTTCGGCGATGACATCGGCGACTTCGCGGGGATGCGAGATATAAACCGCATGGCTGGCACCGCGCACCTCGGTGACCTTCGCACCTGCCCGCTTGTACATCGATCGCTCGGCCTCGGCGCCGAGAGCCATGTCCAGCCCGGCCACGATGCCGTAGCTCGGCTTGGCCTTCCAGGCCGCGTGCTGTGTCTTGGTTCCGAGGATCTTCGCCGAAGCCGGCACCTGCGCGTTAGTCATGAAATCCGCCTCGGCCTTGGATAGGTCAGCGGCGAATCCCGCCCGGAACTTCGCGGGATCGAACAGCAGGAAGCCGTCGGAAGTCGGCTTGAACGCGTCCGCGGTCGGACTCGGCCACTTCTCAAACAGATCGCCTACGCCCTCGCCAACATCCGGGACGACGGCCGCCACATAGACAAGTGCCGAAACCTTCGGGTCGACGCCGGCTTCGGTGATGATCTGACCACCATAACTGTGGCCGACGAGGACAACCGGCCCATTTTGCTGCTCGATAGCGCGGCGAACCGCTTGAACGTCATCCGCCAGCGAAGTGTTCGGTTCCTGAACGACCGTGACTTTCAAGCCCTTGGCGACCAGGCGCTCATAAACGCCCCTCCAGCCGCTGCCATCGACCAACGCACCATGGACCAAAATCACATTCTGGGCCGGCTGCGCGAAGGCGGGGGGCGCGCCGAAGACCACTGCGAGCGCCGCAGCACCGAGATAGAGAGATTTGAGAGACATTTGCCTATCCTTCCGAATGACACGGTCTGATGGACCGCTGACCGGAATCTAGGTGTTCAGATTTGTCCTTTAACTGACATAATTGTACTCTCGGCGTTCAGTTTTGTGAGGGTGTCGCGATGGAATGGAGTGACGTCAGAATCTTTCTGGCTATTGCGCGATCCGGCACGCTGGGGGGCGCCGCGCGTTCTCTTAAGACAAGTCATCCGACCGTCGGCAGGCGCCTTCGCGCACTTGAGCAGGCGACCGGCCACACGCTCTTCCAGCGCACAGCGGACGGTCTGGTTCTGACTGAAGAGGGCCACGGGATCATCGCGCTGGCCGAACAGATGGAAGAAGGCGCGCTGGCCATGGAGCGCCGGCTTGCGGGGCAGGAGCAGGACCTCAGAGGCAGTCTGCGCATTTCGTCAGCGGACTGGTTTGGGGCCTATGTCCTGCCTCCTATCCTGGCGGATTTCTCGAAAGCCTGTCCCAATGTCGACGTCGAGATCCTGACCGGCACGCGCCTGTTCAACCTTGCCCAACGAGAGGCCGATGTCGTTTTCCGTATCGTTCCGTTCGACACTGCCGATGTCGTCCAGCGGCGGCTCTTCAGGCTCGAATATGGCGTTTACATCGCCGAGGAGGCGGCTGATCCCACATTTGGCGATGGGACCGGTTTCCGGCTGATCACCCATGACACATCCACGGGCCATTTCCCTGACATAGCTTGGCTCATCGAGAGTTTCCCCAACGCGCGGCCGGTCCTGCGATCGAACAACCGCAACGTCCAGGGGCGCATGTGCAGGCAGGGCGTCGGCATCGCTGTCCTGCCCCGCGTGGTCGGCAATCAGATCCCGGGTATCCGCAGACTGGAACTCCCGACGCCGCCGCCGGCGCGAGACATCTGGATGGGGTACCACCGGGACCTGCGGCGTCTTCAGCGTCTTCGCGCGTTTATTTCGACCGTATCGGACCATCTCGTGAACGCGGCCGCATGATGTGCATCATCTAGCTGATTAGGTCTGCCGGCCGAACGGCAGCTTTGGCCTCCCAAATCTGCAAGCTGCTCGGCAGCAAAGAGCCTAGACCGTGATGTTGGCCCCTCGCCGGAGACGAGGGGCCGATTGGTCAGATTTCGGTGTTCTCGGCGAGAGCAAGCGCGTCTTCCACGTCAATTCCGAGATAGCGCACGGTATTCTCGATCTTGCTATGCCCGAGGAGGATCTGGACGGCACGAAGGTTGCCGGTCGCCCTGTAGATGATCGATGCCTTCGTACGCCGAAGTGAGTGCGTACCAAACTCACTTCGCATCAAGCCGACCCCCGTCACCCATTCATCGACGAGCCTGGCGTACTGGCGGGTGCTGAGATGGCCGTTATGGTCAACCCGGCTGGGAAAGACATAGTCGTCGACCGTGCCACCCCGACGCTCGAGCCAGGCCAACAGGCTCTCCCGAGCGTCGGGGAGAAGCTCGAATTGAACAGGGCGACCCGTTTTCTGCTGCATCACGATTGCCCGCGTTCGGATCTGCCCACCGCTGACAAGGTCGCAGATCTTCAGCTGCACCAGGTCGCAGCCCCGCAATTTGCTGTCGATCGCCAGATCGAACAGCGCCCGATCTCGCAAGCGGCGGCGCTGATTGAGGTAGAATCTGATCTCCCAAATTTGCTTCGGTTTCAGCGCCCGCTTCGCGCCGACGGTTCTTCCCGCATTCCAGACGGGGCGTTTGGTGGTGGGTTCAGTTTTCGGCATCTCCATGATCATTCTCCGATGGCCAGAGCGGCCGTTCGAAGAACGCTTCGGCGCCGGATAAGCAGGAATGCCCGGGTCGCCTGCCGACCATCTTACGTCGTTATGATGCTGCAGCGGGAATGGCAGCTCACGCCCAAATCGGCCATTCGCGAGTTCGAAAGTCGTTGGGCAGCAAGACGCCCTCGTCTTTGCCACTCAGTCTCGCTCTGCGCGCCCAGAAATCTGCCTTTCGTCCACCTTGTAATGACGGCGACGGGTAACGGGCGGCGTTGCCGATCTAGCAAATCGTTTTGCTAGACTGCTGGGGCTGATTTCAAACCTGTCTTTAGTTATGATGCAACGGGCATCTCGGGGAGAAGTCGACATGGCTATCGACACAGTAGTTCTTGTTCATGGAGCCTTCGCTGATGGATCGTGTTGGGCGAAGGTTATTCCGCTGCTGACGAAGCGAGGGCTCAAGGCCGTCGCGGTCCAGAACCCGCTAAGTTCGCTTGCCGATGATGTGACGGCAGCGCATCGCGTGATCGAGATGCAAAACGGGCCGGTGCTGCTTGTGGGACACTCGTGGGGCGGTGCTGTCATCACCGAGGCTGGTAACCATCCCCAGGTCGAGGGACTAGTCTACGTGGCGGCTGGCGCGCCCGACAGCGGGCAGTCCTTTGGCGAGTGGTGGAAGGATTATCCACCGGTCGCGGGCGATGCCATCACGGCATATGGCGAGGGTTACGTCGCCCTGACACGCGATGGTGTTCGCAACCATTTCGTCCAGGATCTTCCTAATGACGAGGCCGACATCGTCTACGCCACGCAGGGTCCGCTCGCTGCCCGGTGCTTCGACGATAAGGTGTCTGCGGCCGCGTGGCGCTCGAAGCCATCCTGGTACATCGTCGCGGCGCAAGACAAGACCATTCCTCCGGCTGTTGAGCAGGCTTCGGCCGATCGAATGGGCGGCGAAACGCTCGTTCTCCAAAGCAGCCACGTGCCGATGCTTTCACAGCCTGGTGCCGTCGCCGAGTTCATCGCGAGCGCGGCCGCTTCGATCGGCGCATAGCGGGAGATGCAGCTTGTCGCGCTCAAATACTTCGTGGCAGTGGCAGATCATGGCAGCTTCACCTCTGCAGCGGAGTGGCTAGGCGTTTCAGCTTCGACGTTGACCCGCAGTGTCAGCACTCTTGAGGACAATCTTGGATTGACGCTCTTCGAGCGAAGCACGCGTGGCGTCATGCTTGCGCCAGCGGCAGCTCCTGTCCTCGAAGAAACTAGGAGGATGCTCGCCAGTCTGGAAGCTGTGACAAAGGTTGCGAGTAGTGCAGCACAAGGCACAAGCGGTGACCTCCGTCTCGGTGTGCGCTCACCTCCGCTTGGGGAACCGCTCCGCGGAATGCTGGCGCGATGGCGGCGGGACTTTCCAGACGTTCGGCTTATCGTCCTTGAGCTTCCAGATCTCGAGCTCTTCGCAGAGCTGGTGGCTCGTCGTATCGATGTGGCGCTCATCCCAAGCTTCGCGCCGTGGCCGCAGATTGTGATGGAGCCGCTTTACCGCGAGCGGATGGTGGCCGCCGTACCGCAAGGTCATGTGCTCGCTGGTCGCGATGCACTGACCTGGTCCGACTTTTACGGGGAAACAATCTATGTGCAGGACTGGGCGCAGAGCCATGCCATGCGGGAATTTTACGCCTCGATGATGGGCGCCGGGATGCCGCTACACCCCATATCGGCCAGCAAACAAACCGTCTTTAGCCTTGTCGCAAGCGGTTTCGGAGTCACCCTTGCGCAGAAAAGCCAGGCCGAAGCCAGCTTTCCGGGCGTGACGTTCAAGACAATCGACGAGACGAACGCGCGGGTTGAATTCTCGCTCGCTTGGTCACCCCAATCGGAATACGCCGTGATCGGTCAGTTCCTTGCGTCCATGCGCCTGAGCGCCGCTGAAATGCGCGTGGATGCAGCGGCTTCCTAGCTTTCGATTGAGCGCCGGTGTCAAGCGAGGCCTAGTCTCTGCGCGTCACAAATATTTGCAAAAATGCTAGAAAGAAGGTTGGGCAGTAGGGACAAAGGCGACGCTTTGGGAACTGGCGCCCGCAACGCTGAGTCAAAAGCCGAGAGGTTCGAAGCCGTCAGGAAAGGACTGCAAGTTCCATTCGAGCCCCATGAGCGCCACCGGCGGCAGTCGACCACACTCGGCCGGAATAGCCTCCGACGGCTTCATGCGCTCGGATCGCTATGACTGCTTCAAGTACAAGCCGCCGTTCCTATGCGCGACTTGGATGGCACCTTTGTCCCACGCCTAGTCATTTCAAAGGTTACTGGCGGAGATGAACGAAGGGCAGGTCTGAGGCACGACGACCACGGCACTGAACGACGTAGATTGGGGCGGTTGTGGCGGAGGACCAGGCGATGACCAGATCGGCAACTCGCGCCAACATTGCGGACCTCCGATCACCGTGTAATTTTGCATCAATGCTTCTGCGCTGGTCCCTTCCCATTGCCGCGTTGATCTCGACTCCGGCTTTGGCAAAAGGCGAAGCGCTATGCGGCGCCTTGGAAAACCTGAAGCGCGCGGCGGAGACATCGGGTCCGCAGCGCGTTGAAATTTTCAAACAGGAAGCAATGACGTTTGCATGCGGGCGTACAGTCAAAGCGCAAGCGCAAGTGGACTTCTGCGATGCCGCAGCTGGCCCCGTAGGGCTAGAGTTCACGCATGTTCTCCCTTGGTTGATTTACGGCTGCCTTCGCGATCAGCATATCAAGCCGGAGCTGGAACTTGCGGATCAATATACGGGCGTCCGGCATCGCAAGAAAATCGTTCACCTTTGGGCTGGCTGGCCTGATGGCGTACGAATGGACATACGCTATCGTCCAACCGGTGATTTTGGTGCTGATCGTAAATTCAGGGATTACTGGGGCGCTTACGAGCTTGTAGTTTGGCAACCTCGCTCATCACCTTGAACGTCCGATCACCACCCAACCCAGGCCATTCATGGGTCAAGCGACATTGATAAACAAATGACCGCTTCCGGCGTGCGAGCTCAGGCGCAGGAACGGGCGCTATGAAGGCTGCGACTGCTCCTTCTAGCGCCCACGCCGCAGTTCCCTGCCGCCACGGCGTGGACGATACCGAGAGTTGTTCAGCCGATGCGCATGGAAAGCTCCACATCTTCGGCAAAGGGAAGCGAGAGGTAGCCGCCACCATCAGTGCGCACCTTGGCCAGGTAGTCCGGGCAATAGTCGGCATTGTCGGCCAGGATTAGCGCGCCCGGCCGCAAATGCGGCTCCAGCAGAGCCAGAACGTCGAGATAAAGTGCCTTGGCGCCGTCGAGCAGTACAAGATCGATGGTCGGCGGCAGATCATGCGCCAAGGTTTCCAACGCATCCCCGGGGCGGATTTCGACCAGATCGAACAGAGCCGCTTCGGCGAGGTGGGCTTGAGCACGGGCGATCTTGCCGGTTTCAAATTCGCTGGTGATCAGGCGCCCACCGCCATTGTCGCGCAGCGCCGCAGCCATGTGCAGGGTCGACAGGCCAAAGGAGGTGCCAAATTCGACAATGACCCGCGCCCCCATGGCGCGTACCAGCATGTAGAGCAGACGACCTGCCTCGCGCGAGACGGGGAGGGGCATGTCTTTCAATGCACTGTAGAGCAGGCGCCATTCCTGTTTGCTGCGCATCAGCCTTTCGCGTTCGGCGGGTGAGGTTGCGGCAAAGATCGGTAGGTTTTCCGGCCTTGTGGCGTCGGCCTCAGCGAACAGACGGTCCACGAGGGGGCCAAGCGGCGCTTGGGTGAGCAAGGGCATGGGTTTCTCCTGAGCGGCGGGGAATTGTCCTCGTGAGAAAAATATGAGCAATTGATCGCGTTTTCTAATCGCATTGGCCACGTCGTAATGACCACACCAGCAAACCCAAGGCTTTCCGCGCGAAAGGAACCCCGGCAACAGCGTTCCACGGAGGCGGTTGCCGCGATTCTCCAGGCCGCTGCTCAGGTTTTGGCAGCAGAGGGCGCCGCGCGTTTCACCACGGCGCGCGTGGCCGAAAGAGCTGGCATC
>Ga0268264_10000858_pt1 | contig 32293 bp, 31 predicted proteins | sample KBSSwiS32_FD_190357 | JGI IMG/M metagenome (GOLD analysis project Ga0268264, IMG submission 190357) | Switchgrass rhizosphere microbial communities from Kellogg Biological Station, Michigan, USA - KBS Switchgrass S3-2 (SPAdes) (version 2) | ecosystem: Host-associated > Plants > Roots >...
GTCGAGGTGTCGGAGGTGATCCGCCTCGACGTCAGCGCGGGCGCGGTCGGGCTCGGCCGCCTCGATCGCGTGGCGGCACGCTGGCTACAGCGGCTGCCGCGCTCGTGAGCGCTACACGATCGATCGGGCGGCGAGGATCGCTCGCGCGCCGCGCGCAGGCAGGCCGGCATCGCGGTTGCCCGGCTCACGCGAACACTGCGCCTTCCAACGATGACTGCCGAGCTTGCGCCTGCCGATTTGCACGCTGCTGCGGCCAGCTGGATGCTGGCGTGGGTGGTCATGCCGTTGTGGATCGCCGCGGGCTTCGCCGATTGGCTGTGCCACCGCCGTGCCGACATCGAGCACACCGCCGGCGCGCCCGAATCGCTGTTGCATCTTCTGATGTTCGCCGAGCTCGGCGTGCCGCTGCTGGCGGTGCTGCTGCTGGAGGTCAATGCGCTGCTGTTCGTGCTGATGGTGTTGGCGTTCGTGCTGCACGAGCTCACCTCGTGGTGGGACGTGCGCTATGCGCAGCGCCGCCGCGAGGTGTCGCCGCTGGAGCAGCACGTGCACAGCTTTCTCGAGTTGCTGCCGCTGGTGGGCATCCTGCTGCTGGCGGTGCTGCATCCGGGCCAGGTGCAGGCGCTGTTCGGGCTCGGCGCCGAGGCGCCGCGCTTCGAGCTCGCGTGGAAGGATCCGCCACTGCCGGCGGTCTACATCGCCGGCGTGCTGATCGCCGTGGTGCTGTTCAGTGCGCTGCCCTACCTGGAAGAGCTGGTGCGCGGCATGCGCGTGCGCGGCGCGCCGTCGGTCAACGCGCCCCAGCGTGCCGCGAGCGCCAACCCCGCGGCCAGGTAGACCAGCCCGGCGGGCACCCACATCAGCAGGCCGCCGAGCTGCTGGTCTTCGAGCGACGTCAGGCCGAGCGCCAGCGTGTCGACGTAGGCGCCGTACCAGGCCTGCGGCGACAGCGCGAGCAACGCGCCGAGCGCGCCGCTGTGCAGCATGGTCGCGAACAGCGAGGCCACTGCGACGCCCTGCGCGGCGCGCGTCTGCGCGCGCAGCACGGTCCACCAGTACAGCAGCGCGCTGGCGAGAAACGCGATGTGCTGCACCGTGTGCAGCGCCGGGTCGTGCAGTGCTGCGTCGAACAGCACCGGCGCGTGCCAGCCCCACAGCGCGATCGCATGCAGTGACCAGGCGGTGGCCGGCACGCACAGCCAGCGCCACAGGCGACGCCAGGCGGGCCGGTGCAGCGCTGCGCCGATCGCGTGCCGTGCCGGCGGCCACAGTGCCCACGCCCATGTGCCCAGCGGATGCGCGGCCACCAGTAGCGGCGCGGCCACGGCCATCAACAACTCGTGCTGCAGCATGTGCGCGGCGAACGAGCGCGTGCCCAGTTCGTCGAGCGGTGACAGCAGCGCGAGGACCAGCGCCAGCCAGCCGGCGCCGAATGCAAGGCCGCGCCGCCGCCACACGCGATGCGAGTGCGTGGCGCGCCGATGCAAGCGCAGCCAGCCCAAAGCGTAGAGCCCTATCGAGAGCGCCAGGCACGCGATCACCCACGGCTCGGTGGCGCGCGCGTCGCCGGCGGCCTCGTGCGCAAAGCACGGCGCCGCGGCGAGCGCCAAGACAGTGAGCGCGCCGCCGGTGCGCCGCGTCGCGCTCAGACCTGGCACGGCTCGAGCACCCACACCGGCAGCCACAACGCCAGCAGCACCACCACCGACAGCCAGGCCATCACGCTGGCCAGCCGGCCCAGCAGCGTGCGCTGTGGCGGCGCCGCGCGCGCGCTGTACGAGGTGACGAGCGCCAGCGCGAGCCCGAGCGCCAGCGCTGCGGCGGGCACTGCATGCAGCCACGGCCCCGCCTGCGCGGCGCAGGCCAGCGGCACCAGCGCGAACGCCAGCGCCTGTTCGCCCAGCGCCAGCAGCGGCGCGATCACGAGCACGGGACTGGTGCGCAGCATCACCATGCCCGCGGCGCGGCGTAGATCACCGCGTAGATCGGCAGCCAACTGAACACCACGAAGTACCAGTACAACGCGTTCTCGCTGACGTCGACGTAGCGCTTGAGCTCGAACGGCCCGGTGAACGCGAGCACCGTGAGCACGCCGCTGTCCCAGGTGTCGGTGATCAGATGCAACGTGTGCAGCCCGAGCAGCATCCAGACGATCGAGCCGTAGGCGCTGCTGTCCCAACGGCAGTTCAGCGCGCCGAACTCGAACCCGCGCACCGCCAGAAAGACCAGCGAGCACAGCATGCACAGCGTGAGACCGATGCGCACGCCGCGCCGGTCGAGCGCCTCGGCGCGTTGCTTGGCCCACCAGTTCGGCAGCAGGCTGAGGGCCAGCACCACGGTGTTCAGCGTGCCCCAGCGCCACAGCGGCGGCGCCTCGGTGGGGGGCCACAGTGTCGACTGGCTGCGCAGATAGAAGTAGGCGACGATCGCGAGAGCAAACACGGTGCTCTCGATCGCCATCAGCCCCACAGTGGCCCACCACAGGATGCTGCGGTGGCCGAAGCCGAAGCTCGGCAGCGCGCTGACGTCGAGCGCGGCGCCGTCCTCGCGCACGCGCTGCTGCGCCGCGCGGCGCTGCTGCAGCGCCGGCTCGTTGTGCAGCAAGGACTGCACCAGACTCATGGCGCGCGCTCCAGTGCCACGCTGGGCCCGGTGTCGCGCGGCTTGGGCCAGAACCATGCGGTGAGCGCGACCGCGACCGGCACCAGGCCCCACACCGCGGCCCACGGCGTGAAGATCGACCCAATGAACAGCACCGTGGTGGCCAGCGCGCCGGCGAAGGGCCAGATCGACGGCGTGGGAAACACCAGTCGATGATCGGGCTCGGCGTCGAGCACGCTGGTCACCAGCACCTCGCGCTTGTCGAGCGCGAGGCCGCGCACCTGCGACGGCTGGCGCGGCGGCTGCCACTGCGGCTCGATGCCGTGCACCACCGGCGGCGCGACGAAGTTGCCGGCATTGGGCGGCGAACTGGTTGCCCACTCCAGTGTGCCGGCCCGCCACGGATCGTCACCTGCCGGTGCACCGTCGCGGCGGCTGCGCCACGCGTTGACGACGAACAACAGTACGCCGGCGGCGAGCAGCAGCGCGCCCAGCGTCGCGGTGAGGTTGAGCCGGTCCCAGCCGAGCCCTTCGGCGTAGGTGTAGACGCGCCGTGGCATGCCCTTCATGCCGAGCAGGTGCATCGGAAAGAACGTGACGTTGAAGCCGATGAAGAACAGCCAGAAGTGCCAGCGCCCGAGCCGCTCGCTCATCAACCGGCCGGTGAACTTCGGATACCAGTGGTAGATCGCGCCGAACAGCGGGAACACCGCGCCGCCGATCAGCACGTAGTGCAGGTGCGCCACGACGAAATAGGTGTCGTGCAACTGCAGGTCCAGCGGCACCATCCCGAGCATCAGCCCGGTCATGCCGCCGAGCACCAGGATCACGAAGAACGCCAGCGCGAACAGCATCGCGGAGGTGAACCACAGCCGCCCGGTGGCCAAGGTGACCAGCCAGCAGAAGATCTGCACCGCCGACGGCACCGCGATCAGCAGGCTCACCGCCGTGAAGAAGCTTTTGCCGAGCTCGGGCAGTGGGGTGGCGAACATGTGGTGCACCCACAGCCCGAAGGCGAGGAACGCGGTGGCGATCAGCGCCAGCACCATCGCCGGGTAGCCGAACACCGGCCGCCGCGCATAGGTGGCGATCAGCGTCGACAGGAAGCCCAGCCCGGGGATGAAGATCAGGTAGACCTCGGGGTGGCCGAAGAACCAGAACAGGTGCTGCCACAGCAGCACGTCGCCGCCTTCGGCGGGGTTGAAGAAGTGCGTGCCGACGAGGCGGTCGAGGATCAGTGCGGTGCTGGCCAGCATCACCGAGGGCATGGCGAACAGACCATGAAGGCGGTGACCAGCATCGCCCACACGAACAGCGGCATTCGCGCCAGCGTCATGCCCGGCGCGCGCAGCTTGAACACGGTGGTGATCAGGATCACCGCCTCCAGCAGCGCGGACAGCTCGGTGAAGGTGATCATCTGGGCCCAGAAGTCGATGCGCTTGCCGGGCGAGAACTGCGGGCCGGCCAGCGGCGGGTACGAGAACCAGCCGGCGTCGGGGCCGATGTCGAGCAGGAAAGCCGCGTACAGCATCAGACCGCCGCACAGGTACACCCAGTACGCATAGGCGTTCATGCGCGGGAACGCCAGGCTGCGCGCGCCGATCATCAGCGGCACGAGGTAGGCCGACACGGCCTGCATCACCGGCACCGCGAACAGAAACATCATCGTGGTGCCGTGCATCGTGAACAGCTGGTTGTACAGATCGGGCCCCATCAACCCGTGCTGTGGCCGCGCCAGCTGCAGCCGCATCACCAGCGCCAGCACACCGCCGGCCGCGAAGAAGCCGAACGTCGTGACGATGAAGCGCAGCGCGATCGTCTTGTGGTTGATCGCGCAGAACCAGCCGACGAAGCCCGGCGGGTCGCGCCAGGTGCGCTCGAGCACGGTGGCCGCGGAGTCGCTCATTGCAGCGTCCCCAGGTAAGCCACCAGAGCCTGCAGGTCGTCGGGCGGCAGCGCGGCGGGCGGCATGTTGCTGCCCGGCTTGTGGCGCTGCGGGTCGCTGATCCACGCCGCGAGTGTTTGCGGCGTGTTGGGCAGCACGCCGGCCGCGATCGTGCGGCGGCTACCGAGATGTGTCAGGTCGGGTGCCATCTTGCCGGCCGCATCGGTGCCGACGACCGTGTGGCACAGCGCGCACGACCCGTGCTCGAACAGATGGCGGCCGCGAGCCAGCTGCGGCGCCTCGGCGTTCGGCGCACTGCCCCGCTGCGCATCGGCCCACGCGTCGTATTGCGCTTGCGGCTCGGCGATCAGCGTCAGCACCATGCCGGCGTGCTGCGCGCCGCAGAACTCGGCGCACGGGCCGCGGAACTCGCCGGCCACGTCGGCGCGCAGCACGTGCGTGGTCGGCCGGCCCGGCACCAGGTCCTTCTTGCCGGCGAGGTTGGGCAGCCACAGGCTGTGGATCACATCGTCGGCGCGCAGGGTGAGGACCACCGGACGGCCCACCGGCACATGCAGTTCGTTGGCGGTGCTGAAAATGCGCGCGACCTCCGCGTCGTCGTAGCGCAGCTCCCACCACCACTGGTGCGCGGTGACCTCGATGTGCTGCGCGCCGTGCAGATCGACGCGCGCCAGCACGCGGTCGGTCCACACGCTGGCACCGATCAGCACGAACAGCAGCACCAGCGACGCGCCGGTCGATGCCGCGACGATGCGCCAGTGGCGCCGCCGCGCTGCAGGCGATTCGTCGAGGGCCGGATCGGCACGGCGCGCGCGCGGTGCGCGCAGGAGCGCGGCGGCGAACGCGATCAGCACGGCCGCGAACACGCCGCCGCAGATCAGCAGCGCGACGCGCCACAGCGCGATCACGTGATCGGCGTGCGGACCCGCGCCGTGCAGCACGTCGGGCATCACGGTCTGGCTCCCGACACCGCGGGATCCGGGCGTGTCGCTTGGCGCGCGCGGCGCGATTCGGGCTCGCCACTGGTGATGGCATCGTTGCGCGACGGCGCGACGTCGGTGTGCAGCTGGCCGCTCAGCGAGCGCACATAGGCCGCGAGCTGGCGCAATTGATCGTCGCGCAGGCGGCCGCCGAACGCCGGCATGCCGTTGGGCCGCCCGTCTCGAATGGTGGCGACGATGTCGTCGAGCGTGTGACCGTAACGCCACCGCTCGTCGCTCAACGCCGGGCCGTATGCCCCGCCGCCGCCCGTGCCGTGGCAGCCGTTGCAGTTGAACCAGCGAAACAGCCGCTTGCCCTCGTTGGTGTCGAACGCGTTGCGCTCCGGCTGCTGTGCCGGCGCCTGGAAGCGGCGCTGCTCGCGCTCGCACGCGCTCAACAGCGCGATGGCGAGCAGCAGCGTCAGCGCCGCGACGTGCCGCGCATCAGGGCAGTGCGAAGACATGCAACGTCCCGCCCTTGGGGCTGGCGGCCGGCAGGTCACGCATCGCGTTGGCGAAGCCGCCGCCAGCGGTGGGGTCGCGCGCGTCCAGATCGCCGGCGACGATCGCGCCAGGCCAGCCGCCGACGCCGCTCAGCACCGCGACGTACTGCTTGCCGTCGACGCCGCGATAGCTCACCGGCTGGCCGATGACACCCGAGCCGCATTGAAACTGCCACAGCGGCACGCCGCTGCGCGCATCGACGGCCTTGAACCAGCCGTCCATCGTGCCGTAGAAGGCGACGTCGCCGGCGGTCACCAACGCGCCGCTCCACACCGGAAAGCGTTCGCGGATCGACCACGCCTTGCGCCGCGCCACGGGATCCCAGGCGGCGAACTCGCCGCGGTAGCCGCCGGGTCCGGGCTTGATCGTCAGATCGGCGCCGACGAACGGCGTGCCGGGGATGTGGCTGACGGTCGAGGTCATCGCGTCCTGGCACAGGTTCTGTTGCGGCAGGTACAGACGCTGCGTGCGCGGCGACCACGCGCTGGGCTGCCAGTCCTTGCCACCGGGCGAGGCGGGGCAGATGTCGCGCACGGTCTTGCCGACGCTCGGCTCCTTGGTCGGGTCGTAGCGCAGGCGCCCGCTGTCGAGGTCGACGCCCCGCGTCGTGTTGATGTAGGTGAACGCATCGGCCGACAGCACTTCGCCGCTGGCGCGATCGACCACATAGAGGTAGCCGTTGCGATCGGCATGCAGCAACACCTTGCGCACGCGTCCACCGATCGCCAGGTCGACCAGCACGTTCTCGTTGACGCCGTCGTAGTCGTGCAGGTCGTGCGGCGACCATTGGTAGAACCAGATCGCCTCACCCGTCGAGGGCCGACGCGCGAAGATGCCGGCGGTCCATTTGTTGTCCCCCGGGCGCTGCTCCGGATTCCAGGGCCCGGGGTTGGCGGTGCCGTGGTACACGAGATCGAGTTCGGGGTCGTACGACAGGAAGCCCCACACCGTGCCGCCGCCAATGCGCCACGCGTCCGGTGGCCAGCTTCGAACACCGAGATCCTTGCCGCGGTCACTGGCATAGAACGGCCTGAACGCGGGGCCGATCAGCACGTCGGCATCGGGACCGGTGCTGTAGGCGCGCCACAACGTGCGCCCGCTGGCGGCGTCGAGCGCGGCGATCCAGCCGCGCACGCCGAGTTCGCCGCCTGAATTGCCGACCAGCACACGGTCCTTGACGACCAGCGGGGCCATCGTGATCGTCTCGCCGCGCGAGATGTCGCCCAGTTGCGTGCGCCACAGCTGGCGTCCGCTTGCAGCGTCCAGCGCAATGGTCTGGCCATCAAGGGTGTTGAAGAAGACGCGGCCGTCGGCATAGGCGGCGCCGCGATTGACGACGTCGCAGCACGCGACACCCTGCGATGCGCGCGCCGGTTCGGGCGCGTATGTCCAGCGCGGAGCCACTGAGCCGGGCACCAGCGCGAAGCCGTACACGACGTTGGGGAACGGCGTGACGACGAACATCATGCCGCCGCCGACGATGGGAGCCGCCTCATGGCCGCGCTGGACGCCCGTGGAGAAGCGGAACACCTCCTTCAACCGTGCGGCGTTGTGGGCATCGATGTCGGTCAGCGGCGCATAGCGGGTGTTGGCAGTGTCGCGCGCCGCGCTGGGCCACTCCTGCGCCGGTACCGCCGATGCGTCATCGGCGCTCTGCGCAGGCAGGCCGGCCAGCGCGAGCGACAACGACAGAGCGCCCGCTCGCAACAAACGGGACCGTGCCGAGGGACAGCGCTTGGGGGCCACGACGCGTTTGCCGTGGCAAGAAACGTTCCCCGGCGACCTGTGCATGGCCGCCGCACGACGCTGCAGCGGCCGCCGGTGGCCATCACCGGTTGGGCCATGTCGGCGACTCGAGGAGGGTGCGCGCGGCGGCTTCGACCGGGCGCATCGAACGCGCGCAGGTGCGCGAGCGGTTCAGCGCTGGCGCTTGAGTGGGGCGCGCAGGTCGGGCTGAATTCGGGTTGCTGCGCGGTCGACGGCGCTCAGGCGAACGAGACTTCGGCGCCCTTGCCGGCGAACGTGTTGCCCGTGCTCACCAGGTTGCGGCGGCGCCATTCGGCGTCGGACTTGCCCTCGTCGACCGCCGCGTCGAACGCCGCCAGCTCGTGGCTGCGCTTGCGGCCCGGCCGGTCGGCGGAGTGCTTCTGGCTCGACAGCGCATTCAGCGAGGTCGATTTCTCGCAAGCTGCAAGCACCTCGCTCGGGTTCACCAGGGATGCAAAGAAATTGGCCTCGGCGCTGCTGCGGGACATGACGGGTTCCTGACGGCGAAACCGCGCACTCTAGGGCTCATTCGTGCGCGAGGCCAGAATTTCCGACTCTAGAAATAGACCTTGACGCGGCCACCGATCGCTCGTTCTCGACCGACAGACCCAAGGCATGGAACGCGGCGTGGGGTCGGGCCGGTGTGGCGCATGCGCATCGTGTCAATGGGCAGGGCATGCGGCCTCGAGCAGGCAGCCGAACTCGCGCGCGAAATCGACCGACACGCGCGCATGCACCGCGCCCTGCTTGTCGAAGAAGCGCTGGGTGCCGTGCAGCCCGAACACGCCTTCGTGCCAGATGTTCGGGTGGATGTACAGCCCGCATCGGCCGTCGAAGCGGAAGCACACGAAGCGCTGCGGCGTGATGTCGTCGCCCGGCAGCGCGAGCGGCACGTAGAACGGCTGCTGCTGCAACGGGAAGAACAGCTGCCCGCCGTCCGGATGGTAGTTGGCATGCCACAGCAGCATGCGCCGCGGGACGTCGGCGTGATCCTCGCGCGCCTGCTCGGGCGCCTGCGCGTAGGCCAGGATGTAGTGGCCGTCGACCGCCTCGTTGCGGCCGTACAGCACGTCGCCGCGCCACTGGCTGACGAACACGCCTTCGGTGGTGCCGCCCTGGTCGCCGGTGTCGGCGTCGACCGGCCGCGTCCCCTGGGCCGGCCAGCGCACGATCTCGATCGGGCAACGCGCCGGGTCGTCCACCAGGCGGCCATACCCAGCCATCGACGCCGGCGTGGCGTCCACCAGCGGCATCGCGACGAGCTGCAGCCCGTGCGGCAGGTTGGGGTGGAGGTAGTCGATCGGCCGGTCCATCGGAGTCACTCGGGCGTGATGCCAGCCCACTTCACCAGCTCGGCGAAGCGCCGGTACTCGTCCTGGTAGAACGCGCGCAGCTCGTCGGGCGTGCTGCCGATGACCTCGTAGCCGAGGCCCTCGAGCCGCGCTGCGATGTCGGTCTGGCGCAGCGCTTCGCGCAGCGTGCCAGCCAGCTTGGCGAGCACCGGCCTGGCGACGCCGGCCGGTGCATACGCCGCGATCCAGCCGGCCAGGCCGAAGCCGTTGTAGCCCTGCTCGCCGAAGGTGGGCGCATCCGGCAGGCCCTGGGTGCGTTGAGCCCCTGAGATCGCGATGATCTTGACCTTGCCGCCTTGCGAATGGATCTTGGCGTTGCCCTGCGACATGAACGAGAGGTCGAGGCTGCCGCCGATCAGGTCGTTCATCGCGCCGAGTTCGCCGCCCTTGTAAGGCACGTGCGTCATCTCGATGCCGGCCTGGCGGCGCAGCGCCTCGCCGTACAGGTGCGCGCTGGTGCCGACACCGAAGCTGCCGTAGCTGAGCGGCCGGCCGAGCTTCTTGGCGTGCACCACCAGGTCCTTCAGGGTGTCGAACGGCGCGTTGGCCGCTGCGATCAGCGCGATGTTGCCGGCCACCAGCAGCGACAGCGGCTCGAAGTCCTTCACCGGGTCGTAGGGCAACTTCAGGCGCACCAGCGCGTTGGTGACCTGCCCGGTCGACGAGGTGATCAGCACCGTGTAACCGTCGGCGGGCGACTTGGCGACGTAGTCGGTGGCGATGATGCCGGAGGCACCGATCTTGTTTTCGGTGATCACCGCCTGGCCCCAGCGCTGGGCCGCGTACTCGGCCAGCACGCGGCCCACCGTGTCGAGGTTGCCGCCGGGGTTGGACCAGTTGACGAATTTGACAGGCCGCGTCGGGAACGGCTCGTCGGCTGCCAGGGTGCGCAGCGGCAGCGGCACCAGGGTCGCGAGCAGGCCTTGCGCGAGTCGACGTCGCAGCGGCGAGCGCACTTCGATGGCGTGCGGAGGGTGCATGATGTCTCCAGGTGTCGTCGTGTGCGCCTCAGGCCGGCCGCTCGCCCTGGATCGTGGTGCGCACCAGGTAGCGGCGCTTGCCGGCGTAGTCGAAGATTGCGCGGTGCTGCGTGAAGCGGTTGTCCCACAGCAGCACCATGTCGGGCGACCAGCGCACGCGACAGCCGAACTCCGGCCGATCGAGCAGGCCGTACAGGTAGGCGAGCAGCGGCGCGCTCTCGTCGGCTGTCCAGCCGTCGAAGCGCTGGGTGTAGACGCGGTTGATGAACAGGCCCAGGCGTCCGGTGCGCGGGTGCGTGCGCACCACCGGGTGCACGGTCTCGCGCTCGCCCTCGTCGAGCGAGGTGTTGGCGCGGATGTTGAGCGGCGTGTCGCGCTGCCGGGCGGCCTTGCCGAACACGCGCGTCGCGCTGTGCACCGCCTTGAGCGCACGCAGCTGCGCCTGCAGCGCCGGCGACAGCGACTCGAACACCGCGCACACATTGACGAATGCGGTGTCGCCGCCGAAGTCGGGCAGTTCCACCGGTCGCATCAGCACGCCCAGCGGCGGACGCTCGAGGAAGCTGCTGTCCGAGTGCCAGTTCTGCCCCGCCACCTGGCCTTTCACGTGGTCGGTCTCGGCCAGCACCTTCTGCAGCTTCGGGTAGCCATCGACCAGCGGGATGTGCGGCAGGTCCTGGTGCGGACCGAACAATTCGCTGAACGCCATGTGCTGCTCGGGCGACAGTGCCTGCTGACCGGTCATGACGAGCAGCAGGTGGCGGTCGAACGCGGCTTGCACCCACTCGCGCTCGCGCGGCGCGAGCGCGCGGCGCAGGTCGATGCCATGCACGAATGCGCCGAGCGCGCCGTTCATCGGCTCCAGGGTGATTTCGCGCGGGGTCGGCGCTGCGGGGTCGTGCAGCGAGGCGGTGGCTTTCATCGCTTCTTCCTTGTTGTGGCTGTCGCCGGCTGCAGGCGCGCCGCGGCGGCATGCGCGTGCACCTGCAGCGTGTGCAGTGCGCGCCACAGCACCTTGCGCTCGGCCGCGGGCAGCGTGCTGAGCAGCATCGCCTGCATTCGTGCGGCCTCGGGCAGGATGCGCGCGTGCAGCCGCCGGCCCGACGGCGTGATGTCGAGCACCACGCGCTGCGCATGCGCGGCGTCGCCTTCGGTGACGATCAGCCCGCGCTCGCGCAGGCTGCGCACGGTGCGGCTGAGCTGCGCCTTGTCGAGCGAGGTGCGTGCCGCCAGCTGCGCGAACGGCACCGGTCGATAGCGCTGCACGAAGGCCAGCGTGCGCCAGTCGGGGATCGTCAGGCCATGCGGCTCGAGGTAACTGCGCATCGACACGCGCTGCAGCACGTGGGCCAGTCGCACCACGTGGAAGCTGAGGAATTGCTCGAGCTCCAGGCCCGCGCCGTCGGCGCCGAGCGCGCTCCATGGACATGCCGCGGCGCCGGCGGCCGGCAAGGCGCTCATGCGCGCTGCGATGGCGCGACGCCGAGGCGCGCCGTGCCGCCGCTGGCGGGGTCGGCCCGCAACGCGGCCATGTCGTAGCGCGCCTCCTGGCCGGTGACCGCGATGCCGCACTGGCCGCGGTTGAAGTAGTTGAGCACCGGTGGCAGCGCCCGGAAGCCGTCGAGTCCTGCCAGCCACAGGCGCAGCAGGTGGCGCGGTGGCGCGGGCGCCAGAGCATCGACGAACTCGGTGCGCGCGTGCAGGATCGTCAGGTTGTTGACCAGCAGCAGATCGCCCGCGGTCATGCGAAAGCTCACGCGCAGATCGGGCGACGCGGCCAACCGGTCCAGCGCATCGAGTGCTTCGAGCTGGCGCGCGCTCAGCGGGTCGCCGCGGTCGCGATGGCCGGCGACGATCGCGCTGCGCACGTAGCGGCACGAGATGCGCCCCTCGCAGCGCGCGAACACCGGCACCAGCGCCTCGGACACCGGTGCGTCGTCGGGGCGTCCTTCGCCGAAGCGATGCCACGCGAAGCCCCGGTACAACTCGGCCAGCAGGTCGGGACGCTCGCGTCGCAGCGCATCGTGCACGCTGATCGCGCTGGTCAGCACCGAGTCGCCCCCGCGCGCAGCGGGGCGCACGCAGGCCAGCCCCATCAGGTCGGACGCCGGATCGGTGTGCAGCCGCAGCTCCTGGCGGGTCTTGAACTGGCGCGGCGTGGCCTCGACGGCGGAGGTGTCCATCACGTCGACCAGGCGCGCGCCCTTGGCGGTTTGCGACACCGGCACGCCGATCGCCCGTGCGATCGCCCACACCGCGCGCCGCGCCTGCGCAAGCGTCCACGCCCCGAACGGCAGGCCGCGCAGCAAGACCACGCCAAGGCCATCGCGCAACTCGCCGCGCACGCGCGCCAGCGTCGCGTCGAGCACCCCGTCGGTGCGCGGCGCGCTGTCGCACTCGAGCGCGTCGCCGGGCTCCGGCCCTTGGAGTGCCGCCTGTTGCAGCGCCTGCAGTTCGGCCGCGCTCCACGCATGCGTGTAGCGGCGGGCATCGGCGAGGTCGGCAGCGCTCCAGCGAAAGCTCGCGTCGAGGGCGCCGCTCGGTTCGATCGGTGGCTCGGATCGGTGGGGCATGCCGTGCGACTGTTGATGCGTCAACAGCAACGCTATCCGGCCCGCGGCGGCACTGTCAAGCGTGCTTGCGCTTGCTTTCGTGCGTCCTCGGCGCCCCTGCGCCAGCGCTGCATTGACCGGGATCACAAGGGTCGAATGGCCCCCGGCACCGAGATCGAGGCTGCTCGCCGTGCGGCCCATTCGCCCGTTGGCCGTGGCATCGGCGCCGCGTGTTCTCGGCGCAAGCCGGAGCGCCAGAGGGCTCGACGCATCATGCGTCTTTCACGCGGCCAAAGCCGCAGGCAGAATGCGCAGCAAGCCAACGCCGCGCAGCAACCGCAGATCGCCGCCACGCAGCAGCGACAGGCCACGTTCGCCAAGGCGCACGCCGCGTGCCTCGAAGGGCGCGGCGACACCGTCAAATCATTTCTCTCGCGAGCCCGAAAACGTCGGACTCCTCTCTTCGCAACCACGACACGGAAATGACATGAACCAACGATCGCTCCTCATCCTCACGACCCTGGCCGCAACGCTGTCGGCGCCTGCGTGGGCGCAGCAACAGCCCGCCGCCGACGGCACGGTGATGGCGGCCTCGGCCCCGGGCAAGGCGATGGTTGCCCGGACCGTCACGATCTCGGCGACCGTTGAGGCACTCGACGTCGCCAAGCGCGAGATCTCGCTGAAGGGCCCGCGTGGCAACGTGGTGGCGATGTCGGTCGACCCTGCAGTGCGCAACCTCGACAAGGTCAAGGTCGGCGACACGGTGACCGTGCGCTACGTCGAGGCGCTGTCACTGACGCTGAAGAAGGACGGCAAGGAATTGCGCTCGGCCACCGAGACGACCGACGCCGCACGCGCGCCGGCCGGTTCCTCGCCTGCGGGCGCCGTCGCACGCCAGGTCGAAGCGACCGCCGACGTGGTCGCTGTCGATCCGAAGACCCAGACCGTCACGCTGAAGGGCCCGAACCGCATGGTGGACCTGCACGTGCCCGATCCCGGCCAGTTCAAGCTGATCAAGGTGGGCGATCAGGTGCACGCTGTCTACACCGAGGCGATGGCGGTCGGCGTCGAGCCGAAGAAGTAGCCGGTTCGCGCGGCATGCGCCGGCGGCGTCAACCCGCCGGCGCGAGTTCGCGCACGTAGACGAGGCCGAACGCGCCAATCGACACGATGCGTCCGTTGACCGTGGTGTACGACGCGACACCGAGCGACGTGTAGCTGGAGACGAACGCCGTCAGCGCACCGACGCCGAACGCTTTTGCCACCAGGCTGCGTTCGGACACCACCGAGCGGATCTTCGCGCGGTGCTGCTCCGGCGTCGGATTCAGCAAGAAGGCTGCAACGAGCAGCGCAGCGACGACCAGCAGCCTCACCAGGCTGCGCATCATGCGCCGTCTCCGCTGCGCAGGTGGCGCGCGCTGCGTCGCGCGAAGTAGAACCACTCGTTGCCGGGCAGCGCGTTGGGATTCGGGAACACGATGAAGCCGTCGTCGGGCGCTTTCAATGCGCTGCCGTCGGCACGCTGGCCGATCAGGTCACCGGCCTTCAGCGCCTGGTAGCTCTGCCATTCGCGCGCGAAGCGGTCGTCGGCATGGTGGCGATCGGTCACCTCGGTCAGGCACAGCAGCTCGATGTCGGTGCGCACCGGTGGCGCGGGCTCGTCGACCAGCCGCAGGTGCGCGAGGGTGTGGCGGATCGCGCGGTACGCCACCTCGGGCGCCTGCGGGTCGGCGTGCTGGCCGCACTCCAGCGTGATGGCATAGCCGCCGCGCGAGCGCATGTATTCGGTGGTGCCCACGCCGTAGCTGGGATCGGTGTTCAGCAGTCGAGCCCGCTCGCTCGGATGCGCGCCGGCGCGCTGCAATCGATTCTTCACGCCGGTGGCGTAGGTGTCGAGCCAGCCTTCGACGATGCGGCGCGGGCCGAGCCGCAACGCCAGCGCCTCTTCCTCGCGTGCGTGGTGGAACGGCTCGAGCGCCCCATCGTTGTCGGTGGGGCCGATCATCGCGAACGGCTCGCCCGGCGAATGGAACGAGTGCAGGTCGAGCAGCACGTCGTGCTCGGCCAGCAGCGGGCACAGCCGGTTCGCGATGCGGTCTTCGTTGTCGAGCGGCTGCTCGTTGGGTCGCAGATTGCGGTTCAGGTTGCGCTCGCCCATGCGCTGGCCGCGCTGATAGGCCAGCGGATTGGTCACCGGCACGAACGTGACGCTGCCGCGCGCCAGCTGCCACGCAGCGGCGTCGTGCTCGCGCAGCACGCGTTCGATCGCGCGTGTGCCGCAGGTTTCGTTGCCGTGCACCGCGCCCAGCACGATCAGGCGCGGACCAGGCGTCAGCGCGCGCAATGCATGGATACGCAGCGTGTCGACGGAATAAGGGGTTTGCATGGCATGTCGGGGCGCGGCGTGCGCACGGCCCGAGGCCAAGTGTCGCATTGCCGGCAGCGGTCGCGTGGTGCGCCGGGCGGCATCACGCCGCTCGCGGCTCGACGTGCGCGCGCAGCGTCGGCAGCGCGGCCGGGAACTCGCGCTGGATGAAGTCGATCAGGCCTTCGCGCAGCTCGCAGCGCAGGTCGAAGGCAGCGCCCGAAGAGCTGGCGCTGACCAGGATGCGCAATTGCATCGCGCGTTCGTTGGCGTCGGTCACCTGCACCACGCAGACGCGGCGATCCCAGTGGGACGAGCGTTCGCACAGGCGCTGCGCCTCGGCTCGCAGTGCCTGCACCGGCAGCGTGTAGTCGGCCCACAGCATCACCGTGCCGAGGATGTCGGCGCTGCGCCGCGTCCAGTTCTGGAACGGATGGTCGGTGAACCAGCCGAGCGGCACGATCAGCCGCCGTTCGTCCCACAGCCTCAGCACCACGTAGGTGGCGCGGATCTCCTCGACGCGGCCCCATTCGCCTTCGACGATCAGCACGTCGTCGATGCGCATCGGCTGCGCCAGCGCGATCTCCAGCCCCGCCAGCAGGTTGCCGACAACCGAGCGCGCGGCGATGCCGACCACCAGCCCCGCGACGCCGGCCGATGCCAGCAGGCTGGCGCCGAACTGGCGCGCGCGCGGAAACGTCATCAGCACGAACGCCACGCCGGCCACCAGCGCGGCACCGCTGGCCACTCGCGTCAGCACGCGCGTCTGCGTCTGGATGCGGCGCGCCGTCAGGTTGTCGGCCACCTCGGCCGGATGCAGCGCGATGATGCCGTCGCCGACGCCCCGGATCGCCGCCATCGCCAACCAGGTGATGGCGCCGATCGTCAGCGCGGCGTTGATGTGCTCAATGAAGCCGAGCCCTGGCAGCGAATCGGGCAGCGCCTGCAGCGCGACTTGCATCGCGGCCAGCGGCACCAGCAGTTGCACCGGGCGGTCGCAGCGCCGGGTCAGCGCCAGCAGCATCGTCGAATGCGCCGACACGCGCAGCACCACCGGCCGCAGCAGCCGTTGCGCCAGTTGCGACAGCACGACGATCGCGGCGGCCGCGATGATGAACTTGCCCCAGGCTCCTTCGAACGGCAACCAGGTCATCCGGGCGTCCGATGCGGGCGGGTGGTCGCCGGGTCAGTCGTGCTGCTGGCGCCGGTTGATGCGCAGCACGATGCGCTCGCGCGTCACCTCGCGGCCCACTTCATCCAGCGAGATCGGACACGGCCGCCCGAGGTCGTCGAGCGTCTGGTCACCCACCTCGACGAGCGAGCCGATGCGCACCCGATAAAAACCCGGCACCGGCTCGTCTGACACGTCAAGCGGCGAGCGCCGATCCCTGAACTTGTGCATCCCCGTTCCCCACGATCCGGGCGGCTGGGCCGCCTGCTGGCCGCCACGATAACCGCCGGCTCGCGCGCGCGGCCGCGGCGCCGCCGAATGACCACGGCCTCATCCCAGGCGAGCATGGCCGCAAGGGCCGATGGATGTCACGCACCGTCGGATCCGCGCCGGCGCATCAGCTGTGCGGTGCCTTGATGACGCGGGCGTGACCGTTCTCGGTGATGATGATCACCGCGTCGCCGGGTTTGATGACGTCGCTGCCGCGGGCCTGCACGATCGCGCGTCGTTCGCCGCTCTTGAGCTGCACGATGATCTCCACCGCGTCCTCGCGCGTGACCTGACGCTCGATCGCGTTGCCGGCCACGCCGCCGGCCACCGCACCGATCGTGCCGCCGACCACGCTGCCCTTGCCGCTGCCGACCGTCGAGCCGGCGACGCCGCCCACCACGCCGCCGGCGGCGGCGCCGACACCGCTCTGCGAGCCTTCGACGGTGACCGGGCGTGTCGATATCACCACACCGTCGAGCACGTTTGACATGCGTTGCGCATCGTCACGCTTGATCACGTCGGGGCTGGTCGTCGAGCAGCCGGCGAGCACCAGCGCGGCCAGTGCGCAGAGGTGTTGCAGAGTCTTCATCGTGTGTCCTGTGTCGGTGACTTGTCCCCGGTGGGGCGCTGCATTGTGGAGGCGCGTGCGAGCGCGCCGCGTGCGCGCCCCGCGCCTGAAGGGGCCCTGAACGCGCATGCCAGAGGGTGGCGCCCGCCTGTTCTGGATTGGAGCACCGCCGCGTTGTATTCCATCGTGCCGATCGGGTTTTCTCTGATCCCCGGCCCAGGCGCGCGCGCGAGCATGCCAGTTGCGGCGGCCTCAGAGCCGCACAAACCATCATCCAGCACGAGGAGACCCCCAGTGGCGACCCAGTTGAAAGTCAACGGCAAGACGGTGAGCGTCAAAGCAGAACCCGACACCCCATTGCTGTGGGTGATACGCGACGAGGTCGGCCTCACCGGCACCAAGTTCGGATGCGGTGCCGGGCTGTGCGGCGCTTGCACCGTGCACCTCGACGGCACGCCGATCCGCTCGTGCCAAACCCCGCTGTCGGCGGCCGCCGGCAAGTCGGTGTCGACCATCGAGAGCCTGTCGCGCAACAACACGCACCCGCTGCAAAAGGCGTGGATCGCGCACGACGTGCCGCAGTGCGGCTACTGCCAGTCGGGCCAGTTGATGAGCGCGGCTGCCTTGCTGTCGCACAACAAGAACCCGAGCGACGCCGACATCGACAACGCGATGGCCGGCAACATCTGCCGCTGCGGCACCTACGTGCGCGTGCGGCAAGCCATCAAGACCGCGGCGGCCGATATGCGCAACGCCAAGGCCTGACGGCGAGGAGACGACCATGACGCAAGCACAAACCGTTTCGCGCCGTTCGTTCATCAAGGCTTCCAGCGCCGCCTCGGCGGGCGGCCTGTTGATGGGGGTGTCGATCGCCAGCGGCCCGGCGCGCGCCGCCGGCATGATGTACACGCCCAATGCGTGGGTGCACATCAGCGACGACAACACGATCACCCTGATCTCGGCCCGCTCCGAGATGGGCCAGGGTGTCTACACCTCGATGCCGATGCTGATCGCCGAGGAGTTGAACGTCGACTTGAAGCGCGTGAAGGTGGCGATCGCGCCGCCCAACACCAAGCTGTACGGCAACCCGCTGCTCGGTGGCCCGCAGCTCACCGGCGGCTCGACCTCGGTGCGCGACGGCTGGGAGAAGCTGCGCGTCGCCGGCGCGCAGGTGCGCGAGATGCTGATCTCGGCGGCAGCCACCAAGTGGAACGTCGACCGCTCGACGCTCAAGGCCGAGGACGGCTGGGTGATCGGCGAGGGCAAGGGCCAGAAAGCCAGCTACGGTCAGCTGGCGGCGGCGGCCTCGCAGCTGCCGGTGCCCGAGAAGGTGTCGATCAAGGATCCGAGCCAGTTCCGCATCGTCGGCAAGAGGATCACGCGCCTGGACACCCCGGCCAAGTGCAACGGCACCGCCACCTTCGGCATCGACGTCAAGCTGCCGGGCATGGTGTACGCGTCGCTCGAGCAGAGCCCGGTGCTGGGCGGCACGGTCAAGAGCTTCGACGCCAGCGCGGCCAAGGGCATGCCTGGCGTGGTCGACGTGGTGCAGATCCCCGACGGCGTCGCCGTGGTGGCCGACACCTACTGGCACGCCTTCAAGGCGCGCAAGGCGCTCAAGGTCGAATGGGACGAGGGCGCCAACGCCAACCTGAACACCGCGGCGATGCTGGCCGGCACCAAGGCGGCCGCGGGCACCGGCAAGCCGCTGGTGCTGAAGACCGTGGGCGACCCCGAGGCAGCGCTCAATGCGCAGGGCGCGAAGGTGGTACGGGCCGAGTACATCACGCAGAACCTGTCGCACTCGCCGATGGAGCCGATGAACTTCACGGCCTGGTACCGCGGCAACAAGATGGACCTGATCGGTCCGACGCAGTGGCAGGACGCGGCGCAGGCGTCGATCGCCAAGGCAGTGAACCTCGACCCGAAGGACGTGTCGCTGCAGACCACGTTCCTCGGCGGCGGCTTCGGGCGACGCATCGACATCGACTTCATCATCCAGGCCGCGCTGATCAGCAAGGCCGTGATGAAACCGGTCAAGCTGCTGTGGACCCGCGAAGACGACATGACGCATGACTTCTATCGTCCGATGGGGGTGCACAACGTGGCAGCCGCGGTCGGCGCCGATGGCAAGCCGACGGCGATGACGTTCCGCTTCACGTCGCAGTCAATCACCGGCCGCGTGTTCGGCCTGCCGGCCGAGGTGCAGGACCCGCTGATGATCGAAGCGGCGATGGCGCCGTACGAGATCGCGGCGACGCGCCACGACGTGGTCAAGTACGACACCGGGCTGCGCGTCGGCTACTGGCGCTCGGTGAGCCACTTCCAGAACTGCTTCGCCAACGAGACCTTCGTCGACGAGCTGGCGGCGGCCGCCAAGGTCGATCCGGTGGCGTATCGCATGTCGCTGGTCAGCAAGTCGCCGCGCTTCCAGAACGTGCTGAAGCTGGCCACCGACAAGGCCGGCTGGGGCTCGCCGGCACCGGCCGGGCGTTCACGCGGCATCGCGCTGATGGAGGGCTACGACACCTACATGGCGATGGTGACCGAGGTCTCGATGAAGGACGGCGCCCCCGTGGTGCACAAGGTGACCGTGGCGTCGGACTGCGGCCGCATGGTCAACCCCGACACGGTCGAGGCGCAGATCCAGTCGAGCGTCATCTTCGGCCTGAGCGCGGTGTTGTGGGACGAGATCACGGTCGACAAGGGCCGCGTGCAGCAGACCAATTTCGACAAATACCGTCTGATGCGCAACAACGAAGCCCCGCAGATCGACATCATCCTGGTGCAGAGCACCGAGAAGCCCGGCGGCATCGGCGAGCCGGCCACCGCGATCATCGGCCCGGCGGTGGGCAATGCGATCTTCGCCGCCACCGGCAAGCGCGTGCGGCGTCTTCCGCTCACTGCGGAAAACATCGCCGCCGCCTAGATTGCAAAGAGCCGCAACCAACACAAGGGCGCCCCCGGGGCGCCCTTGTTGTTGGACCGGCGACCATCGAGTGGACACCGCGGATCCGGCTCCGCCGGTCCGCTGGTGTCGCCCCCTTCGAGGGGAGGCGGCCGCCAGTCCGCTTCGGGGGCGGTCTCCTCAAGCGTGCAGGCGGCTCGAGCGCGGCACGCTGGCCAGCAGGAACTCCATCTGGTCGGCCAGGATGCGCCGACCGCGCAGGATCATGTCCTCGTGCAGGCTCGGTACGTACGGCAGGTACAGCAGGTTCATGCGCGCCTCTTCGGGCAGGCGGTTGCCCTTGCGGCCGTTGCAGCCGCGGCACGCGGTGATGCAGTTCATCCAGGTGTCGCGGCCACCGCGCGACACCGGCACCACGTGCTCGCGCGTCAGCAGATCGAACGCGAAGCGCCGGCCGCAATAGGCGCATACATGGCGATCGCGGCTGAACAGCTTGGGGTTGGTCAGCGCGGGCACCGTGCGCCAGGCGCGCGTGGGCACCGCGCCTTTGACCGCGATGATCGGATGCACGTCGATGCGCGACTGCAGCCCGGTGGTGCGCTGGATGCCCCCGCGCAGCACATGAAACGTGTCGCCGAGCGTCCACGCGACACCGTCGCTGGCGTACAGCACGGCCGCCTCGCGCGGCGTGATCCAGGCCTGCGGGCGGCCGGATACATCGAGTTGCAGGACATCCACGGCGGTGATTGGCCTCCACCAAAACGCGCCCTGCAAGCGTAGCGCACTCCGTGCGCGTGTTCCAAACCGGCGGCCGCGCCCTGTGGCGACGACCCCGCTAGACCCGCCAACCTACAAATAGTGAACAACCCGCGCCGGCGCGACGCGCGGCTTTCGGTCAGAATAGTACGATCGTTCGTTTTATTGTTGCCTGCCTTGGCCGAATCCACCACCGCCCGCACGCCACTGCGCCCGCTGCCCAAGGGCCGCCAGACCCGCGCCGCGATCCTCGACGTGGCGCTCGGGCTGGCATCGCACAACGGGCTCGAGGGCCTGTCGATCGGGGCGCTGGCAGAGCTGATGCACATGAGCAAGTCGGGCGTGTTCGCCCACTTCGGCTCGCGCGAGGAGCTGCAGATCTCGGTGGTGCGCGAGTACCACGAGCGCTTCGCCGAGGAGGTGTTCCATCCGGCGATGAAAGAGCCGCGCGGCCTGCCGCGCCTGCGCGCGCTGGTGGAGCGCTGGATCCGCCGCGTGTCGGTGGAGATCGATTCGGGCTGCATCTACATCAGCGGCGCGGTCGAGTTCGACGACAGGCCCGGGCCGGTGCGCGACGCGCTGGCGCAGATGGTGCAGACCTGGCACGCGACGCTCGAGAAGGCGATCCGCATGGCCATCGACGAGGGGCACCTGCGTGCCGACACCGATCCGCTGCAGCTGCTGTTCGAAATTCACGGCCTGATCCTGTCGCTGCACCACGACGCGCGCTTCCTCAAGCTGCCCGGCGCGCTCGACCGGGCGCGCCTCGCCTTCGACCGCATGCTGGCCCATCACCTCGCTGCAGTGCCCGCGCGCAAGCGCGGCGCGCGCCGCTGACCGATCTTTTCGATTCGCAAGGAGTCCGACCCATGCCGCACTACACCCCACCCCTGCGCGACATGCAGTTCGTGCTGCACGAGTTGATCCAGGTGGTCGACCAGCTGAAGGTCCTGCCGCGCCACGCCGACGTCGATGCCGCGACGATCGACGCGGTGATCGAGGAAGGCGGCAAGTTCGCCGCCGAGGTGCTGGCGCCGTTGAACCAGAGTGGCGACGAGCAGGGATGCGTGCTCGACAAGGCCACCCATGAGGTGAAGGCACCGACCGGATTCAAGGAGGCGTACGCCAAGTTCGTCGCCGGGGGCTGGCCCGCGCTGTCGGCAGATCCGCAATACGGCGGCCAGGGTCTGCCGATCGTGCTGAACCAGTGCCTGTACGAGATGCTGAACTCGGCCAACCAGGCCTGGACGATGTACCCGGGGCTGTCGCACGGCGCCTACGAATGCCTGCACGCACACGGCACCGACGAGCAGAAGGCGCTGTACCTGCCCAAGCTGACGAGTGGACAGTGGACCGGCACGATGTGCCTGACCGAAGCGCACTGCGGCACCGACCTCGGCCTGCTGCGCACCAAGGCCGAGCCGCAACCGGACGGCAGCTACCAACTCACCGGTCAGAAGATCTTCATCTCGGCCGGCGAGCACGACCTGGCCGAGAACATCGTGCACCTCGTGCTGGCACGCCTGCCCGACGCACCGCAGGGCAGCAAGGGCATCTCGCTGTTCGTGGTCCCGAAGTTCGTGCCGAAAGCCGATGGTTCGCTCGGCGCGCGCAACCCGATCTTCTGCACGGGCCTGGAGCACAAGATGGGCATCCACGGCAACGCCACGGCACAGCTGAGCCTCGACGGCGCCGCTGGCTGGCTGGTGGGTGAGCCCAACAAGGGGCTGCCGGCGATGTTCGTGATGATGAACGCGGCGCGCCTGGGCGTGGGCAACCAGTCGCTCGGGCTCACCGAAGTGGCGTACCAGAACGCAGCGCTGTATGCGAAAGACCGCATCCAGATGCGCTCGCTGTCGGGCCCCAAGGCGCCCGACAAGCCAGCCGATCCGATCATCGTGCATCCCGACGTGCGCAAGATGCTGCTGACCGCCCGCGCCTACGCCGAGGGCGGGCGGGCGCTGAGCGTGCACATCGCCACCCTGATCGACACCTACCTCGCGAGCGACGATGCCGACGAGCGCAAAAACGCCGAAGACGAGGTCGCGCTGCTGACGCCGATCGTCAAGGCGTTCCTCACCGACAACGCCTGGCTCGCCACCTCGCACTGCCTGCAGGTGTACGGCGGCCACGGCTACATCCGCGAGTGGGGCATGGAGCAGTTCGTGCGCGATGCGCGCATCAACATGATCTACGAGGGCACGAACACCGTGCAGTCGCTCGACCTGCTGGGTCGCAAGGTGCTGCAGGACAACGGCGCCAAGTTGAGGAAGTTCGGCAAGAAGATCCAGGCCTTCATCGAGGACGAAGGTGTCGACGAGGCGATGCAGGAGTTCGTCAACCCGCTGGCCGATCTCGGCGACAAGGTGACCAAGCTGACCACCGAGCTCGGCATGAAGGCGTTCGGCAACGCCGATGAAGTGGGCGCTGCGGCGGTCGACTACCTGCGCGTGATCGGCCATCTGGCGTTTGCCTACTTCTGGGCCCGCATGGCCAAGATCGCGCTCGCCAAGCAGGGCGCCGGCGATCCGTTCTACGCCGCCAAGTTGGCCACGGCGCGTTTCTATTTCGCCAAGCTGCTGCCCGAGACCGCCGGCCTGATCCGCAGCGCGCGCGCCGGACTGGCGCCGTTGATGGCGATGGACGAGGCACTGTTCTGACAAACTGCAGCGGCTCGACCCGCGGCCACAGCAAGGAGCGAGGCATGAGGACATGGGCGATCGCCGGGGCACTGACGCTGGCCGGCTTGTCGGCGTCGGCGCAGAACACGCCGGTGGGTCTGTGGAAGACGATCGACGACGATGGCAAGACCGAGAAGTCGCTGGTGCGCATCAGCGACTCCGGTGGTGTGCTGAACGGCAAGATCGAGAAGATCTTCGAAGCCGGCAAGCAGGACTCCAAATGCGACAAGTGCACCGACGACCGCAAGGACCAGCCGGTGCTCGGCATGGTGATCCTGCGCAACCTCAAGCAGGATGCCGACGACAAAGAGACGTGGAGCGGGGGCGAGATCCTCGACCCCAACAACGGCAAGACCTACAAGGCGCGCCTGAAGCCGCTCGAAGGTGGCAAGCAACTGCAGATGCGCGGCTACCTGGGGCCGTTCTATCGCACACAGGTGTGGTTGCGCGTCGAGTGACAAGCCCGGCCGACCTCGGCGCGGCGAGCGCTGCAACGGGGTTGGCGGTGTCGCGCTGCTTGGGCGCGCAGTGAATCGCAAGCAGGAGTGTTCATGACCCGATTTCTGGTGCGCAAGGTGGCCGTGCTCGGCGCCGGCGTGATGGGGGCGCAGATCGCCGCCCATCTGGTCAACGTGAAGGTCCCGGTCGTCCTGTTCGACCTGGCGGCAAAGGACGGGCCGAAGAACGGCGTCGTGCTCAAGGCGCTCGACGGGCTGAAGAAGCTCAAGCCGTCGCCGATCGGCGTGCCGGAAGACCTCGCGCTGATCCAGCCTGCGAATTACGACGAGCACATCGAGCAGCTGAAGGGTTGCGACCTGGTGATCGAGGCGATTGCCGAGCGCATGGACTGGAAGCTCGATCTCTACAAGAAGATCGCGCCGCACGTGGCCCCGCATGCGATCGTGGCGTCGAACACGTCGGGCCTGTCGATCACCAAGCTGTCGGAGGCACTGCCGGCCGAGATGAAGCCGCGCTTCTGCGGCATCCATTTCTTCAACCCGCCGCGCTACATGGCGCTGGTGGAATTGATCGCGACCCCGACCACCGAGCCGGAGATCCTCGACCAGCTCGAGACCTTCGTGACCAGCGGGCTCGGCAAGGGCGTGGTGCGCGCGAAGGACACGCCCAACTTCATCGCCAACCGCGTCGGCATCGCCGGCATGCTGGCCACCTTCGTCGAGGCCGAGAAGTTCGGCCTGACCTACGACGTCGTCGACGACCTCACCGGCAAGAAGCTTGGCCGCGCCAGCTCGGGCACGTTCCGCACCGCCGACGTGGTCGGCCTCGACACGATGGCGCACGTGGTCAAGACGATGCAGGACAACCTGCAGTCCGACCCGTTCTATCCGCACTTCGCGACGCCGAAGGTGCTCGCCGGCCTGATCGAGAAGGGCGCGCTCGGCCAGAAGAGCGGTGCCGGCTTTTACAAGAAGGTGGGCCAGGACATCCTGCGCCTCGATGCTGCGAAGGGCGACTACGTGCCCGCGGGGGGCAAGGCGGAGCCGATCGTCGAGCGCATGCTGAAGAAGCCGGCGGGCGAGCGGCTCAAGCTGTTGCGCGAATCGAGCAATCCGCAGGCGCAGTTCCTCTGGGCCATCCTGCGCGACGGCTTCCACTACGCCGCGCTGCACCTGGAGTCGATCGCCGACAGCGCGCGCGACGTCGACTTCGCGATGCGCTGGGGCTTCGGCCTCAGGCAGGGTCCGTTCGAGCTGTGGCAGGAGGCTGGCTGGAAGCAGGTGGCGCAGTGGATCGCCGACGACATCGTGGCGGGCAAGGCACTGTCGAACGCACCGTTGCCGGCCTGGGTGACCGACGGCCGCGATGGCGTGCACACGCCGGAAGGCTCGTGGAGCCCGAGCCGCAAGCGCTACGTGGCGCGTTCGTCGTTGCCGGTGTACCAGCGCCAGCCGTTCCCCGAGAGCGTGCTCGGCAGCGGCGCGCTCGACCCGCTGACAAGCGGCACCGAACTCTTCAAGAACGACGAGGCCCGCGTCTGGACGCTCGATGGCGAGGTGGTGATCGCCAGCATCACGGCCAAGCTGCACCTGATCAGCCCGGCGGTGATCGAGGGCCTGAGTCAGGCGCTCGAGATCGCCGAAGGTCGGTTCAAGGCGCTGGTGGTCTGGTCGCCCGACGACGTGTTCTCGGCCGGCGCGAACCTTGAGTCGCTGATGCCGGTGTTCATGAAGATGGGCTCCAAGGGCATCGCGCCCGAGGTCAAGAAGCTGCAGGACTTCATGCTGCGCCTGCGCTACGCGCAAGTGCCGGTGGTCAGCGCAATGCGCGGCATGGCGCTCGGGGGCGGCTGCGAACTGGCGCTGCACAGCGCGCGCCGCGTCGCGCATCTGGAAACCTACGTTGGGCTGGTCGAGGTCGGCGTCGGCTTGGTGCCCGCCGGCGGCGGTTTGGCCGCGATCGCGCGCAAGGCGGCCGAGGCCGCGGCCGCTGCGCCAGGCACCGACCTGCTGGCGTTCCTGCGCGAGCCGTTCACGGCTGCCGCGATGGCCAAGGTGGGCACCAGCGCCATCGAAAGCCGCGCGCTCGGGTACCTGCAATCGGACGACGTGGTGGTGCCGCACAAGGACGAGCTGCTCACCGTCGCGCTGGCGCACGCGAAAGCGCTGGCCGACTCGGGCTGGCGCGCGCCGCACAAGCGTTTGATTCCGGTGGCCGGTCGCAACGGCATCGCGACGATCAAGGCGTCGCTGGTCGGCCTGCGCGACGGCGGCTTTGCGAGCCCGCACGACTTCCACCTGGCCAGCCTGATCGCCGACGTGGTGTGCGGCGGCGACGTCGACGCCGGCTCGCTGGTCAGCGAGGAGTATCTGATGGCGCTCGAGCGCAAGCACTTCTGTGCGCTGCTCGACCACCCGAAGACGCAGGAACGGATCATGGGGATGCTGCAAACCGGCAAACCCGTGCGGAATTGACCACCCTCGATGCGGCTTGGCGGCCGCTCCCCCTCCAGGGGCACCACCCGCGGCCCCGGCGAAGCCGGTTGCGCGGTGGCCACCCGACACAGCGATCGGAGCAACTGACATGAGTGCGAAGCAAGTTCAAGAGGCCTACATCGTCGCCGCCACGCGCTCGCCGATCGGCCGCTCCGGCCGCGGGGTGTTCCGCCACACCCGTTCCGACGACCTGCTGATCGCGACCATCCAGCACGCCTTGACGCAAGTGCCGACGCTCGATCCGAAGGCGATCGAAGACGCGATCATCGGCTGCGCGATGCCCGAAGGGCAGCAGGGCCTGAACATGGCGCGCGTGGCCGCGCTGCTGGCCGGGCTGCCGCACACGGTGGGCGGTGTCACCGTCAACCGCTTCTGCGCGTCGGGCCTGACCGCGGTGCAGATGGCGGCCGACCGCATCCGCGTCGGCGAGGCCGACGTGATGATCGCCGGCGGCGCCGAGAGCATGAGCGCGGTGCCGATGAGCGGCCACACGCCGTCGTTCAACGCGCGCATCTTCGAGCGCGACGACAACATCGGCATCGCCTACGGCATGGGCCTCACCGCCGAGAAGGTGGCCGAGCAGTGGAAGGTTGGCCGCGACGCGCAGGACCAGTTCGCGCTGCAATCGCACCAGCGTGCGATCAAGGCGCAGCAGGCCGGCGAGTTCGCGGCCGAGATGACGACCATCGAAGTCACCGACCGCACGCCAGACCTCGCGAGCGCCGACGTGAAGGCCAAGACGCGCCGCGTCAACCTCGATGAAGGCCCGCGCGCCGACACGTCGCTCGAGGCGCTGGGCAAGCTGAAGCCGGTGTTCGCCGCCAAGGGCAGCGTGACCGCGGGCAATTCGAGCCAGACCAGCGACGGCGCGGGCTGCCTGATCCTGGCCAGCGAGAAAGCAGTCAAGCAGTTCGGCCTGAAGCCGCTGGCGCGCTTCGTCAGCTACGCGATCAAGGGCGTGCCGCCGCACATCATGGGCATCGGGCCGATCGAGGCGATCCCGATCGCGCTGAAGCTTGCCGGCCTGAAGCTCGACGACATGGGCTGGATCGAACTCAACGAGGCGTTCGCGGCGCAATCGCTCGCCGTGATCCACTCGGTCGGCCTGAATCCCGCGAAGGTCAACCCGATGGGCGGCGCGATCGCGCTCGGCCACCCGCTGGGCGCCACCGGCGCGATCCGCTCGGCCACCACGATCCACGCGCTGCAGCGCCACCAGTTGAAGTACGGCATGGTCACCATGTGCGTCGGCACCGGCCAGGGCGCCGCCGGCATCTTCGAGAGAGTGTGACCAGCCCCGCAGCGGACCTGCCGGCGGCCTCCGGATCGCGGTGCTCGCTTGAAACTGTCGCGCAGGCTGCAATGACCGATGCCATCACCTTCCACGCCGACGACGGCGGCGTCGCGCTCGCGGGCCGCTACCACGCGCCGAGCGGCAACGCGAAGGGCGCCGTGCTGATCGCCGGCGCGATGGGCGTCAAGCAGGACTACTACGCCGCCTTCGCGCGCTGGCTCGCGGCCCGGGGCTATGCCGCGCTCGGCTTCGACTATCGCGGCATGGGCGAGTCGCTGCCGGCCGGGCGCAGTCTGCGCGGCTTTCGCGCCGACCTGTTCGACTGGGCGCGCGACATCGACGCTGCCATCGACGCGCTGCTGGCGCGCCACCCCGAGCTGCCGCTGTACGTGGTGGGCCACAGCCTCGGCGCGCAGCTGCCGGGCCTGCTGCGGCACCGTGACCGCATCGCCGGGCTGGTGTCGGTGGCCGCGGGCAGCGGTTACTGGCGCGACAACGCGCCGCAGCTGAAACGCATCGTGCTGTACTTCTGGCACGTGCTGGTGCCGCTGGGTGTCGCGATCGCGGGCTACTTCCCGGGGCGGCGCATCGGCAAGGTGGGCGATCTGCCGCGCGGCGTGGCGCTGCAGTGGCGGCGCTGGTGCATGCACCCGCGCTACCACGTGGGCGCCGAAGGCGAAGCGGTGCGTGCGCGCTTTGCCGGTGCGACGTTTCCGATCGTCGCGCTGTCGATCACCGACGACGAGTTCATGACCGAGCGCGGCACGCGCGTGCTGATCGACTGCTACGAGAACGCGCCGCGCCAGCTGCAGCGCATCGCGCCGGCCGACGTCGGCGCCCAGCGCATCGGCCACTTCGGCTTCTTCCGCGCTCAGTTCGAGCCCACGCTGTGGCGCCGCCTGGAGCGCCTGCTGGCGGGCTTCGGCGCGCAGACGGCCAAGGCCCCGTAAGATCGACGTCGCCCATTCAGGAGCGACGCATGCCCGACCTGTCCCTCGACACCGCAAGCTGCCTGCCTGACGACGGCACGGCCGGCACGCTGATCGGCCGCTGCTGGCTGCCTGGCGCGCAGCCCGGCCCGGCGGTGGTCGCGGTGCGCGCCGATGGCGTGTTCGACCTGTCGGCGCGTTTCGCCACCGTCAGCGATCTCCTCGACGAGGCCGAGCCGGCGCCTGCGGTGCGCGCCACCGCCGGCCGGCGCATCGGCGCCCTCGGCGACATCGTGCGCAACACCGCACGCGAGCCGCGCGACGAGCGCGTGCCGCATCTGCTGGCGCCGATCGACCTGCAGGTCATCAAGGCGGCCGGCGTCACCTTTGCCACCAGCCTGCTCGAGCGCGTGATCGAGGAGCAGGCCAAGGGCGATCCGTCGCGTGCCGAGAGCGTGCGCCTCGACGTGCAACAGGCGATCGGCACCAACCTGGCGGCGGTGAAGCCCGGCTCGCAGCAGGCCGCGACGCTGAAGAGCGCGCTGCAGTCGCGCGGCCTGTGGAGCCAGTACCTCGAGGTGGGCATCGGCCCCGATGCCGAGGTGTTCACCAAGGCACCGCTGCTGTCGGCGCACGGCACCGGCGTGGCGATCGGCGTGCGCGGCGATTCGGCTTGGAACAACCCGGAGCCCGAGGTCGTGCTGGCGGTGAACAGCCGCGCGCAGATCGTCGGCGCCACGCTCGGCAACGACGTCAACCTGCGCGATTTCGAAGGCCGCAGCGCGTTGCTGCTGGGCAAGAGCAAGGACAACAACGGCTCGACCGCCATCGGGCCGTTCATCCGGTTGTTCGATGGCACGTTCTCGCTCGACGACGTGCGGCGCGCCGACCTCACGCTGACCGTCACCGGCGACGACGGCTTCGTGCTGAACGGCGCCAGCACGATGCGCGAGATCAGCCGCGACCCGCTCGACCTGGTGGCGCAGACCACCGCGATGCACCAGTACCCCGATGGCTTCGTGCTGTTTTGCGGCACTCTGTTCGCACCCACGCAAGACCGCGGCGCGCCGGGCAGCGGCTTCACGCATCACGTGGGCGACATCGTGCGCATTCGCAGCGCCCGGCTCGGCGAGCTGTCCAACCGCGTCGAGTTGAGCGAGCGGCTGCCGCCGTGGCGCTACGGCGTGCGCGACCTGATGCGCCACCTGGCGCGCCGCGCCCCGACCGCAGCCTGAGCGCGGCCCCGGGGCCGTTCAGCGCGACCGCGCGCCGGCGCGCGCCAGCAGCGCGTCGACCAGCTGCATCAGATGCTGCTGCAAGGTGGCAAAACCGGCGTGGCGCTGCCCGGTGGCCTCGTCCATGTACAGGCGCTTGTTGATCTCGATCTGCAGGCTGTGCCGCCGCGCGGCCGGGGCGCAGTACGCCTGCACCAGCGCGACGCCCTTGAACGGGTCGTTGATCCTCACGTCGTAGCCCAGACCGCGCAGCGTGTCGTGCACGAAGCGCGTCAGCGCCGGGTCGCAGGTGGTGCCGTCGCGGTCGCCGAGCACGAAGTCGGCGCGGGCCACGACGGCGCCGCCTTCGCCCTGCGCACCCGCCACCGCGTTCATCGAGTGGCAATTGACGTGCAGCACGTGGCCGAAGCGCGCATGCGCCGCGTCGAGCAGGCGGCGCAGCATGGCGTGGTACGGCGCGTGGCAGCGCGCGATGCGCTGCTGCACCTCGGCCACGCCGAGCCGGCGCGCGTACACCGGGCGCCCGTCGTCGAGCGTGCGCCACAGCAGCGCCTTGCCGAGCCGCGCCTTGCCGCTGGGCGTCAGGCTGCCCGGCCACGGCGCGTCGAGCAGCTCGGGATCGATGTCGTCGGCCAGGCGGTTCACGTCGAGGTAGACGCGCGACCATTGCGCCGCCAGCAGCGGCACGCCGCGCTGCGTGGCCGGCCGATAGAGCTCGTCGACGAAGCTGTCCTCGGCGGTGCGCAGCGCCGCGTCGTCGAGCACGCTGCCGAAGTCTGCCGGCCGCACGCCGCCCGAGTGCGGCGAGTCGAGCACCAGCGGCTGTTCGGGCGCCAGCGGTCCGTGGAGGATCAAAGGGTCCGTATCTTGCATGGCGGCTGAAGTATCGATCACCCGCATGCTGGGGTGGACCCGAATGCGGGCGCCGGTGCACGACGGCTAGCATGCCAAGCACCGATTCGGTTCGTTTTGCTGTAGTTGAATGCGGAGAATGCGATGCAAGAGCGCGAGATTCGTGACCTGATCGAACAGGTGCGCAGCGGCGGGTTGCCCCGGCGGTCGTTCATCCAGCGCATGGTCGCCGTCGGTCTGAGCGCACCGATGGCCTCGATGCTGCTGATGCATCAGGGCATCGCCCAGACGCCGGCACCGTACAGCTACAAGCCCACCAAGCGCGGCGGCGGCGGCGCGCTCAAGGTGCTGTGGTGGCAGGGTGCCACCCTGCTGCAGCCGCACTTCGCCAACGGCACCAAGGACCAGGAAGGTTCGCGCATCTTCTACGAGCCGTTGGCGGTGTGGGACGCCGAGGGCAACCTGGTGCCGATCCTCGCCGTCGAGGTGCCGAGCAAGGAGAACGGCGGGCTGTCGGCCGATGGCCGCTCGGTGACCTGGAAACTGAAGCGCGGCGTCACTTGGCACGACGGCCAGCCCTTCACCGCCGACGACTGCGTGTTCACCTGGGAGTACGCCAAAGACCCCGCCACGGCCGCGGTGACCACCGGGGTCTACAAGGACGTGAAGGTCGACAAGATCGACTCGCACACCATCAAGGTCACCTTCGCCAAGCCGACGCCGTTCTGGGCCACCGCGTTCGTCGCGGCCGAGGGGATGGTGATCCCCAAGCACCTGTTCAGCCCGTACATCGGCGGCAAGTCGCGCGATGCGCCGAACAACCTCAAGCCCGTGGGCACGGGCCCGTACAAGTTCGTCGACTTCAAGCCGGGCGACATCGTGCGCGGCGAGATCTATCAGAACTACCACATGCCGAACCGGCCCTACTTCGACTCGATCGAGATGAAGGGCGGCGGCGACGCGACATCGGCCGCGCGCGCGGTGCTGCAGACGGGTGAGTACGACTACGCCTGGAACCTGCAGGTCGAAGACGAAGTGCTCAAGCGCATGGAGGACAGCGGCAAGGGCCAGGTCTTCGTGGTGCCGGGCGGCGACATCGAGTTCATCCAACTCAACCCGACCGATCCGTCGACTGAGATCGAAGGCGAACGCTCGCACCCCAAGAGCAAGCACTTCGCGTTCACTGACCCAGCGGTGCGCGAGGCGATGTCGCTGATCGCCGACCGCAAGAGCATCCAGGAGTTCATCTACGGCCGCACCGGCATCGCGACGTCGAACTTCCTCAACAACCCACCGAAGTACCGCTCGCCGAACACCAAACTCGACTTCAACATCGAGAAGGCGAACCAGCTGCTCGAGGCGGCGGGTTGGAAGAAGGGATCCGACGGTGTCCGCGAGAAGGGCGGCAAGAAGCTGCGGTTCGTCTACCAGACCTCGGTCAACTCGCTGCGCCAGAAAGAGCAAGCGGTGGTCAAGCAGGGCGCGCAGAAGGCCGGCATAGACCTCGAGCTCAAGTCGGTCACGGCCAGCGTGTTCTTCTCGTCGGACGTGGCCAACCCGGACACCTACGGCAAGTTCTACGCCGACATGCAGATGTACACGACCACCATGACGCAGCCCGACCCCGAGCGCTTCATGGACCAGTACACGTCGTGGGAAGTTTCATCG
>Ga0268264_10000859_pt1 | contig 32246 bp, 25 predicted proteins | sample KBSSwiS32_FD_190357 | JGI IMG/M metagenome (GOLD analysis project Ga0268264, IMG submission 190357) | Switchgrass rhizosphere microbial communities from Kellogg Biological Station, Michigan, USA - KBS Switchgrass S3-2 (SPAdes) (version 2) | ecosystem: Host-associated > Plants > Roots >...
CGGGAGCTGCTTGGTCTTGTAGTGCCCCTGGGTGAGCCCCGCCGCGTCGCTGCCGGTGGAGTAGCGGTCCTGCTGGCCGTGGTCGAGCTGGTACTGCTCCTGGTAGAAGCGGTGCACGAGGTCGCGGGTGCAGCCACCCGGCAGACCCTGGGGGTCGCCGAGCTCCACGCCGGTGGACGAGAACAGGTTTGCTGGCGCGCACGTCGCGTCGGTCGACTTGATGTACTTGGGGATCGAGAACGGCTGGCTCGTGGTGAAGTGGCTGGTCACGGGATTGGTGACGCCGGACGGCGGGTTCGCGATCGTGACCGAGCACAACGGGGTCTGTCGTCCGGGGTGGACGGTGCCGTCCAGCCACTTGACGGACTGCGACGTCGTCGTGAGGTTGGCGTCGTTCTGGTAGAGGCAGCCGATCGGGTTGCCGGCCTGGTCGACCTGGGTCGTGCCGGTCCGGGCCTGCTTGAGGCCCACGACCTTGCCGCGCCCGACCCTCCCCCAGCTGCCGTAGAGGTTGTCGAAGCTGTGGTTCTCCTCGTAGATCACCACGAGGTGCTTGTAGCCGCCGATGGACGGCTGGTGCTTGGCGGCTGTGGAGCCGGTGGCGGCGCCTGCCTGCGTGCTCGGCAGGACGACGAGGCCCAGGGCTGTGACCAGGACCGTGACGAGGGCGGTGACGAGGGCCAAGACGGTGGTACGGAACTTCTGGGACATGGTGTTCCCCTTGCCGATGAGTCGGACGGCCAGCCCGATGCGGGCACGTCGACGACAAGGTACCCGGGGGGAGCGGTACTGCACCTCCGCCAGGTCAGGAGACCGCAGTCGCCTCGACCGGGTCGACCACCGCGTCGATCACGCCACGCGCCCACTCCAGCAGCGCGATGCCGTCGAGCGGCTTGCCCAGCACGCCGCCGATGTGGGGGCGGGGCACCAGGATCGTCGACACGGGCGCCTTGACGATCGACTTGGGGTAGAGCCGCTGGAGGCGTACGACGCGCGACTCGGGCAGCGTGACCGGCGCGAACCGGACGTTCTTGCCGGCGATCGTCACCTCGCCGATGCCCGCCTGGCGGGCCCGGGCCCGGAACCGCGCCACGATCAGCAGCGAGGTGACCTCGACCGGCGGCTCGCCGTAGCGGTCCTTGAGCTCCTCGAGCAGCAGGTCGACGTCGTCGTCGCTGCGGACCTCGGCCAGGCGCTTGTACATCTCCAGCCGCAGCCGCTCGCTCGGGATGTAGTCGTGGGGCAGGTGGGCGTCGACGGGAAGCTCGATGCGGACCTCGTTGAGCTCGGGCTCGGCGTCGCCACGGAACTCGTGGACCGCCTCGCCCACCAGCCGGACGTAGAGGTCGAAGCCGACGTCGGCGATGTGACCGGACTGCTCGCCCCCGAGCAGGTTGCCGGCGCCGCGGATCTCGAGGTCCTTCATCGCGATGGCCATGCCACCGCCGAGGTCGGAGTGCTGCGCCAGGGTGGCGAGCCGCTCGTGAGCGGTCTCCGTGAGCGGCTTCTCCGCCGGGTAGAGGAAGTAGGCGTAGGCGCGCTCCCGGGAGCGGCCGACCCGGCCCCGCAGCTGGTGCAGCTGGGAGAGGCCGAGGGTGTCGGCGCGCTCGATGATCATCGTGTTGGCGTTGGACACGTCGAGCCCGGACTCGACGATCGTCGTGCAGACGAGCACGTCGAAGGTCTTCTCCCAGAAGTCGAGCATCACCTGCTCGAGCTGGTGCTCCCCCATCTGCCCGTGCGCCGTCGCGACCCGCGCCTCGGGCACCAGCTCACGGATCTTGGCCGCCGCCTTCTCGATCGACTGCACCCGGTTGTGGATGTAGAAGACCTGGCCCTCGCGCAGCAGCTCGCGGCGTACGGCGGCGGTGACCTGCCGGTCCTCGTAGGCGCCCACATAGGTCAGCACCGGATGCCGCTCCTCGGGCGGCGTGGTGATCGTGGACATCTCGCGGATGCCGGTGATCGCCATCTCCAGGGTCCGTGGGATCGGGGTCGCCGACATCGAGAGCACGTCGACCGAGGTGCGCAGCCGCTTCATCTGCTCCTTGTGCTCGACGCCGAACCGCTGCTCCTCGTCGACGATGATCAGCCCGAGGTCCTTGACGCGGATGTCGGGGTTGAGCAGCCGGTGGGTGCCGACCACGATGTCGACGGTGCCGTCGGCCAGCCCGTCGATGACCGCGCGGGCCTCCTTGTCGGTCTGGAAGCGTGAGAGCCCCTCGATCCGGATCGGGAACGCGCTCATCCGCTCCTGGAACGTCGAGAGGTGCTGGGTGACCAGCAGCGTGGTCGGCACCAGCACCGCGACCTGCTTGCCGTCCTGGACCGCCTTGAACGCCGCGCGCACGGCGATCTCGGTCTTGCCGTAGCCGACGTCGCCGCAGACGAGCCGGTCCATCGGGACCGTCTTCATCATGTCGCTCTTGACCTCGTCGACCGTGGTCAGCTGGTCGGGAGTCTCGTGGAACGGGAAGGCGTCCTCGAGCTCGCGCTGCCACGGCGTGTCGGGCCCGAACGCATGACCCTTGGTCGCCTGGCGGGCGGCGTAGAGCTTGATCAGCTCGGCCGCGATCTGGCGCACGGCCTTGCGAGCCCGGCCCTTGCGCTTGTCCCAGTCGGCGCCGCCGAGCCGGTCGAGGCTCGGCTGCTCACCGCCGACGTAGCGGGTCACCTGGTCGAGCGCGTCGGCCGGGACGAAGAGCCGGTCGGGCGGCCCGCCGCGCTTGGAGGCGCCGTACTCGAGGACGAGGTACTCGCGGGTCGCGCCGGCCACCTCGCGCTGCTTCATCTCCACGAACCGGCCGACGCCGTGCTGTTCGTGGACGACGTAGTCACCGGCGGCGAGCTCGAGCGGGTCGATCTGGCGCTTGCGGCGCGCAGGCATCTTGCGCATGTCGCGCGTCGAGGCCCGCTGGCCGGAGATGTCCTCGCCGGTCAGCAGCACCAGCTTGTTGGCGTCGTCGACGAAGCCGCGGGTCAGCGAGCCGCACGCCACGGTCACCACGTCGCCGGCGGGAGCATCCTCGAGGACGTCGACCAGCCGCGCGGCGACGTCGCGCTCGGCGAGCGCCTCGACGGTCCGCTGGGCCGGGCCGTGGCCCGGGTGGACGACGACAGTGCGGTAGCCCTCCGCGCGCCAGCGGGCCACCTCGGACAGCGCGCGGTCGACGTCGCCGCGGTAGGCGTCGGCGGCCTGCATCGGCAGGGTGCGGGTCGGCACCCCGGCGTCGTCGGGATCGGGCAGCAGCTCCGCGGCGTCGTCGGCGAGCCCGAACGGGCTGACCGTCCACCAGCTCTGGCCCGCGGCGAGGGCGTGGGCGCGGACGTCGCCGAGCGCGCGGTAGGACGCCGCGCCCAGGTCGATCGGGGCCTCGCCGCCGCTGGCGGCCGCCGCCCAGCTCGCGCCGAGGAACTCCTCACTGGTCGCGACCAGGTCGTGGGCCCGCCGCCGGACCCGCTCGGGGTCGAGCACCAGGATGTGGGTCTGCGCGGGGAGCAGGTCGACCAGCAGCTCCATCTCGTCGACGAGCGCGGGCGTGAGCGCCTCCATCCCCTCGGTCGCGATGCCCGCGGCGATCTTGTCGGTCAGCTCGACCAGCTGCGGGTGCTGCTCGCCGAGCTCCCATGCGCGGCGGCGTACGTCATCGGTCAGCAGCAGCTCACGGCACGGCGGCGCCCACAGACGGTCGACGGTCTCGTGGGTGCGCTGGTCGGCGACCGAGAAGCTGCGGATCTCCTCGACGTCGTCGCCCCAGAACTCCACCCGCAGCGGGTGCTCCTCGGTCGGCGGGAACACATCGACGATGCCGCCGCGCACCGCGAACTCACCGCGCTTCTCGACCAGGTCGACCCGGGCGTACGCCGCGTCGGCGAGCCGCTGGACGACGTCCTCCATCGGCGCGGTCTGGCCGGGCACCAGCTCGACCGGCTCGAGGTCGCCGAGCCCCTTGACCTGTGGCTGCAGCATCGACCGGACGGGGGCGACGACCACCGACAGCGGGCCGTGGCTCGCGTCGGGGTGAGTGAGGCGCCGGAGCACCGCGAGCCGGCGGCCGACCGTGTCGCTGCGCGGGCTGAGCCGCTCGTGGGGCAGCGTCTCCCAGCTCGGGAAGAGCGCGACGGTGTCGGGGTCGAGCAGCGAGCCGAGCTCCTCGACCAGATCCTCGGCCTCGCGTGCCGTCGCGGTCACGGCGACCACGGTTCGGCCGGCGCGGACCAGACCGTCGACGACGAACGGCCGCACCGCGGCCGGGCCGGTGAGGTCGAGGGCCCGGATGGCGCCGGCGCGGGCATCCGCGATCGCCTCGTCGAGAGTCGGGTCAGCGAGGACGGCATCGGCCAAGCCGGAAAGGGAAGGTCCAGCGAGGGTCACAGATCCACCAAGGAGTCGAAGGGCACAGCACGAGCGCCCCGATCCGCGAGCGGGTGGGGGTGTGCCAGCAGTCTACGAGCCCCCGCCGACAGCCCTACGCGCGCGGATCGACGAGCGGATCGACAACCCGGCCGACGAACAGCGGGACGCTGTCATCGACGCTGTGGATGGCGAAGAGGAACGAGCGGTCGACCACGAACGGCACCGGCGGCGCGGGCGTCGCGCCGGCCCGCTGCATGACCACTGCGGTCGCCGCGGCGGCCTCGGTGCCCTGCTCGTCAACGGCCACGTAGGCCTCGTGCAGCACCTCACTGATCTTCAGCTGTTCGTCGGTGGTGAAGCCGGAGAAGTCCGCCTCGTCGGTGAACGCCGTCGGCATGCCCAGCGCCGAGAGCACCTCCCCGAGGCGCGCGGCGGCCCGCACCGTGAACCGGGGCAGGTGCAGCTCGAGCCGTTGGTGCTCGGTCACCTCGAGCAGGGTGTCCCAGCGAGCTTCCACGTCGGCGAGCCGGCCCTCGTCCGGGAGCACGATGGTCATCGCGAGCCGACCACCGACATAGGGCAGCCGCGCGGATCGCCAGCCGTCGCCGGCACCGGCCGCGGCACCCACGTGGCCGAGCATCGTCGGCACCCGGACGACCGTTCCGTCGGCGAGATGGAAGCCTGCGTCGCTCGTCGAGCTCTCGTCGAACGGCGTGTCCCAGGCGGCCTTGAGGTAGAGCGCGTTGACCAGCACCAGCAGCGTCTCGGCATCCAGCACACCGCCGGGCACGATCTCGGGGATCAGGTCGTGGGTCTGCTCGGCGGTCCACTCGTTGATGGCGGCCCGGGCGGCCGGCTCGTCCGCGTAGTCGACGACGCTCAGCATGGCCTCGAGGTCGTCCGCCCACCCCAGACCCTGCTGGCCGAAGAGCCGGTTAGCCGAGGCGAGCTCGACCCACTCACCACCATCGACCGGCTGCCCCGCACCGGCCACCACCGCCTCGATCTCCGCGCGGGTGCGGCCGCGGGCGCCGTACGCCGCCAGGTTGAGCGCGACCGCGACCGAGTGGGGTGAGACGGCGAGGTTGCCGGGCTCCGCGGCCACGGCGGCGTAGAGCCGGGCGGCGAGGGAGGTCACCGCCACATCATGACCGCGGGTCGACGACCTTGCCGAGGAAGAGCGGGGTGCCGTTCTCGAGGTCGTGGATCACGAAGACGAACGGCCGGTCCACGACCAGCGGTGCGGGCGGCTCGACCTGGCCGCTGGTCGCCTCCACGACGACCGCGGTGGCGGCCGCCGCCTCGGTGCCGGCCTCGTCGACGGCGATGAACACCTGCTGCAGCACGTCGCCGACGACGAGCTGCTCGTCCGCAGTCATCGCCGAGAAGTCGGCCTGACCCGGTTCGAACGGCACGGTCATCGCGAGCCCTTGGAGGGCGGCCTTCAGCGGCGCGGCCACCAGGAACTTCCAGCGCGGCAGCGAGAGCTGGACCTCGCCGGGCCCGGCCTCGAGCAGGCGCGGCAGGCCGCCGCCCGCGACCAGCGCGTCGAGGTCGGCCTCGCGGCCCTCGTCCGCAAGCACGACCGTCATGGCGAGGGTGTCGCCGGCGTAGCGCAGCCGCGCGGCCCGCCAGCCGTCACCCTCGCCATAGCCGGCGCTGCCGTGCATGGTCGGCACCTGCACCGTGGTCCCGTCGGCGAGGTGGAAGTCGTCGTCGGTGGTCGCGTCGACCTCGAAGGGCTTGGACCACGGCGCCTTGAAGTAGAGCGCGTTGACCAGGACCAGCCGGGTCTGCGGGTCGAGCGCCCCGTCCGGCACGATCTCCGGGATCCTGTCGTGCGTCTGGTCGGCCGTCCAGGAGTTGATCGCGGCTCGGGCCTGCTCGGTCGCGTGCTCGTAGTCGACCTCGCGGAGCCCCGCGCCGAAGCTCTTGGCCAGCGCGTCGAGGAACGGCCGCTGCCACGCGGTCCCGGCCTGGCCGAAGAGCTGGCTGGCCGAGTCGAGGGCGATCTCCGCGCCCTTGACGTGCGGGACCGGCCCGGCCAGGGACTCGACGTACGCCGTGAGCGCGTTGAGGCCGTCGTCGAGCGCAGCCACCTCGTCGGCGGCCAGCACGTGCAGCATCTGGTCGAGGGTGTCGCCCACGGCGCCGTTGGCGGTCATGCCCAGGGCCACCGCGGCCGAGAACGGCGAGAGCGCGAGGTTGTCGGTGCCCACGAGCTGTCCGTAGAGCCCTGCACCGAGCGCGACCACCGCCGAGGTGCCGGCACCCACCGCCGCGGGGTCGGCGGTCTCCCGGTCCACGTCGGAGGAGACGAGCCGGATCTTCCCGGCTGGTCCCTTGGACCGCGGCGGGTCGCTCTCTGAGCAGCTCGCGAGCAGCCCGGGGACGGTCACGACCAGGCCGGTCAATGTCCCGGCACGCAACAGCTCCCGCCGACTCAGCATGGCCAGTCGGACGGGCGGGAGCTCACTCCGGTTCCCCAGACTCCTGACCGGACTCCTGCATGGCGAGCTCGGCCTGCGAGCGCAGCACGCAGAACTGGTTCCCCTCCGGGTCCGCGAAGGTCACCCAGCCGCTGCCGGGGCCGTACTTGCCCCGGTGGTCGGCGAGCTGGGTGGCGCCGTAGGAAAGCAGCCACTCGACCTCGTCGTCGCGGGTGCGCTCGCGCGGCCGGACGTCGAGGTGGATCCGCTTGGCGGGCAGCTCAGGGTCTGGGACCTCGATGAACAACAGCTGGTGACCCGTCTCGGGGTCGCGGATCATGCACTCCTCGTGGCCGGGCAGGTTGGGGTCACCGTCGATGTCGACGTAGCCGAGAACCGGCTTCCACCACTCGGAGAGCTCGTAGGCGTTGCGGCAGTCGATGGTCGTGTGCGAGACGAAGGAGGCCATGGCTCATCCGATCCCGCGCGCTCCCGGTCAGTCCACCGGGTTTTCGGCCAGATAGGCCAAGATCTGCTCCGCCAGCTCGGGGCGGCAGACGACGAGGTCGGGCAGGTAGACATCGTCCTGGTTGTAGCGCAGCGGTGACCCGTCGACCCGAGAGGTGAACAGCCCGGCCGCCCGGGCGACGGCGACCGGTGCCGCCGAGTCCCACTCGTACTGCCCACCCGCGTGCACGTAGGCGTCGGTGACGTCGCGTACGACGGAGATCACCTTGGCGCCGGCCGAGCCCATCGCGACGGTCTCGCCTCCCAGGGCGGCCACCAGCCCCTCGGTGAACGCCGGCGGGCGGCTGCGCGAGACCGCGATCCTCGGCCGCGCCGACGTGCTGGGCGCCAGCACCGGCGGCCGGGCCGTGCTGAAGGTCTCGCCCACGGCCGGCAGGGCGACCGCGCCGGCGACCAGCTCGCCGGACCGGCCCTGCTCCGCCTGCCACAGCGCGACGTGTACGGCCCAGTCGTCGCGCGGGGGCTCGGAGAACTCCCGGGTCCCGTCGAGCGGGTCCACGATCCAGACCCGGTCGCGCTCGAGGCGGACCTTGTCGTCCTTGCCCTCCTCCGAGAGCACCGCGTCGCCGGGTCGGTGCTCGGCGAGCAGCGACATCAGCAGCTCGTGGGCGGCGAGGTCGCCGGCGTCCTTGAGGTCGCGGCCGGTCAGCCCCTGCTCCCGGACCTCCAGGAGACGCTTGCCGGCGGCCTCGGCGAGCCAGGCGGCGAGCTCATGGTCGTCGCGGAAGCCAGGTCCGGTGGGGTCGGCTAGCGGCTCGTCGGTGTTGGACGTCACCCGCGGAGACTAGTGTGGGAGCTACAGCGGGGCACATCCAGTCGGCTAGCGCGTTCTCCAGACATGGTGGTGATCCCTGTGGTATACGCTGCACCCCACTGCGACCTGGGCGTCTCGGGACCTCCAGTGAGCAAGCAGGAGCTGTACTTCGTCGGACCGTGGGGGGCACCGATGACCGCGTCACTTCGTATCCCGGGCGACGTGTGGGGCTGGCGTAGCACTGCGCTCGTCCTCTGCGCGCTCATCGTGCCGCTGGCCGGGGTGCTCACCCTCGCGCCCGGCGACAGCGCGACCGACGCGGTCGGTCCGGCCCGGACCGTCCTCGTCGCCGCGGCGATGCTCGCCGCGGCCGTGCTGGTCCACGTGCACGGGCGGCTGGCCGGCAACGACCAGAGCCTGTGGGTGTCGGTGGCGCTCGCGCTCAGCGCGGTCGCAGGGCTGCTGCTCGTCAGCGGGCGTCATGAGCTTCCGCGACACCTGATGGTGCCCGCGCTCACCGCGCTCCTCGGCATGGCGACCCTCGTCCTCGTGGTCGCCCTGGTGCGCATCTCCACCCTGCCGCTCTGGGTCAGGGCTCGGTTCGCCGGCGCCGCCAGCCTGACGGCCGCGAGCGCATCGATCGCGGCGCTGAGCGACGGCGCCGCCAGCGCGGTGGTGGCGCTGGTCTGCGGCGTGGTCGGCGCAATCGTGCTGGCCACCACGGCGGCGGCACTGCTGCGGCTCGAGCTCGGACAGGCCCGCGAGCACCTCGTTGCGATGCACGCGCGGCTGACCGGCCTCGAGCGCGAGTACCGCGCCGACCAGGTCCGGTGGCACGAGATGAACACGATCGTGGCCGGCGTCGCCTCGGCGTCGCGGCTGATCGCCGACACGCCCGTCTCCGAGCACCGCCGCGGGCTGCAGGAGATGGTGCTCGCCGAGCTCGACCGGATGCAGCGGCTGCTCGCCGAGCGCGGACCGGCCGCCGCCACCCAGGCGCGGACGCTGGTCGACGTCGACGAGCTGGTCGAGCGCATCGCCCTCTCGCACCTCTCCCGCGGCCAGGACGTCTCGTGGGAGCCGAGCGGGCTGCAGGTGCGCGTCCGCGCCGACGACATCGCCGAGGTGCTCTCCATCCTGGTCGAGAACGCCGCCGTGCACGGCCGGCCCGACGGCATCCGGGTCTTCGCCGAGCGGGTCGCAGGAGCGGTGGAGATCGCGGTCGTCGACCAGGGCCCTGGGGTCAGCCCGGAGGTGCGCGAGCACCTCTTCGACTGGGGCAGCCGGCGCGAGGGGTCGCCCGGGCACGGGATCGGGCTCTACTCTGCGGCGGAGCTGACCCGTGCCTTCGGCGGCGAGGTTCGCCTCGACGGGCAGGGGCCAGGCGCAAGGTTCGTGCTCCGGATCCCTGACGCGCCAGAACAGGAACCGGTGGACGTGCGTGCCTCCCTCGCTCACCTCGCACCGTGAGCGCACGGTCGTCATCGTCGACGACCACGTCCTGTTCGCGCAGGCGCTCGAGCTGGCGCTGACCGCCGAGGGCTACTCCGCCTCCAGGCTCGACTTCCCCGACAACCGGGCCTCCTCGGCACCGCTGCTGTCGGCGATCCTCCAGGTGCGGCCCGACGTCCTGCTCCTCGACCTCGACCTCGGCCCGCACGGCGACGGCCGGGTGCTGATCGAGCCCGCGGCGCGCGCGGGGATCGACGTCGTCGTGGTCACCGGCGCGGAGGCGCCCGGCGAGTGGTCGCGGGCCGTCGACTCCGGGGCGCGGATCGTGCTGTCGAAGGCACAACCCCTCACCGACGTGGTCTCGACGGTGCACCGGCTCATGCAGGGCCTCCCGGTGATGTCACGGGGCGAGCGCGAGCAGCTGCTCGGCGTCTGGGCCAAGGAGCGCGCCGACAACGCCGAGCTGTGGAACCGTTTCGACCAGCTGACCATGCGCGAGTGCGAGGTGCTGGGCCAGCTGATGCAGGGGCACTCGGTGCGCGGCATCGCCGAGCACAGCGTGGTCGCCGAGACGACCGTGCGCACCCAGGTCAAGTCGATCCTCGCCAAGCTGCAGGTGTCCTCGCAGCTGGCCGCCGTCGGCCTCGCCTACCGGATCGGCTGGCGGGCGCCGTTCGAGCGACCGTTCACGAGTTGAAGCGCTGCTGGGTCTCGGCCAGCCCGAGCGTGACCAGGGTCTCGACGGCGTCCGCCGCTCGGTCCACCTGGAACGGCAGCTCCTTGCGCTCGGTGCTGGAGTAGTTGGAGAGCACGAAGTCGGCGGGGTCCTGCCGGCCCGGGGGCCGCCCGACGCCGACCCGGACTCGGTAGAAGTCGCCCGTGCCGAGCGAGCCGCGGATCGAGCGCAGCCCGTTGTGGCCGTTGTCGCCGCCGGCGAACTTCACGCGCAACGTGTCGAAGGCGATGTCCAGCTCGTCGTGCACGGCCACCAGCCGGTCGGTGCCGACCTTGTAGAAGGACAGCACCGCCTTGGTGGGCCCGCCGATCTCGTTCATGTAGCAGCGCGGGCGGACCACGACGATGCGCGGTCCGGGCCGGCCCGGCGCCACGGGCGCCAGCCGACCCTCGGCCAGCTCGGTGCGGCTGGCCCGGTGCGCCTTGAAGGGTGCGCCGAGCCGGCGGGCGAGCTCGTCGGCCACGAGGTAGCCGACGTTGTGCCGGTGCCCGGCGTACGCCGGACCGGGGTTGCCGAGCCCCACGATGACCCAGGGCTCGGCATCCGATGCCGGCGGCGTCGCCTCGGTCACTCCTCGGAGGCGTCGCCCTCGGCGGCGGCCTCGCCACCCTCGGCAGCCTGCTCCTCGTCGGTCGGCTCGTGCTCCTCGCGCTCGATGCCGGCCTCGGCCTCGGCCTCCTCCAGCTCCGCCTCCAGCGCGGCCTCGCTCTGCTGCTCGGTGATGTTGACGATCAGCGTCTCGGGGTCGACCAGCAGCGTCGAGCCCTCCGGCAGCTCGAGCTGGCCGGCCAGGATCTGGGTGCCGGCGGGCAGCCCCTCGATGGAGATCTCGATGTGCTCGGGGATGTGGGTCGCCTCGGCCTCGAGCTGCACGGTGGCGTTCTCGGTGACCACCAGGGTCTCCGAGGCGGCCTCGCCGGAGAGGTGCACCGGCACGTCGACGGTGACCTTCTCGCCGCGGCGCACGGCCACGAAGTCGATGTGCTCGATGACCCGGCGGATCGGGTCGACCTGGACGGCCTTGGTCAGCGCAAGCTGCTCCTTGCCCTCGATGTCGAGGGAGAGCAGCGCGTTGGCGCCGCCGTGCTTGAGCGCCATCATCGTGTCGTGGCCCGGCAGGGTCACGTGCACGGGGTCGTTGCCGTGGCCGTAGAGCACGGCGGGGATCTTGTCGGCGCGACGGATCCGGCGCGCTGCGCCCTTGCCGAACTCGGTGCGGGTCTCGGCGAGAATCTTCTCGGTGGCCATGCGGGTGCTGCTCCTCTGGTGTGGTGGTCTCGGGCCTCGACGCGACCGCGGAGGCACACCACCGGCCGGGACCGGGAGCGGCCGCCCTGTCGATCACGGAGTCCGGACGTCCGGGCTCCCTCGCCGAGGCAACCGCAGCAGTCTAGCGACGCCACGACCGGGCGCGGAAATCACCGTCTCCTGACGTGTCCGTGGGCCGGTGGTCGCGCGTGCCCGCGGTCACCCCGACCTTGCTTGCCCGCCCGCTTGCCGCCCCGCGGCTGCAGGGACTGCCCCAGAAGTGGTGTCACTGGTGCCCCTGTGGTCCCGGGTACACGCACGCGCACCGGCAAGCAGGACAGTAAGCGGGTACGGCGACGCGAGACCGAGGCCGGGCGGCCTACGGCTACGTCACGAGAGCCGGAAATCACCACCGGCCCCCGTAGCGTGAGGTGGTGCCCTCCCTGACCCTGACGGAGGCCCGTGCCCGGGCCGCGCAGCTCTCCTGCGTGTCCTACGACCTCGAGCTCGACCTGACCGACGAGCAGAGCTTCGGCAGCCGGGTGACTGCGCGGTTCTCCTCCAGCGCACCGGAGACCTTCCTGGAGCTGCACCGAGGCCGCGAGGTCACCGTCACGCTGAACGGCGAGCGGGTCGAGCCCGCGTACGACGGGCACCGCATCGCGCTGACCGGCCTGCGGACCGACGCGCCCAACGAGGTGACGGTCGAGGCGCGGCTGCCCTACGTCACCGACGGCGACGGGATGCACACGTTCACCGACCCGGCCGACGGCGAGCGCTACGTCAGCGCCTACATCGGCGTCGACATCACCCAGCGCGTCTTCGCCTGCTTCGACCAGGTCGACCTCAAGGCGCCCGTCTCGCTGCGGGTGGTCGCCGACCCGGCCTGGACGGTGCTCTCCAACGGACGGGTCGCTGGCCGGGATGCAGGGTCGTGGCGGTTCGAGACCACGCCCCCGATCCCCGTCGACCTGCTCGTGGTCTGCGCCGGGCCGTGGCACTCGCGTGCCTTCGAGCACGCCGGCGTCCCGATGGGCTGGCACGCCCGCGCCTCCCTCGCGGCCGAGCTGGACCGCGACCTCGACGAGCTGTGCCGGGTCACCCGGCAGTGCTTCGACCACTACGCCGACCTGTTCGACGAGCCGTTCCCGTTCGACTCCTACGACCAGGTGTTCGTCCCCGGCCTCAACTGGGGCGCGATGGAGACCCCCGGCTGCGTCACCTTCCGCGACGAGCTCCTGCCCCGCGGCCGGATCACCGATGTCGAGCAGCACACGCGGGCGATGATCATCGCCCACGAGATGTCGCACATGTGGTTCGGCGACCTGGTGACCCAGCGGTGGTGGGAGGACATCTGGCTCAACGAGTCGTTCGCCGAGTACATGGGGTTCCGGGTCAGCGAGGACGCTGCCGGGTTCGCGGGGAGCTGGGTCGGCTTCCAGGTGACCCACACCCCGCGGGCGATGGCTGCCGACCGGCGGCGCTCCACGCACCCCATCGCCCCGTTCCCCGAGGACGTGCCCGACGTCGACACCGCATCGACCAACTTCGACGCGATCTCGTATGTGAAGGGTGCCTCGGCGCTGCGCCAGCTGGTGACGTGGATGGGCGACGCGGACTTCCTCGCGGGCGTCAACGCCCATCTGACCCGGCACCGGTTCGGCAACGCGACTCTTGACGACCTGGTGGGGAGCCTCGACGACGCATCGCCGCGAGACGTCCGGGGCTGGGCCGAGCTGTGGCTGCGTCGGTCGGGGGCCGACACGATCCGGGTCGAGCGCGACGGCGAGACCCCGGTGCTCGTGCGCGAGGGGGTCCGTCCCCACCGGCTGCTCGTCACGGCGTACGACGACCGCCTGAGCGGCGCCGAGAGCCGCTGGGTCGACCTGGCCGCCGAGCCGGTGCGCCTCGACGGCTGGGCTGGCCGCGTGGTGGTGCCCAACACGCACGGGGAGACGTTCGCCGCCGTGGTGCTCGACGACCGGTCGTGGGCGGCGGTCGAGGGCGGGCTGGGCCGACTCGACGACGACCTCACCCGGGCGGTCGTCTGGACCATCGCCAGGGATGCCGTAATGACCCGCTCGCTGGCGCCCGAGCACTACCTCGCCCTGGTGGACCGGCACCTGCCCGCCGAGCGGCACGGCGGCATCGTCACCGCGGTGGCCGAGGCGACGCTGGGGCCGCTGCTGTCGACGCGGGTGCCCGCGGGCGAGGCGGTCGCCGCGGCCGAGCGCCTCGCCGCGGCCTGCCGAGCCGGCCTCCACGCGGGAGGTGACCCGGTCGCCTTCAGCCGCGCGCTGGCCCGGTCGAGCCGCGACGCCGCCGAGCTCGAGCGCTGGCTGGAGCTGGACCGCACCGACCACGGACTCGCCCTCGACCCGCTGCTGCGCTGGGCCGTCGTGCGCCGGGTGGCCGAGCTCGGGGCGCTCGACGCCGACTCCATCGAGGCCGAACGCCGGCGCGACGGCACCGCCTCCGGCGACCTCGAGGCCGCCACCGCCATGGCCGCACGACCGACTCCCGCCGCCAAGGACGATGCGTGGGCGCGGCTGGATGCCGAGGACGTCTCCAACCGGGCCTTCGCCGCGGTCACGCGGGGCCTGTGGCCGGCCGAGCAGGCCGACCTCGCGGCGCCGTACCTGCCCCGCTACCTCGAGGCCGGCCCCCGCTGGGCCGGGCGCGGCTCGGCGTTCGCGCAGGTGGTGGGCATGTGCTTCCCGGCGTTCCACCTCGACGACGCCCAGCTCGACCTGCTGCGCCGCGCCCTCTCCGGCGACGTGCCGACCGTGCTGCGCCGGCAGTGGGAGGACGTCCTGGATGACCTCTCGTAAGGGGGCTGCGGCCTGGCTGGGCACTCGAGGACTACCAGCCCTCAGCCTCAACGGTCGCTGAGCGACCTCGCGAGCTCGTGGTGGCCGAAGTGCTCGGCCCACTGGGCGGGGGTGGCCTGGAAGCGGCAGTCGGTCAGTGCCGGGTCGGCACCCAGCTCCACCAGCAGCTCGACCATCCCGGTGTCCCCGTTGCCCGCCGCAGCGTGCAGCCCGGTCTCCCACTCCTGGTCGGACGGTACGTCGATCCGGGCTCGGCGGTTGACGTCCCAGCCGAGCTCGACCGCTCGCCGTACGGCGTCACGGTGCCCCCTGTTCGCCGCCCACGCGACCAGCCCGGGCCGGGCGGCGACGGCCGCGGCCACCGAACCAGCGTCGACCTCCCCTCCCGTGAACAGCGCGGCCACCACCGCCTCCTCGGCCGTCAGGTCGGTCGCCGCGCCGAGCGCGTGCAGCAGCTCTGCGGTCGCTGGGTAGCCGCTGGTCAGCGCGGCGGCGTACGCCGAGCGGCGGGCCACGCCGTAGCGGCCGCCGACCTCGGTGTCCGGGCTGACGCCGTGCCGGACCAGCAGCTCGATGCGTGAATGCATGCCGTGCGCGACCGCCCAGGCGAGCTGGAAGGCGAGCTCGTCCGCGTCGTCCAACCCGTACTCGAACAGGAGCAGCAGGTGGCGGTCGTCGGGCTCGAAGGTCCGGTTGTAGAGGGTCTGCTCGTCGTTCGGGTCCGCGCCCGCGTCGAGCAGGGCACGGGCCAGCAGCTCCCACTGCGGGTGCGGCGGCTGGTTGCTGAGCCCGCGCTCGCCCTGCCCGAACGCCCCCGTGAGCGCGGTGAAGGCCGGGCCGTTGCTGTGCCAGAGGTACCCCGCGTCGGGGTCGGCGCCCGCGTCGAGCAGCGCGGCCACGGCGTCGCCGACCGCGTCCGGCGTGACGTACGGGTCGTGACGGGCGTAGGTGAGGTAGAGCAGCGGCGGCCAGCCGAACGGGCCGCCCTCGGCGTTCGCGAGCCCCGGGTCGTCGGCCAGCAACCGCCGCAGCGTCACGGCGTCGCACCGGGCGGCGGCCACGTGGACGCTGTCGGCGCCGAGGTCGGGCCGGCCGGCCAGCAGCGCTCGCGCGTTGGCCCACCGCACCGGGTCGTCGGCGCCGTAGGTGAGGCAGGCCAGCCGCAGGAACTCATCGGCCGGGCCGGCCTGGGGACCGACGACATCGGGCTCGCGAGCGGGGTGATCGGCCACGAGCCCCCACGCAACCACCACTTCGCCAGCCTGTCGAGACGACCGCGCCTAGGGGTCAGCACATGGTGTCGCGGCGAGCGGAGCGAGCCTTGCGAGCGCAGCGAGCGCGCCCCGCGATCGGCCCCGGCGGGCGCGACGACTGCGACGCCCGCGAAGCGGAGCGAGCGCCGTCGTGGTCCCGGGGTCGAAGCTCGCGGGGGTAAACGACTATGCGTGGCCGTCGAACATCGAGGTGACCGAGCCGTCCTCGAACACCTCGCGGATCGCGCGTGCGATCAGGGGCGCGATGGAGAGCTGGGTGAGCTTGTCGAACTCCCGGTCGGGCGTCATCGGCAGCGTGTTGGTCACGATGACCTCGGACACCGGGCAGTTCTTGAGCCGGTCGATCGCGGGCTCGGAGAGGATCGCGTGGGTGGCGGCGATGACGACGCCCGCCGCGCCGTCGGCGATCAGGGCCTCGGCGGCCTTGGTGATCGTCCCGCCGGTGTCGATCATGTCGTCGACCAGCACGCACATCCGGCCCTTGACGTCACCGACCACCCGGTTGGCGACGGTCTCGTTGGGCCGGTCGATGTTGCGGGTCTTGTGAATGAAGGCCAGGGGTACGCCGCCGAGCCGCGAGGCCCACCGCTCCGCGACCTTGATCCGGCCGGCGTCCGGGGAGACCACGGCGAGCTCCTGGTCGCCGTACTTGGCCCGCACGTGCTCGGCCAGGATCGGCAGCGCCATCAGGTGGTCGACGGGACCGTCGAAGAAGCCCTGGATCTGGTCGGCGTGCAGATCGACGGTGATCAGCCGGTTGGCGCCCGCCGTCTTGAACAGGTCGGCCACCAGCCTCGCCGAGATCGGCTCGCGGCCGCGGTGCTTCTTGTCCTGGCGGGCGTAGCCGTAGAACGGCATGACCACGGTGATCCGCTTGGCGCTCGCCCGCTTGAGGGCGTCGACCATGATCAGGTGCTCCATGATCCACTCGTTGATCGGCGCCGTGTGGCTCTGCAGCACGAACGCGTCGCAGCCGCGGACCGACTCCTCGTAGCGGATGTAGATCTCGGAGTTGGCGAACTCGTAGGCCGCCTGCGGCACCAGCTGGGTGCCGAGCAGCTCGGCGACCTCCGTCGCGAGCTGGGGGTGCGCCCTTCCGCTGAAGACCATCAGGTTCTTCTCGGTGGTGCGCTTCATACCCGTCATGCGTGGGGGTGCTCCCGGCTCGAGGTCAGGTGTCACGGCGATTCTTCCACGCCCTCAAGGGCCGCGGCAGCCGCGTCCGCCTGTGGAGTACCGGCCCGCTTGGAGAGCGCCCAGCGAGCCAGGTTGCGCTGCGGCCCGCCGCTGACGGCGAGCGCGCCCGGCGGCACGTTGCGACGTACGACGGTGCCGCCGGCCGTGCCGGCACCGTCGCCGATCTCGACGGGTGCGACGAAGGTGTTGTTGGCGCCGGTGCTCGCCCGCCGCCCGACCACCGTGCGGTTCTTCTCGACGCCGTCGTAGTTGGCGAAGATCGTGCCGGCGCCGATGTTGGTGCCCTCGCCGATCTCGGCATCGCCGACATAGGACAGGTGCGGGACCTTCGCGCCCGCTCCGATCTGGGCGTTCTTGGTCTCGACGAAGGTGCCGATCTTGCCCTCGGCTCCGAGCGTCGTGCCCGGGCGCAGGTAGGCGAACGGGCCGACCGTCGCCCCGGCGCCGACCACGGCCAGCTCGCCGTGGGTCCTGGTCACCCGGGCGCCCGCGCCGACCTCGCAGTCCTTGAGGGTGCAGTCGGGTCCGACGACGGCGTCCTCCCCGACGACGGTGGCGCCGAGGAGCTGCACGCCGGGCAGCAGCGTGACGTCCGGGTTGAGTACCACGTCGGCGTCGACCCAGGTGGTGGCTGGGTCCATCACGGTGACCCCGGCCCGCATCCACCGGGTGACGATCCGCTCGTTCATCACCGCGCCGGTGCGGGCGAGCTGGACCCGGTCGTTGACGCCCTCGGTCTGCAGGACGTCGGCGATCTCGTGCGCCCCGACGTGCAGCCCGGCCTCGCGGGCGAGGTGGACGGTGTCGGTGAGGTAGTACTCGCCCTTGGCGTTGTCGTTGGAGAGCTTCGGCAGTGCCTCGGCCAGGAACGCGGCGTCGAAGGCGAGGATCCCGGAGTTGATCTCGCGGATCTCGCGCTGCTCGTCGGTCGCGTCGTTCTCCTCGACGATCCCCTCGACCTCGCCCTCGTCGTTGCGGACCACGCGGCCGTAGCCGTGCGGGTCCGCCACCACGCCGGACAGGATGCTCACCGCCCGCTGGGCCGCCTCGTGCTCCTCGGCGAAGGCCCGCAGCGACTCCGCCTCCAGCAGGGGCGTGTCGGCGTACGCCACCACGACGGTGCCGTCGGCCACCCCGCCGTCGGCGGCGACCGCCTCCATCGCGATCCGGACCGCGTGGCCCGTGCCCTGCTGCTCCTCCTGCACCGCGAGCAGCGCGTCGGGGACCAGCGCCTGGATGTGCGGGCCGACCTGGTCGCGCTGGTGGCCGACGACGGCGACGATCCGTCGGGGCTGCACCTGCTGCACGGCCACCAGCACGTGCTCGACCATGCTGCGCCCCGCCACCCGATGGAGGACCTTCATGGTCTTGGACTTCATCCGGGTGCCACCACCGGCGGCCAGGACGATGACGGTCAGCTCTCCGGGCACCGGTTCACTCTAGGGCGTGCCGAAACGGGCCCCAAAGCCGTGGGACCCGTCGGCTCAGGGCAGGTCGTACGTCGGGTTCAGCACCTTTGTCGGTGTGGTCGCCGAACCCGTCGATCAGGCCGGGCACCCCGGCCACTCGAGGACTGTCGTCGGGCGGCTGTTCTGCCCAACTGCCCACGCGGAAGGCGAGAATCCCCGAAGATTGACGTCGTGTCCGCCGTCATCTCCCTCGGGCAGTCCTCGGACGAGGCTGCCCGTGACGTGCCCCCGCCCGAGCGCCTGACCCGGCTGGTGGTGGGGCTCGCGTTCGCGACCGCGGCCGCCCTCCCAGTGGTCACCGTGCTGACCCACCTCAACGAGTTCGGCGACGGCGCCTTCTTCACCCTCCTCGCGACCTCGGACCACCCATGGGCCACGTTCTGGCACAACTACCCCGCACGCGGCACCTCCTTCGTGGTCAGCGGGCTGCTGCCCCACCTGGCGCTGCTCGCCACCGGCTCCACCCGCGCCGCCGTGCTGACCTACCAGCTCGCCTGGGCAGCCGTCCCCCTGTTGTCACTGCTCGCCTGCACGCGGATCCTGCGCAGCAGCGACCGCCGGATGCTGCTCTACCCGGCCGCCTGGTTCTGCGGTGTCGGCCTGACCCTCTACGGCTTCCCGAGCGAGGTGTGGCTGCTGCAGGGCCTCGCCTGGCCGCTGGTCCTCGCGATCACCACCTGGCGCACGCCCTCGGCGGCGCGGGTGGCCGTCGTGTGGCTGCTGTCGGTGGCCTTCGCCTTCTCCCACGAGATGATGGTCTTCGCGGCGCCCGTGCTCGTGGTTGCGGCGCTCATCGGTGCCCGACGCCGAGGCCGGCTGGCGGACTGGCGCCTCTGGCCGGTCGTCGTCGCCCCCGTCGCAGCAGTGGCGCTCGCTCACCTGGTGCCCCCGGGCGACCCCGTGGTCGCGGCCGCGGTGTCGCAGAACACCAGCGAGCTGCTCGAGATTCACACCCTGATCCCGGGCTTCGTGGCGCTCCTGATCGGTGTCGTGGTCGTCGCCGGGACCGTGCACCTGGCGGGCCGGGTGCTCCCGCCGACCAGCCGGCGTACGGTCCTCGTGCTGCGCGCCGCGGCCCTGGTCCTGGTCACGGCGGTCGCCCTGAACGTCGAGGTAGCGGGCCGCGACCGCTATGTCTCCCGCACAGCGGTGGCGCTGGCCCTGGCGATCGTCATCGCGCTGAGCCTGACCGATGCCTATGCCCGCCGTGCCGATCCGGCTGCCGAGACCGGTCCCGCGGTCGACCGGGTCGCGGTGCTGCGGCAGTTCGTCGCCTGGTGCGCGCTGCCCATGTTGGCGGTCCAGCTCTGCGTCGGCGCCAGGTTCGTGCTCGCCTGGGTGGACCTGCGCGCGCAGTTCGCGGACCAGACGACCAGCACGGCACCGCCCGCGGGCTCGGACGCCGCTGACGGTCTGGCCTCGATCGAGACCGAGAAGATCCCGGCCACGGCGTTCTCCCACGGCATGGCGTGGTCGCTGCCCTACCAGTCGATCCTCGCGAGCGACGGGCACCCGCACTGGCTGCTGCGCAGCGAGGACACGCCGTACGCCCCGTTCAACTGCTCGCACGCCGGCGACTTCGGCCGGCTGCCCCACCAGGCGACCACGCTGCTCACCCGCTACGTCTGCGCCCTGCGTCCCTGAGCCGCCGCGGGCCGGACCGGGCCCGCGTCGCTCAGCATGTCGAGGTCGAGCAGCCGCACGTTGCCCGGGTCCTGGTTGGCGGCCAGCGACCAGATCGTCGTGTCGTGGTCCGCGCCGGGCAGCCGCACGACGGCCTCACCGGCGACGTGGAAGTGCCCGTGGGCAAGCAGCACGGGCGCGACACCGGCGACCGCCCGGGTGACCTGCTCGATCCCCGCGGCGGCGTAGGCGAGCGAGGCCTCCGGCCAGTCACACGGGTTGCCGCGGATGATCTCGGCGACGGGCGCGGTGCAGTACGGCGGCCGCGGGCTGTCGTGCGTCAGCATCACCTCGGCGTGGCCACCGGCGATGGTGTCCTCGACCTGCGCGTCCGTGACCACCTCGGACGGCCACCAGTCGACCCCCTCGGTCAGCAGGTGCCGGTTGACCGACGGGGCGCCACCCAGCGCGACGAACGAGCGGCCACCGAGCTCCCACCGATGGCCGCGGGGCAGCAGCGTGACGTGGCCGGACACCTCGATCGGCCTCGGAGCGCCGTCCTCGAGTCGCCACTGTGGCTGCTCCCAGAGCCGGTCGAGGCGAGCCCAGTTCTCGTGGTTGCCGTTGATGCAGAGCAGCCGCAGCCCGAACTCGGCGCACACCGCCTCGATGGCGCCGAGGTAGCCGTCGGGGTCGGACCCCATCCCGAACCGCAGGTCGCCGAGCTGGCAGACCACCTCCACATCACCGCGCTCGCCGACTGCCCGCAGCGTGCTGACGGCCCAGTCGCGGTCGCCCTCCAGGTCGCCGACCAGCGCGATGATCACGCCGCCGATCATGCCGCGTCGCCCTTGACGAGCTGGCTCCCCGGGTAGGAGTCGAACCTACGTCGCTAGTCCTGATTCAAAGTCAGGCGGGCCCTACCGGCAGACCAACCGGGGATTGTCCCGGCCGGCACACCAACCGGGGATCAGGTGCCAAGGGTAGGCGGTGTCTGCAGTTACGTCGCTGTGCGTCGTACGGACGGAGCAAGCGGGGAGCAAGCCGGGTGCTCCGTCCGGATGACCCAACCCCGTCGCACCCCGTGGCTAGGGTCGCCTCGTGGACCTGCCCGTGATGCCGCCCGTCCTGCCGATGCTCGCCAAGTCGGTGAAGGGCATCCCCGACCCGGCCAAGCACCACGGGCTGATCTTCGAGCCGAAGTGGGACGGGTTCCGCTGCATCGTGTTCCGCGACGGTGACGAGGTCGAGCTGACCAGCCGCAACACCAAGCCGCTGACCCGCTACTTCCCCGAGCTGGTCGAGGCGATCAAGCGGCAGCTGCCCGAGCGGATCGTGCTCGACGGCGAAGTCTTCGTCGCGATAGGCGACCGGCTGGAGTTCGAGGTACTCCAGGAGCGGATCCACCCGGCCAAGAGCCGGGTCGACATGTTGGCCGAGAAGACCCCCGCCGGCTTCGTCGCGTTCGACCTGCTCGCGCTCGGCGACGAGTCGTACGCCGACCGGCCGCTCCGCGAGCGCCGGGCGGCGATGGAGCAGGCGCTCGGCGGGCTCGGCACCGCGGGGCCGTGCTACCTGACCCGCACCACCGAGGACCCAAAGGAGGCGGAGCGGTGGTTCGACCAGTTCGAGGGCGCCGGGCTCGACGGCGTGGTCGCGAAGCCGCTCGACGCGCCGTACACACAGAACGGCCGGACGATGTTCAAGATCAAGCACGCGCGCACCGCCGACGTGGTCGTCGCGGGCTACCGCGAGCACAAGCAGTCGACCCCCGGGAGGCCGCTGCTCGGCAGCCTGCTGCTGGGCCTCTACGACGACGGCAAGCTCCAGCACGTCGGCGTCAGCGCCAGCTTCACCGAGGCCCGGCGGGCCGAGCTGATCGAGGAGCTGCAGCCGCTGGTCTGCCCCATCGAGGAGCACCCGTGGGGGCACTGGCAGGAGTTCCTCACCGCGAACCCGGACCGGGTCCCCGGGACCCAGAGCCGCTGGAGTCAGGGCAAGGACCTCTCGTTCACGCCGCTGCGCCCCGAGCGGGTGATCGAGGTCGGCTATGAGCACATGGAGGGCCGGCGCTTTCGGCACACCGCCCACTTCAAGCGGTGGCGGCCCGACCGCGATCCCGAGTCGTGCGGCTACGAGCAGCTCGAAGAGATCGCCTCCTACGACCTCGGCGAGGTGCTGTCCGGCTAGAGTCGCGGCGTGGCCGAGAACTCCCCCGAGAGCGCCGAACCAACCGCTGACTCCCCTGCCGACTACGACGTCGTGCTGCTGGTCGAGCGGGCCCTGACCGAGGCCGACGCGCGCCAGGTCCGGTCCCTGCACGAGGGGCTCGACGAGCCGGTGACCTACCACGTGCTGCTCCCCGTCGACGACGCCGCGGCCCGCATCGAGGCGGCCATGGGCAGCGTCTCCGGCCACGACCTGGTGCCCGGTCCTGCGCTCGGCGTGCCCCCGGCCGACCTGGCCGAGATCGCCAAGGAGACCAAGGAGGAGGCCACCGCCGCGCTCGAGGCGACGCTGACCGCGCTCAAGGCGGCCGGCGCCACCGCGAAGGGCCAGATCGTGGCCGACCACCCGATCTCCGCGCTGGCCGCGAAGGTCGCCGAGGTCGACGGCCGCGAGGCGATCATCCTGACCAGCCCGCACGTCGTGGCGGAGTTCTTCCACGTCGACTGGACCTCGCAGGCGCGCCGCAAGATCGGCGTGCCGGTGCTGCACCTGCTCGAGCACGAGAACTTCGACGAGCAGGCCGGCGGCGGCGAGGGCGCGTCCCTCATCTGATGCCGGCCCGCAGGCCCAGCCCGTGAGACTTCGAGGACGACGCGGCCCAGCCGCGCCCGCGACGTACGCCGCCATCCTCGACGGCGTCCACCTCTGGCTCGACGTCGACGGTCCGGTCACCGTCCGCGACGCCGACTCGGGAGCGGTCACCGACCTCGGCGACCAGCCCTGCGACCTGGGCGGACTGATGGGCACGACCTACGACGTGCTGGCCGGCAAGGCCGAGGTCCGGCTGGACCGGCCGCCGGGACGGCCGCTGGCCCGGACGCCGCTGGCGCCGGACGGGGTGACGCAGTGGGAGCCGGTCCGGCTCGACGACGGCCGGCTCCGCCTCACCAGGCGCGAGGTCACGCCGACGGCCGAGCTCGACGCCGTGGACGTGCGCGCGGACCGGGTGCACCTGCGGATCCGCCATCCCGCAGGGGTCCAGCCCGGCTGCCACCTGCTGCTGCTCGACACCGACGACGTCGTGCTGGCGACGCTGCCGGCCACCGCGCACGAGGGCCTGCTCGAGACGCTCGTCGGCGTCGACGACCTGCCCGCCGGCTACTTCGGCGTGCTGCGGGTCGCGGTCGGCACCGAGGCCGAGTGGCTCCGGGTCCGCAGGCGGGCCAACGACCTGCTCGACCCCAACCGTGCGGTGCTGCTGCCCGAGCTGACCGCTGCCGACCCGAGCGACCCCGACGCCGAGCCGGAGCCGGTCTCGGACCAGCCCCGGGTCCGGCTGCGCTGGAACCCCGACGGGCTGCTGGCCCTCCGCTCGATCGACCCCGCTGAGGTCGAGGTGAGCGCGCCATGAAGGTCACCTTCCTGGTCCAGTCGGCCCACAAGCTCGGGGGCACCGAACGGGCCGCGATCACCCAGGCGAACGCCCTGGTCGCCGCCGGCCACGACGCGCGGATCCTCAGCGTCGTGAAGGCGGCGCCGGAGCCGGCGTTCGCAATCGACGGGCGGGTCCGGGTCGACCACCTCGTCGACCTCACCGAGCCCTACGACGAGGCCCTGCACGCCAGCCCGTCGCGGCTGGTGCCCGAGCGTTGGGACAAGCAGTTCTCCGCGCTCACCGACGTCGCGATCGAGCGCGGGCTGCGCGACCTCACGACCGACGTACTGGTCACCGTCACGCCGGCGCTGCTGGCCTGCGCCGTACAGCTGGCACCCGACCCCGTGGTCGTCGTCCACCAGGAGCACCGCTCCTCCTCGCAACGGACGTCGGGGATGGAGCCGCTGCTGGTCAACGCCCCGCGCGCCGACGTGGTCGCCCTGCTGACGCCGTCGATCGCCGAGTGGCTGCGCGGGGAGCTCGGCGCGGTGGCCCCCGAGATCGTCGCGATGCCCAACCCGCTGCCGCAGGGGTTCACCCCGCGCTCGCTGCTCGACTCCCGCACGATCGTCGCGGCCGGGCGGCTGGTGATGGAGAAGCAGTTCACCAAGCTGGTGCAGGCCTTCGGCGACGTCGCCGACCAGCTGCCCGGGTGGCGGCTACGGATCCTCGGCCAGGGCCACCAACGCCCCCACTTGGTCCGCGAGACCCGCAAGCGCGGCCTGTGGGACCGGGTCGAGCTGCCCGGCACCACGACCGACATGGCCAGCGAGTGGGCCCGGGCCAGCATCTGCGCCCTGACCTCGCGGGCCGAGGGGTTCCCGCTGCAGATGCAGGAGGCCATGGCGGCGGGTGTGCCGTGCGTGACGTTCGACTGTGCCTCCGGTCCCCGCGAGATCGTCCGGCACGAGGTCAACGGCCTGCTGGTCGCACCCGAGTCGATCGCCGGGATGTCCACGGCGTTGCTGCGGCTCGGCACCGACGACGAGCTGCGGCGCCGGCTGGGCGACGGCGCTCTGGAGTCGGCTCGGGCCTGGGACGCCGACGCCGTGGCGGGCCGATGGCTGGAGATCTTCGAGGCAGCCGTCGCGCGACGGGCCGGCCGGCCGCGGTTCGCCGCGCTCGCCGCGGCACCGGTGCCGCAGGCGCCCGTGACGCCGGCCTACGACGCTGCCGGCGTCACGCCCGCCGACGCCCGGCACGCCGCCCTCGCCCTCGCCGTCGACGCCGCCCGGTCGGCGGTCGAGGAGTGGCTGGTCGTGCCCCCGCACGACACCGGGCGCCCGGTCGTCGTGCTGCCCATGTCGGCGCGGCACCGGTTCCTCCAGGAGCTCGCGGCCGCCGACGCCCCGTCGTACCTCTCCCTGCGCGACCCCGCCGCCAACGGGTGGCACGAGCGCCGCGGGACGATCGCGACGCTCGCCTCGGACCTGCTGCGCGGACGGACGTCGATGGTCGCGATCGAGCCGTGGCCCATGGCCGGCGCGAACGCGTCGGTCCTCGGCCAGGGCTGCACCGTCGAGGTGGAGTTCTGGGAGGAGGGCGTGGACGGGCAGCTCGTGGCGCCCTCGCGCAACCGCTATGCCCAGCGGCTGCCGCGCGCGGCGGCCGGGTCGACAACCACGGTCGAGGGCATCGAGGTGCCGACCCTGCCACTGATGGCGGAGCCGACCGTCCACGAGTGCACCTTCCCCGTCGACGTCGTCTACACCTGGGTCGACGGCAGCGACCCGGCCTGGAACCAGGCCCGCCTCGCCCGGCTCGCCGGCCTGTCGGGCACCGCGACCACCCGCGAGTCGAGCGGCCGCGCGAGGTTCCTCTCACGCGACGAGCTGCGCTACTCGATGCGAAGCATCCACCTCTTCGCGCCGTGGGTGCGCCGGATCCACCTGGTCACCGCCGGGCAGGTGCCGGCCTGGCTCGACGTCGACCACCCCCGGGTGCGACTGGTCGACCACGAGGCGATCCTGCCCGCCGAGGCGCTGCCGACGTTCAACTCACACGCCATCGAGTCGGCGCTGCACCGGGTGCCGGACCTGGCCGAGCACTTCGTCTACCTCAACGACGACTTCTTCCTGGGCCGGCCGCTCGGGCCCGAGCGGTTCTTCAACCCCGCGGGCCTCGCGGCGGTCTGGCTCTCCCCCGGCACCATCGGCCTCGACGAGACCCCGGACGCCGCGCCGTACCTCAAGGCCGCCTGGAACAACCGCCGGCTGCTCCGCGACGCGTTCGGTGCGGTGGTGACCGACAACCTCGCCCACGCGCCCTACCCCCACCGCCGCTCGGTGCTCGAGGAGATCGAGAAGCGCTTCCCCGAGGAGGTGGCGGCCACGGCGCGCTCGCCGTTCCGGTCCGACGCGAACCTCTCGATGCTCAGCTCGTTCGCCCAGCACTACGGCCTGCTGACGGGGACGGCGTACGTCGCGGAGTCGGCCCGCGCCTACATCAACATCAGCAACAGCGACCTGGAGTGGCAGCTGCGCAAGGCACTCGAGCGGCAGCAGGACTTCCTCTGCCTCGCCGACCACCACGACCACGCCCTCAACCAGGAGCGGCTCGACCGCACCCTGTCGGAGTTCATGGCGGCGTACTTCCCGGTGCCGGCCCCCTGGGAGCGTGGCTGAGCGCAGGCGCATACCTTCCCTGTGCTCGTGCCTTCTCTGTGGCCGCGCCGTGGCCGGACGGCAACTGATCTGGACCGGTTTTCCCCCTCCCGCGCAGGGGTTGTGGGCGTACTGTTACCGAACGCTGGAGTCGCTGTGGCGTCGACGTGACCCGCTCGTAAAACCCTCAGCCTACCGTTCAGTTGTCAGAAGCCTTCGGGCGACTGATCTGAGGAAACTGTCGGATCGCGTAACTCTGGGGGGAACGCGACCCGACACGACCTCGGTTGGAAAGGACCTCCACTTGGCGGCGTCGGGGGACGCCACCTCGAGGGGCTCGTCGGGGGACGGGCCAGCAGGTTCCTTCGCAAAGGGATCCGCCCAGGTGCTCGTGGGGATGCGCCGGGCGGGCCCTTTCGCGCATTTGATGGCGGCGACTTCGTCGCCGCGTGCTCGGCGCGCTCTTGACGCGCCGGGCCTTCGGGTTGCGTTGCTCGGTGCCGCCCGCGGGCCTCGAGGCCGCATCGCCCGTTGGCGGCTCCGGGCGGCGGTGAGCTGTCAACCGCCTCCGGCGCGGGGGCGGTTCAAGGGCCACCGCTACCTCGGGAGCGCCGCGCGACATGCCCGCCGAGCGGTGGGTCGTCAACGCCCTTCGGCGCGTCACGCGTTGACAGGTCACCGCCACCCCGTTGCTGGTCCTTGACGGCGAGACGTGATCGGGTAAGCGAGCGGGCACCGGCAAGCAGGAACAGCAAGGGGTCGCCGATCGCATGCCGGCGACTTCGTCCCGCTCTACTCCCCCGTCTGGCCGCCGGCGAGCTCGACGGCGACGTCGAGGTGACCCGCGTGCCGGGCGTACTCCTGGAGCACGTGGAAGCAGATCCAGCGCAGGTCGGGTGGGTCGCTGTCGAACCGGCCGCCGGTGGCGGCGACGGTGTCGAGCGGGGTGACGGCGAGGAGCCTCTCGGTGCGGGTCGCTTGGGTGGTCAGGAGGGCGACGACGTCGTCGAGCGAGGTCTCCGCCGGCACCCGCCAGGCGGCGTCGGGTGAGCCCTGCGAGTCGCCCCACGGGTCGGGGACCGGCTCGCCGAGGAAGCCCCAGGTGAACCAGCGGCGCTCCATGAACGCCAGGTGGTGCAGCAGCTCGAGCGGGGTCCAGTCCGAGGGCACCACCGTCTCGCGCAGGGCCCGCGTCGGCAGCGATCTCGAACGGCCGATGACCGTGGCGCGGTAGTAGCGCAGGTAGGCCGCGACGTGCTCCGCCTCGTCGCCGAGGCCGGGCGCCGGCTCGCCCCTCACGGCTGCGCCGCCGTCACGCCGGCCCGATCCAGGTGCCGTCGGCCGCCCAGTGCTCCTCGACCTTCTTGCTCGGCTGTACCCGCGGCGGCTCGCCCGGCATCTTCGGGTAGTCGGGCGGGAACGGCATCTCCCCGCCCGGCAGCTCGTCATAGAGCGCGAGCAGCGGCTCGATGGAGTAGGCCTCCTCGTCGATGGTGGCCCAGGGGTCGCCCGCGGCGGCCAGCCGCTCGGGGACGGTGAACAGGTTGAGCCGGCGCGGGTCGTCGAGCTCGGCCAGCTCCTCCCAGCTCAGCGGTGTCGAGACCGGGGCGCCCGGGATCGGGCGCAGGGAGTACGCCGAGGCGATGGTCCGGTCGCGGCAGTTCTGGTTGAAGTCGATGAAGATCCGCTCGCCCCGCTCCTCCTTCCACCAGTCGACGGTCACGCCGGGGTCGCGACGGGCCAGCTCCCGACCGAAGCCGATCGCGGCGTGCCGCACGTCGAGGAACTCCCACCTCGGCTCGATCCGCACGAACACGTGGATGCCCCGGTTGCCCGAGGTCTTGGCGTAACCGCGCAGCCCGAGCTCCTCGAGCAGCTCCCGCGCCAGCCCGGCGACCCGCACCGCGTCGGCGAAGGTCGTGCCCGGCTGCGGGTCGAGGTCGATGCGCAGCTCGTCAGGGCGGTCCACGTCGCTGCGGCGTACCGGCCACGGGTGGAAGGTGAGCGTGCCCATGTGCGCGCACCAGACCGGCACCGCGATCTCGGTCGGGCAGATCTCCTCGGCGGTGCGCCCCGACGGGAAGGTGATCTCGACCGACTCGAGATAGTCCGGGGCGCCCTTCGGCACCCGTTTCTGATAGAACGCGTCGGCGTCGCGGTCCATGCGCGAGGTCGCCAGCTTCATCCCGGGTCGTACGCCGGAGGTCCACCGCTCCAGCGCGGTCGGGCGGTCGCGCAGCGCCCGCATCAGCCCGTCGCCGACGGCGACGAAGTACTCCGCCACCATCAGCTTGGTGACCTCGGGCGTGGAGTCGGTGACCTCGTAGATGACCCGGTCCGGGCTCGACACACGGACGGCGCGACCGCCCGCCTCGACCTCGACAGCGGCGGCCTTCGGCATGGCGCCAGTAAACCCGACGCATCCGACGAGTGCGCCCCCGTAGGTTGGACGACCGTGAGCGAGCACGCCGGACTGACCTTCTCGACGTTCCGCGCCAGCGAGCAGCCCGAGCAGCCCGGGCAACCCGAGCAACCCGAGCAGCCCGAGCGGCTGGCTGGCTGGCTGGAGGCCGCGGCCCGCGGCTTCCACCAGCCACGCACCAGCGAGGACATGCGCCGGCACAGCAGGGAGCACCTGCTGGCGGACGAGGTGCTGATGCGCGGCGTCTGGCAGGAGGCGCCCGTGCTCGGCTCGGGTGCGATCCCGGTGGCGACCTACGCCAGCTACGACAAGACGATCAACACCGGTCGGGGGCTGCGGCCGGTGCGGATGGTCAGCGACGTCACCGTCAGCCCCACCCACCGTCGACGCGGCCTGTTGCGGGCGATGATGACCGAGGACCTCCAGGACGCGACCACACGCGGCATCCCGTTGGCCGTCCTCACCGCCTCAGAGGGAACGATCTACGGCCGGTTCGGCTTCGGGCCCGCCGTCTTCCAGCACGCGCTCGTCGTGGACACCGGCACCCGGTTCCGCCTGCGCGGAGCCGACGACAGCGGGTCCGTCGAGCTGATCGACCCCATGGAGGCCTGGCCGAGCATGGCCACCGTCTTCGCGCGGTTCCACGAGCAGACCCGCGGCTCGGTGGAGCGGCCGCGCTTCTACCAGACGTTCCTGACCGGGGAGTTCGACTTCGAGAGCGGGCCGGACCGCAAGATCTGGACCGCGGTCCACCTCGACGCCGCCGGCACGCCCGACGGGTACGTCGCCTACCGCCCCGGCCCGCGCGAGGACGGCCACCGAGCCATCAAGGTGAGCGACCTGGTCGCCCTCACACCCTCGGCCTACCTCCGGCTGTGGCGGTTCCTCGCCGACCTCGACCTGAGTGACACCGTCGAGTGGGACCGGGCGCCGCTCGAGGACCCGCTCGCCTGGGCTCTGGTCGACCCTTGGCTGTCCAAGGTCACCCGGCGGACCGAGGCGTTGTGGGTCCGGGTGCTCGACGTCCCCGTCGCGCTCGAGGGGCGGCCCTGGGGCCGCGACGGTGACCTGGTCATCGAGGTCGCCGACCCGCTGGGCCACGCTGCCGGCCGCTTCCGGGTGGTCACCCGCGACGGCGCGGCCGCGGTCACGACCACCGACGCGGAGCCGGATGTCCTCATGGAGGCCGAGACCCTCGGCGCCCTCTACCTGGGCGGTGTCCGCGCGGACACCCTTCGCCGCGCCGGCCGGGTGTCCGGGACGGACGAGGCGCTCGACACCTGGGCCGCGATGGTCGACACGGGCCCGGCGCCGTACTGCCTGACCGGCTTCTGAGCAGCCCTCAGCGGGCGCGGACCCGGTTGTTGCGAGGGTTGTGCTCCAGCTCGACCAGACCGAGCCCCTCGAGCAGCGGCGGCAGGTACATCCCGAACCGGCCGCGATAGCCCTTGCGCTGGCCGTACCAGCCCCCGACCGGGTTGTCCTCCGAGCGGCCGAAGGCCTCCACGCTCCCCTCGGCAGCGGGCTTCTGCTCGTCGGCGGCACCCAGGGCCACCCAGTCGCCCTGCTCGCTCAACCAGGCGGCGAGGTCGTCGATCGCACGTAGCAGGTAGGTCAGCTTCGTCGAGCCGACCTGGCAGACCAGCAGCGGCGGGTCGGCCGCCTCGTCCTTGAACATCGTGTACGACGAGCTGCCCGGCGCGGTGGTGAGCTGCCAGGGGTCCTCGGCAGTGCCGCTTCCCTCCACGACCGTGACCCTAGGGCACCCTGGCGACACCGTCACCGGGCCGCCAACCAGGACGGGCTGCTGACCGGCTGCTGACTAGCTGGTGAGCAGCGAGTTGGGCTCGAACCGGGGCTGCTGGTCGAGGTCCGCGCGGTTGGGGCGGACGAACTCGAACCCCGAGGTCGTCACCAGCTGCCAGTCCGGGTCCGCGCCCGGTGTACGCCGCAGCTCCTCGGCGCACGCCAGGTGCATCGGCGGCAGGTGGAAGGCGTTGCGGGCGACCTCCTCGGCGGTGCCCAAGAAAGCAATCGGCCGACCCAGCGACATCGCGCAGCCGCCGCAGACCCGCGACAGCGCGCACTGGGTGACCCAGCGTCGCTCCCGGATCCTCGGGGCCTCAGAAAGGCTCATACGGCCTGGCGCTCCGGCGACCTCCCGCGCGACCAGGCGCCCAGCTCCTGGATCCGCGCCGGCCGCTCGTCGTCGGAGCGGCGCTTGCGGTCCCGCACCGGCGTCGGCGGCTCGGGCTGGTCGCTCGAGGTCCAGCTGTTGGGCACCGACAGCTTGATGATCGTGCGCAGCGCCTGGCCGTACTGCCTGTAGAGCGGCCCGGTCGTGTAGGGGATGTCGTACTTCTCGCACAGCGCCCGCACCTTGACCGAGATCTCGGCGTAGCGGTTGCTCGGCAGATCCGGGAAGAGGTGGTGCTCGATCTGGAAGCCGAGGTTGCCGGACATGATGTGCAGCAGGGGTCCGCCGTTGAAGTTGGCCGAGCCCAGCATCTGGCGCAGGTACCACTCCGCCCGGGTCTCGTCCTCGAGCTCCTCCTCGGTGAAGTGCAGGGCGCCGTCGGGGAAGTGGCCGCAGAAGATGATCACGTAGGACCACAGGTTGCGCATCAGGTTGGCCGTCGCGTTGGCGGTGAGCGTCGTGCGCCACTGCCGCCCGGCCAGTGCCGGGTAGACGACGTAGTCCTTGAGCACCTGGTTGCGGCCCTTGCGGAAGATCTGCCGCAGCTGCCGCTTCATCTCCTTCGGGTCCTTCTCGCCCTTGCGGATCCGCTCGATGTCGAGGTCGTGCAGGGCGACACCCCACTGGAACAGCGAGGCGAGCAGCGCGTTGTAGACCGGCTGCCCGAGGTTGGCCGGGTTCCACTTCTGCTCACGCGCCATCCGCAGGATGCCGTAGCCGATGTCGTTGTCGTAGCCGAGCACGTTGGTGAACTGGTGGTGCACGTAGTTGTGGCTGTGCTTCCACTGCTCGGCCGGCTGCGCGGTGTCCCACTCCCAGTTGGAGGAGTGGATCTCGGGGTCGTTCATCCAGTCCCACTGGCCGTGCATGACGTTGTGGCCGATCTCCATGTTCTCGAGGATCTTGTGCAGGCCGAGCAACGTCGCCCCGGTCACGGCGGCCGGGAGCCGGGTCTTCTTCGACTGGGTCCCGAGGAGCAGCGTGAGCCGGCCGGCCACCGCCAGGTAGCGCTGGATGCGGATCAGCCGGTTGATGTAGGCCGCGTCCTTGTCACCGCGCGACTCCTCGATCTCCGTGCGGATCGCGTCGAGCTCGCGACCGAGCTGCTCCACCTCCTCCTCGCTGAGGTGGGCGTAGTCCTTGACGTCCGCGATAGCCATGCTTACCTCTTTCCGAGAAACCGCCGATTGCGACCGGCGTGCTGGTTGCGACGGGCATGACGTGCGTTCGCGTCCGCTTGACGTCTCATCAGTGGGCGATCTCCTTGCTTGTGTGAAGTCGTCAGATGTCGAGCGTGCACTCGCCGACGGCGGTGGTCACGCAGGTCTGCACGGGCTCGTTGGGCGAGTCGAACTCGTCGCCGTTGCGCAGGTCGCGGACCTTGCCCGTGACCAGCGTGAGCGTGCAGGTGTGGCAGATGCCCATCCGGCAGCCGTAGGGCATGCCGACGCCGACGGACTCGCCGGCCTCGAGACAGGTGGTGGCGCCGTCGACCTCGACGGTCTTCTGCGTGTTCTGGAAG
>Ga0268264_10000860_pt1 | contig 32169 bp, 27 predicted proteins | sample KBSSwiS32_FD_190357 | JGI IMG/M metagenome (GOLD analysis project Ga0268264, IMG submission 190357) | Switchgrass rhizosphere microbial communities from Kellogg Biological Station, Michigan, USA - KBS Switchgrass S3-2 (SPAdes) (version 2) | ecosystem: Host-associated > Plants > Roots >...
GGCCCCACGCCACGCAGTATTGCGGCGTGATCGCGAGGCGCGAGGCGTTGCTGTTGTTGGCGCCGCCGCGGTGCCACAGGGTGCCGGGGGTGAGCATCAGCGAGCCGCTGGGCATCACCACCTTCTCGAGGCCGGGGTGGTCTTCGACGGGCACCTTCTTGCCGTTGACGAAGGCGTCGTAGAAGCTGGCGCCGATCGGCGCATCGCTGCCCCAGACGTGGCTGCCGGGGATGATCTCGGTGGCGCCGTTGCTGTCGGTGAACTCGTCGATGGCCCAGAACGCGCTCACGCCGTAGGCCGGGCGCGGGCGCGGCACCTTGTAGAAGCTGTCGTCGAAGTGCAGCGGCTGCGCGTTCTCGCCGGGGTGCGAGTTGATGGCCAGGCACGCGCTCAGCATGAAGTTGGGGCCGAGGATCTTTTCGCACACGTCGAGCACCAGCGGGTGCGCCGCGAGCTCGCCGAACACCGGGCTCTTGGCCAGCAGCGCGTACACGCGCTCGCTGTCGTAGCCCTCGAAGTCGTTGCGGCCCATCAGCTTGCGTTGCAGGTACGGCGCCAGCGCGTCGCGGATGGCTTTGACCTGGCCCGGCGGCAGCAGTGACGGGATGATCACGTAGCCGTCGGTGTCGAGCTGCTGCAGCAGCGCGGGCAGCGGGGTGTCGGGGCTGGAGTGCTTGAGCATGCGGCCCTCACTTGAGCAGGAACTTGAGCAGCGCGTCCATCTTCGCGCCGTACGGCGGGCCGAAGAACTTGAGCGCCGACACCGGCGCCTGGCGGAACACCGGGCGCAGCTTGGAAAAGGTGTTGAACCCTTCGCGGCCGTGGTAGTGGCCCATGCCCGACGGCCCCACGCCGCCGAACGGCAAGTCGTGCTGGGCCACGTGGAACAGCGCGTCGTTGACCGACACGCCGCCCGACATCACCCGATCGAGCACGCGCTGCACGAAGGCCTTGTCCTTGCTGAAGGGGTACACCGCGAGCGGCCGGTCACCGTCGTTGATCTCGTCGATCACGTCGTCCACCGAGTGGTACTGCCGCAGCGGCAGGATGGGGCCGAAGATCTCGCGCTGCATCAGCGCGCTGTCGGTCGGCGCGCCGATCACGATGTGCGGCGCGATCTTGCGCGTGGCGGCGTCGAACGCGGGCCCCGGCAGCAGCGGGATCACCTGGGCGCCGCGCTGGCGCGCCTCGTCGAGCGCGCCGAGCAGGCGCTCGAACGACCTGGCGTCGATGATCGACGTGTAGTCGGGCGTTGCCAGCGACGGGTACATGCGCGGCACGATCTTCTGCGCGAGCTTCACGAACTCGTCGACCTTGTCGGAGGGCAACCAGGCGTGGTCGACCGTCGTGCAGATCTGGCCGGCGTTCATGCACTTGACGAACAGGATGCGTTCGGCCGCGGTGGCGAGGGGGAAGTCGCGGTCCACGATGGCCGGTGACTTGCCGCCGAGCTCGAGCGTCACGGGGCACAGGTTGCGCGCGGCCGCGGCCATCACCGCGCGGCCGGTGGTGCCCGAACCGGTGAACAGCAGGTGATCGAACGGCAGCTGCGAGAACGCCACGCCGACGCCTCCGGTCTCGTCGAAGAACTGCAGCTTCGCGGGCGGAAAGTACGCCGGCACCTTGTCGATCAGCAGCGCGGCGAGGTGGCGCGAGTTCTCGCTGAGCTTGACCATCGCGCGGTTGCCGGCGGCAAAGATCGCGGTCAGCGGCACGAAGCTCAGGTTGATCGGAAAGTTCCACGGCACGATCACGCCCACCACGCCGAGCGGCTGCGGAATCACGCGGTTGCGTGCGAACGGGAAGGTCTTCCAGTCGGCGCTGCGCCGCTGCACCTTCATCCACGACAGCAGGTGCTTCAGCGCGTGCGTGATCCCGTCGACCGCGGGCACCAGCTCGGCCAGCCGCGTCTCGTGGGGCGAGCGGTGGCCGTAGTCGGCACTGATCGCGTCGGCGATCGCGGCCTGGTGATCGAGCAGCAGCGCGCGCAGCCGCTCGAGATCGCCGCGCCGCTCGGCATGCCGGGGCACCGGGTTCACGTGGTAGGCGGCGCGCTGCAGCGCCAGCGCGGCGTTGAGGCGTTCCGACAGAGGCAGATCGGAGGAGTCCATCACGTGCTCCTGACATCGAGCCCTACGTCCTTACATCGAACGGGAGGCGCTCATGGTGGTCGCGCCCGGTCACATGGACCGCGACGCGAGTTCTTTCATGATCTCGTTGGTGCCGCCGTAGATGCGCTGCACCCGCGCGTTGACGAACAGCTCGGCGATCGGGTACTCCATCATGTAGCCGTAGCCGCCGAACAGCTGCAGGCACTCGTCCATCACCTTGCCCTGCTGCTCGCTCACCCACGCCTTGGCCAGCGCGGCGCGCGGCGCGTCGAGCTCGCCCTTGAGGTGCGCCACCATGCAGGCGTCGACGAAGGCGCGCGCGGCCAGCACGATGGCGTTGACTTCGGCCAGCTTGAAGCGCGTGTTCTGGAACTCCCAGATCGCCTTGCCGAACGCCTTGCGGTCTTTCACGTAGGCCAGGGTCTCTTCGAGCGCGCGCTCCATCGCGGCGATGCCGCTCAGGCAGATCTGCAGCCGCTCCTGCGGCAGCTGCTGCATCAGTTGAATGAACCCTTGGCCCTCATGGCCGCCGATCAGGTTGTCGACCGGCACGCGCACGTTGTCGAAGAACAGTTCGCTGGTGTCCTGCGACTTCAGGCCCACCTTGTCGAGCCTGCGCCCGCGGCGAAAGCCCGGCGTGGAGTTGCGCTCGCCCAGCGCGTCGGTCTCCACCACGATCAGCGACGTGCCCTTGGCGCCGAGCGCCTTGTCGGTCTTGCAGACGACGATGATGAGGTTCGCGTTCTGGCCGTTGGTGATGAATGTCTTGGAGCCGTTGATCACGTAGTGGTCGCCGTCGCGCACGGCGCTCGTGCGCACCGCCTGCAGGTCGGAGCCGGTGCCGGGCTCGGTCATCGCGATCGCGCCGACGTACTCGCCGGTCACCATCTTGGGCAGCCAGCGGCGCTTCTGCTCCGTGCTGCCGCACTCGTAGAAGTACGGCGCCACGATCGCCGAGTGCAGGCCGCCGCCGAAGCCGCTGAGCACCGCGCGCGACGACTCCATGAAGATCACCGCGTCGTGGCCGAAGTCGCCCCCGGCGCCGCCGTACTCGGCGGGCGTGCTCGCGCACAGCAAGCCATTCGCACCGGCCTCGCGCCAGGTCTCGAGCGGCATCTGGCCGGCCTCGCGCCACTTGGCCGCCTGCGGCACCCAGCGCTCGCGGAAGAAGCGCGCCGCCGAGTCCTGCAGCATGCGGTGCTCGTCGGTCATCCAGATCGAAGGAAACGCTTGAATGCTCATGACTTGCCGTTGTGGAGGGTGCGGCGCATGGCCTCGTTGATCACGCGCAGCTCGGCCAGCGTGGCATCGATGTGCGCGCGCTTGGCTTCGAGCGCGGCGATCGCCTTGTCGGTGCGCGAGAGCACCCACCGGGCCTGCTGCACGCGACCTTCGCCGTGCGCGCCGTACAGCTCGAGGAAGGTCTTGATCTCCGCCAGCGGCGTGCCCAGCGCCTTGCTGCGCAGGATCAGCGCCAGCCGCGTGCGATCGCGCCGCGTGTAGATGCGGTTGTTGTTGATGCGGCGCGGCGCCAGCAGGCCCTTGTCTTCATAGAAGCGCACCGCGCGCGGCGTGACGCCGAACTCGGCGCACAGGTCGCCGATGCCGTACAGCTCGTCGGTGCCGGACTCGTGGTGCGACGCCACCGCGGCGTGTGCGTCGTGCGGGCGCTGGGCGGAGGCGCGCTTGCGAAGCAGGGTTTCGGCCACTCGGGTCCTTGCTCAGAACACGCTTTGCAGCTTGAGCGCCACGCCCATGTCGCCGCTGACGGTGATGCGGCCGGTCATGAACGCCGTGGTCGGGTTGAGCTCGCCGCTCATCAGCTCACCCAGCGTCTCGAGTGTGAGGCCGATGGTGCAGTCGGCGTCGCGGTCGTTGTTGTCCACCGTGTTGGGCGTCGCGGCGCCGTCGATCACGATGGCGCCCTCGTCGCCGCAATCGAACTTGAGCGTGGCGCCCAGCCCGCTGTCGGCGCCCACCTTGCTGCGCAGGGCGGTGGTGGCGGTCTGCAGGTCCATCGGCGGCTCTCGATCGAGGTGCGGTGCGGCCATGCTAGCCGGCACGAGTCGCCATCGTACACTCGTAATCCCCTATGGGGAAGCCGGTTGACGTTAACGTCACCCTCTTGCCTAATTCAAGCAACCCTGCCGAGGCAACGCTGCCGAGAGAGTGCGCCATGAAATTCACCCCCGAGCATGAACAGGTGCGCGACACCGTCAAGCGCTTCGTGATCAACGAGATCAACCCGCACGTGCCCGAGTGGGAGAAGGCGCAGCAGTACCCGGCGCACCAGGTGATGAAGCGGCTGGGCGAGCTCGGGATGCTCGGCCTCAAGTACCCCGAGGCCGATGGCGGTGCCAACCTCGACTTCAGCTACTCGATGGTGATGGCCGAAGCGCTGGGCTACTGCGATTGCGGCGGCGTGCCGATGTCGATCGGCGTGCAGACCGACATGGCCACGCCGGCGCTGGCGCGCTTCGGCAGCGACGAGCTGCGCAAGCAATACCTGGCACCGGCCATCGCCGGCGACATGGTGAGCTGCATCGGCGTCAGCGAGGCCGGCGGCGGCTCCGACGTGGCGGCGCTGAAGACGTATGCGCGCAAGGACGGCGACGACTACCTCATCAACGGCAGCAAGATGTGGATCACCAACGGCCTGCAGGCCGACTGGTGCTGCCTGCTGGCCAACACCAGCCAGGAGGGCGGCCCGCACAAGAACAAGAGCCTGATCGTCGTGCCGATGGACTCGAAGGGCATCACCAAGCAGAAGATCCACAAGATCGGCATGTGGTCGAGCGACACCGCGCAGCTGTTCTTCGACAACGTGCGTGTGCCGCGCCGCAACCTCGTGGGCCAGGAGGGCGCGGGGTTCATCTACCAGATGATGCAGTTTCAGGAAGAGCGGTTGTGGGCCGCGGCGTCGGGCATCACCGGCCTGGACCTGACGATCGACCAGACCATCGAGTACACGCGGCAGCGCCAGGCGTTCGGCAAGAGCATCCTCGACAACCAGGTGGTGCACTTTCGCCTCGCCGAGCTGCGCACCGAGGTGGAGGCGCTGCGGGCGCTGACGTACCGCGCGGTGGAGCTCTACATCTCGGGCAAGGACGTCACCAAGCTGGCGTCGATGGCCAAGCTCAAGTGCGGCCGGCTGAGCCGCGAACTGAACGACGCGTGCCTGCAGTATTGGGGTGGCATGGGCTTCACGTGGGACAACCCGGTGTCGCAGGCCTACCGCGACAGCCGCCTCGGCTCGATCGGCGGCGGCGCCGACGAGGTGATGCTCGGCATCATCTGCAAGCTCGAAGGCACGATGCCCAAGGGCATGCACTGACGGGGCGCCGCAGTTGCGCGCGGCGCACGGGCTGCTGACGCTGCTGCTGGCCACGACACCGGCCATGGCGATCGACGTCAACGCGCTGTGGGACTTCGGCCAGCCGGCGCTCAGCGAGCAGCGCTTTCGGGCCGCGCTGGCCACCGCGCACGGGGACGAGGCGCTGATTCTCAAGACGCAGATCGCGCGCACGTGGGGCCTGCGGCGCGATTTCGAGCGTGCGCGGCACGTGCTGGCCCAGGTCGAGCCGCAACTCAATGGCGCGGGCGCCGAAGCGCAGGTGCGCTACTGGCTCGAGCTCGGGCGCACCTACTCCTCGGTCGCGCACGATGACGCGTCGCAGACCGACGATGCCAAGGCGCGCGCCCGCACCGCGTACGGCAACGCGCTGGCCCTGGCCAAGGCGGCGCAGCTCGATTCCCTGGCGATCGACACCTTGCACATGCTTGCGTCGGTCGATCGCACACCGGCCGACGAGCTGAAGTGGGCCGATCAGGCGCTGGCGGTGATGGCCGCGTCGACGCAGGCGGATGCCAAGCACTGGGAAGGGTCGCTGCGCAACAACCGCGGCTACGCACTGCAGCAACTCGGCCGCTACGACGAGGCATTGGCCGACTTCGAGCTCGCGCTGGCTGCGCGCGAGAAACAGGGCCGGCCGGGCAACATCCGCATCGCGCACTGGATGATCGCCAACACGCTGCGCCGGATGGGCCGCCTGGACGAGGCGCGCGCGATCCAGCTGCGGCTGGAGCGCGAGTGCGACGCCGCCGGCCAACCCGACCCCTCCGTGTTCGAGGAGCTCGAGGCGATCTATCGCGCGCAGGGCAATGCCGAGCGCGCCGCGCACTACGCTGCGCGCCTGAAAGCCACGCAGAATCGCTGACCCGCGCCGCGTTTGGGCACGCTGCGTGCCCCTGCGGCGGGAAGCCTTTCGCATCGATTCCAAGGGGAACCGAATGAACCGCCTGCACAACCCGATTCGGCGCGTGGCCACGGTCGTGGCCTCGGTGAGCGCCGTGGCAACCGCCCTGGTGTGGCCGCTGCACGTGTCGTACAGCCGCACCGACGCGGCGCCGCGTGCCGTCACCGCGCGCGGGCCTCTCACCGCCGACGAGATCGCCAACATCGACGTGTTCAAGCGCATCGGACCGTCGGTGGTGCACATCACCACGCTGGCCGTGCAGCGCGAGATGTTCTCGCGCAACGTGCAGCAGGTGCCGCGCGGCACCGGCAGCGGCTTCGTGTGGGACGACGCCGGTCACATCGTCACCAACTTCCACGTGATCCAGGGCGGCAGCGGCGCGCGCGTGACGCTGGCCGACCAGAGCACCTTCTCGGCCAAGCTGGTGGGCGCGTTCCCCGACCGCGACCTGGCGGTGCTGCGCATCGATGCGCCACGCGACAAGCTGCCGCCGATCCCGATCGGCACCAGCCGCGACCTGATCGTCGGGCAGCGCGTCTACGCGATCGGCAACCCGTTCGGCCTGGACCAGTCGCTGACCACCGGCATCGTCAGCGCGCTCAAGCGCGAGATCGAGTCGACCAACGAACGCATCATCCGCGACGTGATCCAGACCGACGCGGCGATCAACCCGGGCAACTCGGGCGGCCCGCTGCTCGACTCGGCCGGGCGCCTGATCGGCGTCAACGCGCAGATCGCCAGCCCGAGCGGTGCCAGCGCAGGCATCGGCTTCGCGATCCCGGTGGATGAGGTCAACCGCGTGGTGCCGCGCCTGATTCGCGATGGCAAGGTGGTGCGCCCGGCGCTCGGCATCGTGGCGCTGCCCGACTCGGTGAACGAGGCGCTCAAGCTGCCCAAGGGCGTGGGCGTCGTGCAGGTGAGCCCGGGCGGGCCCGCGGAGCGCGCCGGGCTGCAGGCGTTTCGCCGCGGCGAGGAAGGCAACGTGGTGCAAGGCGACGTGATCACCGCGATCGACGACAAGGCGGTGGCCAACCTCGATGACCTGCTGACCGTGCTGGAGAACCACCAGCCCGGCGACAACGTCACGCTGACGCTGTGGCGTGCCGGCAAGACGCGCAAGCAGGCCACCACGCTGGCCACCGCGCAGCAGCAATAGCGCGGCGCGTCAGGCCGGCCACGCGGCCGGCACGTCGCTCGCGAGCCAGCGCACCAGCGCGGCGTTGACCTGCTGCGGCTTCTCCTGCGCCATCCAGTGGCCCGACTTCACCACGCCCTCGCGCAGCTGCGCGCAGTCGCGCCGCATCGGCTCGGCCAGGCGCGACAGCAGCGTCTCGCAGGTGGCGTCGTACTGGGCGTGCAGGAACAGCACCGGCAGCGCCAGCTTGCCGCCGTTCAGCGCGCGCGCCGCATACGCGTTGTTGCGCGGGTGGTTCATGTACCAGGCGTTGGGGCCGAAGAACCCGTTGCGCTGCAGCGCGGCGGCGTAGACCTCGAGGTCGCGCTCGCTCAACACGTCGGTGTCCAGCGGCAGGTCGGGCGCGCGCCCCGCCGGGCCGAACCAGCTGCCGCGCTGACGCACCGACGCCAGCGGCGAGGGCTTGCCCAGCCGCTCGGGGTTCCCCTTGCGAAAGTTCACGCGCAGCGTGGCGCGCACGTCGGCCTCGAACTCGCGCACCGTGGCGTCGAAGTTCTCCTCGTAGTGCAGCATGTAGTCCCACTGCGCCACCGGGTACTGCGCCTCGGGGTAGATGTCGCGCGCTGCGTACTCGCGCGCATGCTCGGGGCTGAAGCCGTGCGCGAAGTACGGCACGCACAGGTTGGCCACCGCGATGCAGGCTTCGGGGTGATGGCTCGCGAGGCTCCACACCACCGGTGCACCCCAGTCGTGGCCCACCCACACGGCCTTCTGGTGGCCGAGTGCGGCCAGCAGCTCGAGCATGTCGGCCACCGCGTGCTCGAGCGCATAGTCCTCGTGCCGCGGGTAGACACTGGAGCCGCCGTAGCCGCGCATGTCGGGCGCCACCGCGTGGAAGCCAAGGCTCGCCAAGCACGGCAGTTGATGGCGCCAGCTCAGCGACAGCTCGGGCCAGCCGTGCACGAACACGATCGGCGGCGCGTCGGCCGCGCCGCACGACAGGTACGAGGTGGTGTGGCGCGCGCTCGCGGCGCTGCGCTCGACGACTGCAAACGCCATGCTGGGTGCTCCTGCTGGCGGGCAGTATCGCCGCAGCGGCGGCGCGCGCTGTCGCGCACGCGATGGCGAGGGCGATCGGGCTACGGCGCGCCGGGCAGTCCACGCGCGGCCAGGCGCGGGCGCGTCGACGCGCGCTCCAGCGACGGCAGCAGCGGGCTGTTGAGCTGGCGCGCCAGGCGCAGCACCGTCATATCGCCTTGAGCGGGCAACCGATAGCCGGGGTTCGCGCCGCGCGCGAGCAGGAACTCCACCATCGGCTGCTGCTGGCTCGGCTGATCGAGCCAGTCGGTGCCGAGCGTCTTGGCCAGCGGCACCCATGGCACCTGGTCGCCCTGGCGCGGCGGCACGCGGTTCACCAGCTCGGGGGCGCGCGCCAGCCACCAGTCGATCGCCGTGTAGTTGGCGCTGCGAAACGCCTCCTCGAAGCCGGGGCGCAACTTGCCGTCGAACGGGTCGAGCGCGTGGCGCACGGTATGGCCGCCGGCCTCGAGCTGCGCCGACAAGGGGGTGTTCAGCAGGTCGGGGTGCAGCGCCGACAGCGGACTGAAGCCCAGCCGGTCGGCCGGCATCTGGCCCTGCGCGACCCAGCGCACGATCATCTGGTCGAACCCCACGGCACGCGCGTTCGGGCAGCTCAGCATGCGCACCACGTCGTGGTGGATCGCGGCGGCGTCGGCCTGCGCGATCCATTGCAGCGACTCGCGCACTTGCGGGGTCGCGGCGCCGAAGTCGGGGCATGGGTTGGCTTGCGCCAGCTCCACCAGCGGCGAGCGCGCGCAGGACTCGGGCATCGCGCCCTTGCCGATCAGCTCGGGCAGCACGGGCCACAGCCGCGGGTCGCGCGCGGCCATCGCCAGCGGGCACATCGGCAGCTTGTGCGCGGCCGCCAGATCGTCCGCTTTCATCAGCCCGGGTTGGTACGGCAGGCAGTGCACCGCCAGTGCACGCTCCACGCTGTTCAGGTAGTAGCAAGGTGTCGGGCCGCCCTCGACCCACTTGTCGTGGATGTGCTTGGCGATCGACCAGCTGACGTTGGTGTCGGTGGCGATGCCGATCGCGCCGAGCACCGCAGCCGGGCCGGAGCAGCCGGCCAGCGCGAGCGCGCCGAGCCACAGGCAGACACGGGCCCACGCGGCGCGGGGCGGACGACGGGTTGAGAGCGACATGCGGGCGCGGCGCTTGAAAGGCCGGTCTTGTGATGGGGGTACCGGTACCAAGCGTGACACGCTGCACGCATCGCACAGGGCGGCGCCACCGCGCCGGCGTGAACGAATGCCGGCGGCAGGCTGAGGTCTTTGGTAACGGCGCGCTGCTTGTGCAAGCCCGTGCGCGCAGCATGGGCGGCCGGGAACTGCGGCAGCGCAGCAACGGGTCGCATAAAAACCGCCACCAATCCACACCGATACCGATGCTCGGCGCCCGGCCAGATCGCGACAATGCGCGGGTCGTGGTGCCCGAGGCTGCGACGCGGCCCGCAGTTCGCCGGCCACAGCAGGACCATGACCGTGCCGACCGTGCTCGTTGTAGACGATGTGCCCGAGAACCTCACGGTCCTGGGCGAGTTGCTGGTGCGCGACTACACGGTGCGTGCCGCCAACTCCGGCCCTGCCGCGCTGCGGTTGGCGGCCACGCACCCGTTGCCCGACCTGATCCTGCTCGACCTGATGATGCCGGGCATGGACGGCTACGAGGTGATGCAGCACCTGCGTGATGACGCGGCCACGCGCGACATCCCGGTGATCTGCGTCACGGCGCTCAACGCCACCGAGGAAGAGGAGCGCGGCCTGTCGATGGGCGCGGTCGACTACATCACCAAGCCGCTGCGCCCGCCAGTGGTGCTGGCGCGCGTGCGCACGCAGATCGAGCTCAAGCGCGCGCGCGACAAGCTGTCGAACCAGAACGCGTTCCTCGAGGCCGAAGTGGCGCGCCGCATGCGCGAGAACCAGCAGGCGCACGATGCGAGCATCCACGCGCTGGCGCGCCTGGCCGAGACGCGCGACCCCGAGACCGGCAACCACATCCTGCGCACGCAGGCCTACATGCGACGCCTGGGCCAGCTGTTGTGCAAGCACCCGCGCTTCGCGCCGGCGCTCGACGAGCACGCGATCGAGCTGCTCGCCAAGTCTGCGCCGCTGCACGACATCGGCAAGGTCGGCATCCCGGATCACATCCTGTTGAAGCCCGGTCGGCTCGACGCCGCCGAATGGGAGATCATGAAGACGCACGCCGCGCTCGGCGCCGAGGCGATCGAGCGCGCCGAGGGCGATGCGCAGCAGCCGATCGAGTTTCTCGCAGTGGCCAAGCAGATCGCGCGTCACCACCACGAGCGCTGGGACGGTCACGGCTATCCCGACGGCCTGGCCGGCGATGCCATCCCGCTGGCGGCACGGCTGATGGCGCTGGCCGACGTGTTCGACGCGCTGATCTCGCGCCGCGTCTACAAGCCGGCCCTGCCCTACACGCGGGCGCGCGACATCATCGCGGGCAGCCGCGGCACCCACCTCGACCCCGACGTGGTCGATGCGTTCCTCGCTGACTTCGACAGTTTCCGCGCCATCGCCGAACGGCACGCCGACAGCGCCGAAGACCTGGCGGCCAAGCAGGCCCGGTTGCAGCCGCACGTCAGCGCGCGCGCCGACAGCGACACGCCGCAGATGCCATGAGCGCGCGTGCACCGGCCGCCGCAGGCCGATCGTTGCCGCCGCGGCGGCGCATCCTGTGGATCGTGCTGGTGTACGCGCTGTTCGCCGCGCTGTGGATCTACGGCTCCGACCGTACCCTCGACTGGCTGGTCAGCGATCCGCAGCAACGCAGCGCGCTGGCGCTGTACAAGGGCTGGGCATTCGTCGCGGTGACCTCGTGCCTGCTGTACTGGCTGATGGCACGCCTGCACGGCGCCGCCGTGCCCGAAGCCCCGCGCAGCGGCTTCTGGCCACAGCTGGCGCTGCTGGCGATGCTGGTGCTGGGCCTCACCGCCGGCGCGGTGACGTTGAACTACCGGCTCGAGCGCGGCCGCGAGGTGGCACGGCTGGAGGCGGTGTCGGACCTGCGGGCCAAGCAGATCGACGATTGGCTGGGCGATCGCATGTCCGAAGCCCTGTTCCTGCGCAACAGCGAGTACCTGTCGTCCGCCTACCTGCAGTGGCAGGACGAGCGCGACCGTGCCGCGGGCGTGCGGCTGCTCGAGCGCATGAGCGAGTTCACGCAATCCAACCACTACCACGGCTGGCTGCTGCTCGACGGCGCAGCGCAGCCGGTGGCCACCGAGCCGAACACCGAGCGCCAGGTCGATCCCGCGCTGCGCATCGCGGTGCTGCGCGCGGTGGACACCGGCGAGGTGCAGCACAGCGAGATCTACCGCGTCGACGACGGGCAGCCGCGGCAACGCCTGGACATCGTGGCGCCGCTGATCCGAAGCGGCACGCCGGCCCGCGCAGTGGCGGTGCTGCGCATCGACACCAGCGTCTTCATCGCCCCGCTGCTGCGCGGCTGGCCGGTGCCGAGCCAGACCGCCGAATCGCTGCTGTTGCGCGTGACCGATGGCATGGTGAGCGGCTCGTTCGGACGCGGCGCACCGAAGCCGCTGGCCGCGGCCGACCTGCTGGCGGCGCAGGCGATCCGCGGCGAGCGGCAGCTCGGCAGCGCCTACGACGGCGTCGACTTTCGCGGCGTGCCGGTGACCGGCGTGGTGCGCCGCGTGCGCGGCACCGACTGGTACCTGGTGGTGAAGATCGATCGCAGCGAGCTGGTGGGGATCGCCGCCGGCAACTCGGTCTGGATCATCGCCGCCGGCCTGCTCGCGCTGTTCGCGCTCGCACTCGGCCTGTACGCGGCACGCGAACGCGAGTCGCTGCGCGTGGCGCTGGCGCAGGGCAGCGAACGCGAGGCCAAGCTGCGTGCGCTGGCGCTGCTCAACTCGCTGGCCGAAGGCTCCACCGACGCGATCTTTGCGCGCGACCTGCAGGGCCGCTTCCTGATGCGCAACCGCGCCTCGCTGCTGGGCCTGCCGTTCAAGCCCGGCAGCAGCGGCCAGTCGTTGCAGGACCTCGGGCTGCCCGACGACGAGATCGAGCAGCTGCGCGCCAACGACTCGCGCGTGACCGCCGAGGACCGCACGCTGACCTTCACCGAACACCTCACGCCCAATGGCGAGCGCCGCACGTTTCAGGTGACCAAGGGGCCGCTGCGCGATGGCCAGGGCACGCTGATCGGCGTGTTCGGCATCTCGCGCGACATCACCGATGCGCAGCGCGTCGCCGAGGAGCTGGCGCAGCACCGCCACCACCTGCAGGAGCTGGTGCAGGATCGCACCACCGAGCTGCAGCAGGCAGCGCACCAGCTGGCGCAGTCGGAGGCGTTCCTGCGGTTGCTGGCCGTCAACATCCCGGGCATGTTCGGCTATTGGGACCGCGACCTGCGCTGCCGTTTCGCCAACATCGACTATGCGCGCTGGTTCGGCCTGAAGCCCGAGCAGATGCTCGGCCGGCACGCGCGCGACTTGCTCGGCGTCGAGCGCTACGAGCAGCTGCTGCCGATGGCCAACGACGTGTTGCGCGGCAACGCGCACCGCGTCGAGCTCGACGCGCGCTCGCCCACCGGCAAGGTGTTGCCTGCGCTCGCGCAATACGTGCCCGACGCGCGCGACGGCGCGGTGCACGGCTTCTTCGTGCTGGTCACCGACATCAGCCAACTGAAGGACGTGCAGGCGCGGCTGCGCGACATGAACGTCGAGCTGACCGAGGCGCGCGACCGCGCCGAGGCGGCCACGCGCGCCAAGAGCGCGTTCCTGGCGAACATGAGCCACGAGATCCGCACGCCGATGAACGCGGTGATCGGGCTGGCGCACCTGCTGCGCCGCGACGACCCGCGCCCGTCGCAGGCCGACCGGCTCGACAAGATCCACGACGCGGCGCGCCACCTGTCGCAGGTGATCGACGACATCCTCGACCTGTCGAAGATCGAGTCGGGCAAGCTGACGCTGGAGCACACCAACTTCTCGCTGCGCGCGCTGCTGCGCCGCGCCGAGGCGATGGTCGCCGAGCGCGCGCGCGTCAAGGGGCTCACGATCACGCTCGACGACGGCGCGGTGCCTGACCGCCTGCGCGGCGACCCAACGCGGCTGTCGCAGGCCCTGCTCAACCTGCTGAGCAACGCCGTCAAGTTCACCGACAGTGGCAGCATCGGCATGGCGGTGCAGGCGCTCGACGACGGCGACAACGCGCTGCGCGTGCGCTTCACGGTCACCGACACCGGTATCGGGATCGAGCCCGACCAGATCGACAAGCTGTTCTCGGCCTTCCAGCAGGCCGACAGCAAGACCACGCGCCGCTTCGGCGGCACCGGCCTCGGGCTGGCGATCACGCGCCACCTGGCGCAGTTGATGGGCGGCGACGCCGGCGTGGAGAGCGAGCCCGGGCAAGGCAGCTGCTTCTGGTTCGAGGCGCGGCTCGAGCTCGCGCAGGAGCACACCGGCGACACCGTGTTCGGCCAAGAGCTCGAGTCGCACGCCGGCGAGTCGCTGCGCACGCTGGAGGCGCGTCTGCGCGCGCAGCACGCGGGCGCACGCATCCTGCTCACCGAAGACAACGCCGCCAACCTCGAGGTGGCGCTCGAATGGCTGCGCGCGGTGGCGCTGCACGTCGATGTGGCGCTCACCGGCGAAGAGGCGGTGCAGGCGGCGCGCGCCAACCGCTACGACCTGATCCTGATGGACGTGCAGCTGCCGGGCATCGATGGCCTGCAGGCCACGCGCGAGATCCGAGCGCTGGCGCTGCACCGCGAGACGCCGGTGCTGTCGATGACTGCCAATGCGTTCGGCGAAGACCGCCTCGCCTGCGAGCAGGCCGGCATGCAAGACCACATCGTCAAGCCGGTCGACCCCGAGCTGCTGTACGGCACGCTGCTGCGCTGGCTGGCGCGCGGTGCGGCCTCGGCGCCGGCGCCCGCCGCGGCCCCTGCGAACGCTGCGCGCGCGCCCGCGCTGGGCGCCCGCGACGGCGCCCCTGCACGCGTGAGCGACACGGTGCAAGGCCTTGACGAGTCGGTGCTGCCGCGTCTGTTCGCCGGCCGCACGGATGTCTACGAGCGCGTGCTGCGCCAGTTCACCACCACCTATCGCGACGGCCTCGCGGTGCTGAACGCGCCGCTGTCGCACGACGCGCTCGACACTGCGCGGCGCCAGGCGCATTCGTTGAAGGGCGCCAGCGCCGCGATCGGTGCCAACGCACTGTCGGCGCACGCGGCCTCGTTCGAGCGCGACGTGATCGACGGCGTCGCGCTGCACGAGCTCCACGCCGGCGCGCAGTCGCTGTCGCGCGAGCTCGCGCACGTGGTGGGGACGATCGATGCGCGGCTGGTGGGCGACGCCGCGCGGCCGGTGGCCCCGGCGCCCGACCCGGTGTGGCTGGAGACCGAGCTCGACCGCCTCGAGGAGCTGATCGAGAAAGCCGACTTCGCGGCGCTCAATCGCTTTCGCGAGCTGCAGGACGCGCTGCAAGGCCCGCTGCAGTCGGGCAGCCGGCGCGTGCGCGGCCTGTTGCAGCGCTTCGAGTTCGCGCAGGCGCTGCAGGTGCTGCGGCAGCTGCGCGCGGCGCAGCGCGACAGCCACCGCGTCGGCGCCTGACACGCTGCGGCACTACGTCACGCGCCCGCGGCGACGCCGTGGCGCGTGCGCCGCACGCGGCGCGCGGCGAGCGTGTGGGATTCAACGGCCGGCAGCACGATGCATGGGCCACCCCCCGGCGAGGGGGCAGGCAAGCGCAGGGTGGAAGCCTACCGTGGCGACATCGACACCACGACTGCGGAGAGATCCATGGCGCCGTCCACCACCCACCGCCTGCTGAGCTCAGCCACGATCCTGCTCGCGCTCGCCGGCGCGGCGGCCGTGGCAGCCCCGACCGATGTGGTCTGGGTCGACAACGAGAGCTTCACGCTCGCCGGTTGCGCCGGCAGCGACGAACTGCCCGGCAGCGAAGACCCGCAAGCCCTGATGCGCACGCTGCGCGAGCGCGGCCTGGCCGACGCTGCAGTGCGCCTCGGCGCCAAGCAACCCGCCAGTGCGACTTTGACGCCGATCAGCGCCTCCTGGCGTTGCGACGGCGCGCCGTCGTCGGTGGTGTATCGCCTGTCGACCGTCGACCGCGGCGGCCAGGTCTCGACCAGCCACATGGTGAGCCGCCTGCCCGTGCCGTCGATTCCGGTGGCGTCGAACCGCTGAGCACGTCGAACCGCTGAGCACGTCGAAACGCGCGGCGCGGGGACGCGCCGCGCGCGGCTATGCTGGCGCCCGATGACGCATGGCCCCTCCAACCGCCGCAGTGCTGCCGAACAAGCCAAGCTCGACGCTGCGATGTCGACGCTGTTCGAGCAGCAGATCCGCTTCAACCAGGTGCTCGGGCTCAAGCTCACAGGCTACGGCCCGCCGGGCCCGACGCTGCGCTTCGAGATGCGGCCCGAGCTGATCGGCCACTACCTCTACGGCCGCCTGCACGGCGGCGTGATCTCGGCCACGCTCGATGCCACCGGTGGCCTCGCGCTGATGTGGGCGATCGGCGAGAAGCACGCCGACGAATCGGCCTCGCAGGTGATGCAGCGCTTCTCGCGACTCGGCACGATCGACCTGCGCGTCGACTACCTGCGTCCGGGCCTGGGCAAGCACTTCATCGCCAGCGCCGAGGTGGTGCGCCTGGGCGGCCGCGTCGGCACCACGCAGATGCGACTGGTCAACGACGACGGCACGCTGATCGCCACCGCCGCCGCGGCCTACGTGGTCAGTTGAAGGGCCAGTAGCGTCCCTCGCGCCAAGCCGCCTGAGGTGCGAAGTTGACGCGGCGGCGCTCGACGATCTGCTCGACATACGGCGTGTCGGTGCCCTGGCCGTAGCGCCAGCCCGCGCCCTCGATGCGCCCTTCCACCAACTCGTAGCCCATCAACGCCAGCACGCGGTCGCCGAGAAAGATCGGCCGCGCGTTGCCGTACCAGTCGACGCAGCTGGCCTGGCAGTTGTCGTCGCGCGCCGCGCCCTCGCCCGCGCGCAGCTGGCCCAGCGCGCTGAAGCGCAGATCGCGGTTGCGCAAGAACAGCACCGACGCCGAGCCCTGCGTCCCGGCGTGGACGCCGTGGCGCCGGCTGCCCGGGCCCAGCACCGGCAGGCCGAGCAGGCCTTCGTCGTCCTTGAGCGGGCGGTAGAAGAACCCGTGCGTGCGCGTCTCGCCCTGTGCGACGCCGGGCTGCGCATGGCGGCCGGCCAGGCTGGCCTCGCCGCGCGTCAGGCGCAGCGCGCTGAAATGCAGGTCGGCGCCGCGCGAGCCCACCAGCAGCGCGTCGCGGCCAAGGGCCTCGATGCGTTCCACTGCATGGCCAGGCGCCAGGGCGACTGCGTCGGCACTGGATGCATAACGCATTGCCCAGGCGGACGCGCTGCCCTCGGCCCTGCCACCCCACACCAGCCAGTCGCCGACGAAGCGGTTCTGCAGCGCACCGCCCGCCGCGTCGGGCACGCGCCGGTAGTGCTCGCGCCGCGCGGCGCCGCGGCCGTCGCCGAACTCGGCCAGCGGCACGCGCAGCAGCGCCATCGCGCCCTGCGTGAACTCGCTGCCCCACATCCCCTCGCCACGGCCGGCGGCCCTCAAGAGCACGTTCAAGTGGCCGGCCTCCTCGAGGAACGACATCTGATCGATCGGCACGCCGGCGGTCTTCAGCGCGCTCGGCGCCGCGCCGTCCAGCGGCAGCCGGAACACCGCCGACAGCGTGCGCGGCGGCTCGGTGCGTGGCCCGGGCACCCCAGGCGCGCGGCGCCAGGTGTTGGTCCACACGTAGACCGAGCCCTGCGAGACGTAGAACACGCGCCCTGCCGGTCCCAATACCGCGGTGGATTCGCAGCGCAGATCGTCGCCGCCGAGCTCGCAGCTCGTCACCGTGTGCAGCGCCAACGCCTCGCCCGGCTCGAACTCGTCGTCGGTGCGGTAGACGCGCGTGGCGGGCAGGATGCGCTGGAAACCCGACGCGTCGGACTCACCCTGCCAGCGCCGCAGCGCCGGAAACTGCTGCCACGGCTGCGCCTGCCACGGCGACAGCAGCGTCGGCGTGTAGAAGATCAACTTGCGGCCGATGAGCCGGCTCGCGTAGTTGCGCGAGCTGTAGTAGTCGAACGAGCGCAGATGATGCGTCGCGCGATAGCGCAAGCTGCCGTCGCTGCCGAGCTCGAACAGGCCGATCTCGGTGCCGCCACGCGCATACGAGTAGCCGACCACCACCACGTCGCGGCCCGACACCAGCAGCTCGTCGTACCACGCGCCCTGCGGGCTCGCGCCCGGCGCATAGGCGTCGAGCGCCGCCACCGGCTGCAGCGCGTCGTCGCCGATCCGCACGCTGAACAGCCGCCCGCGCCGCAGCACGATCAGAAAGTCGCCGGCGCGCTTGACGATGCCGCCCTCGTCGACCCCGGCGCTCTGCACGTTGGTGATCGAGTCGGCCGCGGCCTGGGCCAGCGCTGCGGGCGCGGCGGGGGCGGCCATGCTCTTGGCCGCCTCGGCTCCCAGGTTGCCCGGGCCGGACGCCTCGCGCGGTTCGGCCACCTGCCGCTGCGAACGCTGCTGCCAGCGCTCGAGCGCCTGGCGCATCTGCGCTTCGCTGTCGTACGGCGTCAAGTGGCTGGACGGCTCGGCACGGCTGGCGGGGGCCAGCGCGCTGCTGGAAGCGGCCAGGGCCAGGCTGCGGGTCAGGAAGGTGCGACGGGGAATCGTCATGGGGGGCTCCGCGGGCGGTGAAAACGGCGCCGGCCGCGCCGCTGGGGCGGTTGCAACCGGCCTGCGTTGAACGGGCACCGACCCGGGACGGGGTTAAACCACGGACGTGTCCCGGTTGCTGGCAAGAACTTTATTGAGAAATATTCGTGTTTAGATTAGACTTCCCGCCAGTACCACCCCACACCGACCCGCGCGCCATGATCGTCTGCCTCTGTCACCGGGTTTCCGACCGCGACATCGAGCGCGCGGTGGGCTCTGGCACGCACTGCTTCGAGGTGCTGCAGGACGAGACGCGCCTCGCGTCGTCGTGCGGGTGCTGCCTCGACTGCGCGCGCGAAGTGTTCGACGCCGCGCTGGCCGCACCATGCGCCCGGCGCATCCCGATCGCAGCGGTAGCCACCGCCGAGCCATGAGCCGCGGCCGCGCGCGTGCCCTGGTGTGCGGGGCCGTGCTGGCATTCGCCTTGGCCGGCTGCGGCGGCAGCACGTCGCCCGACGACGCGACCGCCGACACGCCGTTGTCCGATCAGGCCGCGCTCGGCGAGCTGATCTTCAAGGACGAGTCGCTGTCGGCTTCGGGCCGCCAGGCCTGCGCAAGCTGCCACGTCCAGAGCAACGGCCACTCGCCCGACAACGCGCTGCCGGCGCAACTCGGGGGCCCGCTGATGGACCGGCAGGGCGGCCGCAGCGCCCCGTCGGCGCGCTACCTGGCGTTCAACACCGATTTCTTCTTCGACGGCGAGGGCACGCCCACCGGCGGCTTCTTCTGGGACGGCCGGGCAGCGTCGCTGCAGCGCCAGGCGCACGAGCCGTTCCTCAACCCGGCGGAAATGGCCAACGCCGACGCCGCCGACGTGGTGGCCAAGCTGGCGCGCGCGCCGTACGCGGCGGAGTTCAAGCGTCTCTACGGCGCCGACATCCTCACGCGGCCGAGCGACGCATTCGAGCGCATCGCGCTCGCGCTGCAGCGCTACCAGCTCGAGGACGCAGAGTTCCGCACCTTCAGTAGCAAGTACGACGCGTTCCTGCGCGGCCAGGTGCAGCTCAGCGCGCAGGAGCAGCGCGGGATGGCGCTGTTCAACTCGCCGAGCAAGGGCAATTGCGCCGGCTGCCATCCGTCGGCCAAGGGCGCCGACGGCAGCCACCCGTTGTTCACCGACTTCACCTACGACAACCTGGGCGTGCCGCGCAACATGGAGCTGGCCCAGAACGCCGACCCGGCGTTCTACGACCTCGGGCTGTGTGCCCGCCCGGCCGGCGATCTCAGCGCGCGCAGCGACCTGTGCGGCGCCTTCAAGGTGCCGTCGCTGCGCAACGTGGGGTTGCGCAAGGTGCTCTTCCACAACGGTTTCTTCAAGTCGCTGAAGAGCGCCCTCACCTTCTATGTGCAGCGCGACACCAACCCGGAGAAGTGGTACCCGCTGAAGTCCGACGGCAGCGTCGACAAGTTCAACGACCTGCCCGAGGCCTACCAGGCCAACGTGAACACCACCGAGGCCCCGTACAACCGGCAACTCGGCGACGTGCCCGCCTTGAGCGATGCCGAGATCGACGACGTCATCGCCTTCCTGCAAACGCTGACCGACGGCTTCACGCCGTGACCGGCGCCCAGCTCGCGCAACCAACCAATACCAACAAACGAGGAGCACCGTGTTGCCCCGCATCCGACCGACCCGCAGTGTCGTGGCGTGCACGCTGGCCACCGCGATGGCGAGCGCATTCGCGCAGGCGCCCACGCCGACCGAGGCCGAACTGGCGCGCAAGCTCGACCAGCTGGCCGCCGAGCTGGCCGCGGTGAAGGCGCAGCTGGCGGCGCTACAGCAGCAGCGCGCCGCGCAGGCGCAGGCGCCTGCGGCATCGGCGCCCGCTGCCACCGCGGCCGTGCCGGCGGCAACCGAGCCAGAAACACCGACCGCACCGGCCACTGTGTTCTCCGGTTATGCCGAGCTCAACTACAACCGTCCGACCAAGCAGACCGAGAACACGCAAGCCGACCTGCGGCGTTTCGTGCTGGGCCTGTCGCACCGCTTCAGCCCGACCACCAAGATGGTCGGCGAGCTGGAGGTCGAGCACGGCGTGAGCTCCGCCTCCGACCCCGGAGAGGTGGCGCTCGAGCAGGCCTACATCGAGCACCAGCTCGGCCGCACCTGGGGCGTGCGCGGCGGCCTGTTCCTGATTCCGATCGGCCTGCTGAACGAGTCGCACGAACCCACCGCGTACTACGGTGTCGAGCGCAACTTCGTCGAGACCGCGATCATCCCGACCACCTGGCGCGAAGGCGGCGTGCAATTGATCGGCCAGTACGGCAACGGCATCACGCTGCAGACCGGCCTGTCCACCGGCTTCGACCTCAGCAAGTGGGACGCCACCTCCACCGAAGGCCAGGAGTCGCCGCTCGGTTCGATCCACCAGGAGATGGCGCTCGCGAAGGCGCACGATCTGTCGGTGTTCGGTGCGCTCAACTGGCGCGGCATCCCGGGGCTCCTGCTGGGTGGCGGCGTGTTCGCCGGCAACGCCACGCAGGGCCAGACCCCGACCAGCTCGCGCGTCACCTTGTGGGACGCGCACGCGCGCTGGACGCCAGGCCGCTGGGACCTGAGTGCGCTCTACACGCGCGGCACGATCTCCAACACCGCGGCGCTCAACGCGCCGCTGGTGGGCAACCCGTCGCTGATCCCGAGCGCGTTCGACGGCTACTACGTGCAAGGCGCCTACAAGGTGTGGATGCAGCAGGACTACGCCCTCGCCCCGTTCGTGCGCTGGGAACGCTTCAACACCGGCAAGAGCTACGCCGACCTCGGCCCCGGCCTGACGCCGTCGCCGCTGCCGACCGAGACCGTGTGGACCGCCGGCGCCAATTTCCAGGTGACGCCGGGCGTCGTCGTGAAGGCCGACTACCAGTGGTTCAGCGTCAACAAGGACGCCAACCGCTTCAACCTCGGCCTGGGGTGGGCCTTCTGATGCCTCGCATCGACAGCGCAACCGGCGTGGTGGTGACGCTCACCACCGCGGTCGCGCTGGCGCCGACCGCGGCGTTCGCAGTCGACTACATGAGCGCCGACGAGGCGGCCAAGCTGATGTTCCCGCAGGCCGACCGCTTCGAGGTGCGCACGCTGACGCTCGACGCGGCGCAGCTGCAGCAGCTGCAGGCCGCCGGCGTCGCACCGCGCTCGGCACGCTGGCAGGTTCGCGTGGCGCAACGCGACGGCACGACCCTCGGCTACGTGGTGGTCGACGACGTGATCGGCAAGTTCGAGCTGATCAGCTACGCGGTGGGGATCGGCAGCGACGGCGCGATCCGTCAGGTGGAGGTGCTGTCGTACCGCGAGAGCCACGGCCACGAGATCCGGCTGCCGGCGTGGCGCAAGCAGTTCGTCGGCAAGGATGCGTCGGCGCCGCTGCGCGTCGGCGACGACATCGCCAACATCAGCGGCGCCACGCTGAGCTGCAGCCACGTCACCGAAGGTGTCAGGCGCATCGTCGCGGTGATCGACCTGGCGCGCCATCTGGGGACGCTGACATGAGCGATCTCCACCACGTCGCGCACGCGGTACGGCGCGCCCGGCCGCTGCTCGGCACGCTGGTCGAGGTGGGCGTGTGCGACGCGCGCCACGACGACGCAGGGCGCGCCTGCGAAGCGGCGTTCGACGCGATCGCCGAGGTGCAGCGCTGCCTGTCGCGCTTCGACCCGGCGAGCGATATCGCGCGCTTCAACGCGCTGGCGGCCGGCGCGTCGATCGACGTGCGCGGCGACACCGCGTGCGTGCTGTCGGCAGCGCGCCAATTGTTCGACGACAGCGACGGCGTGTTCGACGTGTCGCTCGGCCGCGGCGCGGGCTGGGTGCTGCGCGCGCAGCGGTTGCACAAGCTGCAGCGCGACACGCACATCGACCTCGGCGGCATCGGCAAGGGCCATGCGGTGGACCGTGCGGTGCAGGCGCTGCTGCGCGCCGGCTGCGCTGCGGGCTGGGTCAACGCCGGCGGCGACCTGCGCAGCTTCGGCCACGCCAGCGTCGCGATCCATCTGCGCGACGAGCAGCGTGGCGGGGTGGTGGCGTTCGGCCGCCTGCGCGCGCGCGCGTTCGCGACCAGTTGCTTCGACATCGACGCGCGCTCGCAGCTGTGGCACACGCGGCCCGAGCGGCGCCCACGCGCGCACGTCAGCGTCGCCGCGCCGTCGTGCCTGATGGCCGACGCGCTGACCAAGGTGGTGGCGGCCAGCGGCGACCCGCAGCACGCGCTGCTGGCGCGCCATCAGGCGCAGGCCTGGCTCCATTGACGACAAGAGACGCAGATGGTCCGGCCCAGCGCACTGCACCTGTCGTGGCACCAACGGTGGTTGGTGCACACCAGCGGCTGGCTGCTGCTGGGGAGCGGCCTCGCCTGGCTCGGCGTGCACTACCTGGCGGGTGCCGGTGCCGGGCTGCTGCCGCATCCGCTGGAAGCCTGGGCGCTGCGCGCGCATGCGCTGGCGGCGTGGCTGGCGGCGTTCGCGCTGGGCGAGATCGCTGCCGGCCACATTCCGCGCGGCTGGCACACGACGACGCGGCGACGCAGCCATGGCCAGCGCAGGCTCGGGGTCACGCTGTGCGCGCTGGCGCTGGCGCTGGTGCTGAGCGGCTATGCGTTGATGTACTGGGTGCCCGAGCCCGCGCACGCGGCCTGGGGCTGGGCGCACACCCTGCTCGGCGTGGTGATGGCCGCGGTGCTGATCGTGCACGGGCTCGGCGTGCTGCATCGGAGGCCTGCATGACCACCGTGGCACTCACCGAACTGGCCACCGGCCAGCGCGGTGTGATCGCGCGCGTGCAGGCCAGCGGCGAGCTGGTCGATGCCGCCACCGTGCAGCGCTTGAACGAGCTCGGCTTCCTGCCCGGAGAACCGGTGCGCGTGGTGCAGCGCGGACCGGGTGGCCGCGAGCCGATCGCGGTGCAGGTGGGCGACACGCTGTTCGCGCTGCGCTTCGTCGAAGCGCATTGCGTCGACGTGCAACCGGAGGTGGATCATGTCTGACCTTTCGCATCCGGCGCGCATGCGGCTGCAGGCCGGTGCCACCGTCGCGCTGGTGGGCAACCCCAACTGCGGCAAGACGGCACTGTTCAATCTGCTGACCGGTGCGCGCCAGAAGGTCGCCAACTACGCCGGTGTCACGGTGGAGCGCAAGGTCGGCAGTGCGCGGCTCGCCAACGGCGCGCAGGTGCAGGTGATCGATCTGCCCGGCACCTACAGCCTCACGCCGGCCACCCCCGACGAGCGCATCACGCTCGAGGTGATCGCGGGCCAGCGCGCCGGCGAGGCGCAGCCCGACCTGATCGTCGCGGTGGTCGACGCCACCAATCTGCGCATGAACCTGCGGCTGGTGCTCGAGCTCAAGCAGCTCGGCCGCCCGATCGTGGTGGCGCTCAACATGGCCGACGTCGCGCAGGCCAAGGGCCTGGGCATCGACACGCAGCGGCTGGCCAGCGAGCTCGGCTGCCCGGTGGTGCGCACGGTGGGCGTGCGCCACAACGGGCACGCGCAGCTGATCGAGTTGCTGTCGACGCAGGAGCTGCCGACGCCGCAGCAACGGCCCGCCAGCATGCCGTCGATGCTGGCGTCGCACAACACCGCCGAGCTGCAGCGCGAGGTGCGTCGCATCCTGGCGGCGGCCGCGCCGCGCGCGATGCAGGTCGAGCGCTTCCAGCACCGCATCGATGCGCTGGTGATGCACCCGGTGTGGGGGCTGGCGCTGCTGGCGGTGGCGCTGTTCCTGATCTTCCAGGCGGTCTTCTCGTGGGCCACCGTGCCGATGGACGCGATCAAGGCGGGCATGGCGTGGCTCGGCTCGGCGGTGACCGGTGCGATGGCCGACGGCCCGCTGCGCAGCCTGCTGGTCGACGGCGTGATCGCCGGCGCCGGCAGCGTGCTGGTGTTCCTGCCGCAGATCATCATCCTGTTCTTCTTCATCCTGCTGCTCGAGGACTCCGGCTACCTGCCGCGCGCCGCATTCCTGCTCGACACGGTGATGGGCAAGGTCGGGCTGTCGGGTCGCGCATTCATCCCGCTGCTGTCGAGCTTCGCCTGCGCGATCCCCGGCATCATGGCCACGCGCACCATCGCCAATCCGCGCGACCGGCTGGTGACGATCCTGATCGCGCCGCTGATGACCTGCTCGGCGCGGCTGCCGGTGTACGCGCTGCTGATCGGTGCCTTCGTGCCCGAGCGCGACGTCGGGCCGTTCAACCTGCGCGGCCTGACGCTGTTCGCGCTCTACGTGGCTGGTGTGGTGTCGGCGATGGCGGTGGCCTGGGTGCTCAAGCGCCGCTGGCTGAAGAGCCGCTACCAGCCGCTGATGCTGGAGTTGCCGCCGTATCGCATGCCGGGGCTGCGCAACCTGGCGATCGGCCTGCTCGAACGCGCGCGCATCTTCCTGCGCCGCGTCGGCGGCATCATCTTCGCGCTGATGGTGGTGCTGTGGTTCCTGTCGAGCTTCCCGGCGCCGCCCGACGGCGCCACCGGCCCGGCGATCCAGTACTCGATCGCCGGCTGGCTCGGCCAGGGCCTGCAACACCTGTTCGCGCCGATCGGCTTCAACTGGCAGATCTCGATCGCGCTGGTGCCGGGGCTGGCGGCGCGCGAAGTGGCGGTGGGCGCGCTCGGCACCGTCTACGCGCTGTCGGCTGCCGGCGACTCGGTGGCGCAGAGCCTGACCCCGGTGATCGCCAACACCTGGTCGCTCGCCACCGCCTATGCCCTGCTGGCGTGGTACGTGTTCGCGCCGCAATGCCTCTCGACGCTCGTGGTCGTCAAGCGCGAGACCAACAGCTGGCGTTACCCTCTGATCATGGCGGGGTACCTGTTCGCGCTGGCCTACGTGGCCGCCTTCGTCACCTACCGCGTCGCGTTGGCGCTCGGGGCAGGTGCATGAGCGTTGCGCGCTCCTGGCGCAGGCCCTTGCTCCGCGCCGAGCCCGGCGCAGCGCGCTGCTTCAAGAGGGCCCTGTGACCGTGCAGTGGGTCGCGGTGTCGATCATCGTGCCGCTGTGCACGCTGTACGCGGTCTGGAACCTGATGGGTGCCGGCGCGCGCCGGCGCGTCGTGTCGTGGCTGGCGACGCTGCCGTGGCCCGCCGCGTGGCAGCAACGCCTGGCCCGACGACAGGCCGGCGCGTCGGCGTGCGGCTGCGATGGCTGCGACAACGCGGCCGATGGCCGCAAGGCGGAGCCCGGCGCGCCGTCGATCGTGCGCGTGCATCGCCGCATGCGGTAGCCGTCGGCGCAGTGGCCGCGCCGACGACATCGCGCGGTGTTCGCGCGGCGCTTGCCCGTCGTCAACGCGCCGCGCGCGATCGCGCCGGATGATCGGCGGACCTCACCCCTCACGAGCGCCACCAATGCCCACCGCCCGCGTGCTGCTGATCCAGGGCCACCCCGATCCGGCCGGTGGCCACTTCGGCCATGCGCTCGCGCACGCCTACGGCGGCGCGGCGCGCGGTGCCGGCCACGCGGTGCGCGAGATCGACGTCGCGCAGCTCGACTTCCCGCTGCTGCGCAGCCAGCACGCCTGGACGCACGAGGCGGTGCCCGGCGCGTTGGCACCGGCGCAGGAGGCGATCCAGTGGGCGAATCACCTCGTGTTCTTCTTTCCGTTGTGGCTCGGCGGCATGCCGGCGCTGCTGAAGGGCTTTCTCGAGCAGGTGGCCCGGCCGGGCTTCGCACTCGCGCGCGACGCCAAGAACCCGCTCAAGGCCAGGCTGCTGCAGGGGCGCTCGGCGCGCCTGGTGGTGACGATGGGCATGCCTGCGCTGGTGTACCGCTACTACTTCCGCGCGCACAGCATCAAGGCGCTGGAGCGCAACATCCTCGGCTTCGTCGGCATCGCGCCGATCGAAGAGACGCTGATCGGATCGGTCGAGTCTCTCGACGACGCCGCGCGAGCGCGCTGGCTCGACAAGCTGTGCGCGCTCGGCCGCGCCGCAGGCTGACGGCGCGCGCCGACGCGATCCCGATCACGCTGTGCGCGCCGCCGCGCGCAGAGCGTGCGGTACGATTGCCATTCGTCGCGGCGCGTTGGGCCGCCTTCACGGAGCCCGTCCATCGTGCTGGTCGTCTGCCTCGATCTCGAAGGCGTGCTGGTGCCCGAGATCTGGATCGCGTTCGCCGAGCGCACCGGCATCGCTGCGTTTCGCCGCACCACGCGCGACGAGCCCGACTACGACAAGCTGATGCGCTACCGCATCGCATTGCTGCACGAGCATGGGCTGAAGCTGCCCGACATCCAGCGCGTGATCGGCGCCATGCAGCCGCTGGCGGGCGCGCGCGAGTTCCTCGACGACCTGCGGGCGCGCTACCAGGTGCTGATCCTGTCGGACACGTTCTACGAGTTCGCCGATCCGCTGATGCAGCAGTTGGGGCGTCCCACGCTGTTCTGCCACCGGCTGATCGCCGACGTCGACGGCCGCATCGTCGACTACCAGTTGCGTCAGCCCGAGCAGAAGCGCCACGCCGTCATCGCGTTGAAGAGCCTGAATTTCAAGGTCATGGCAGCCGGCGATTCGTACAACGACACCGGCATGCTGGGGGCCGCCGACGTGGGCTTCTTCATCCACCCGCCGGAGTCGATCGTGGCTCAGTTCCCGCAGTTTGAAGTGACGCGCTCGTTCGCCGAGTTGAAAGCTGCGTTGGATGCGGCTGCGGCAAGACTGTCGAGCTGACATGTCCGCGCGCCCGATCGAACTGCTGGCACCGGCGCGCGACGCCGACATCGGCATCGAGGCCGTCAACCACGGTGCCGACGCGGTGTACATCGGCGGCCCGGCGTTCGGTGCGCGCGACAAGGCGCCCAACGCGCTGCCCGACCTCGAGCGCCTGGTGCGCCACGCGCACCGCTACCACGCGCGCATCTACGTCACGCTGAACACGATCCTGCGCGACGACGAGCTCGAGCGCGCGCGCCGCCAGGCGTGGGACCTCTACCACCTGGGCATCGACGCGCTGATCGTGCAGGACATGGGGCTGCTGCAGATCGACCTGCCGCCCATCCAGCTGCACGCCAGCACGCAGTGCGACACGCGCACCCCCGAGAAGGCGCGCTTCCTGCAGGACGCGGGCTTCTCCAAGATCATCCTGGCGCGCGAGCTGTCGCTCGAGCAAATCCGCGACGTGCGCGCGCAGGTCGACCGTGCGACGCTGGAGTTCTTCATCCATGGCGCGCTGTGCGTCGCCTATTCGGGCCAGTGCTTCATCAGCCACGCGCACACCGGACGCAGCGCCAACCGTGGGAGTTGTTCGCAGGAGTGCCGGCTGCCCTACACGGTGACCGATTCGCAGGGCCGCGTGATCGCGCACGAGAAGCACGTGCTGTCGATCAAGGACAACGACCAGAGCGCCAACTTGGGCGCCCTGGTCGACGCCGGCGTGCGCAGCTTCAAGATCGAAGGCCGCTACAAGGACCTGGGCTACGTCAAGAACGTCACCGCGCACTACCGGCGGCTGCTCGACGCGCTGCTCGAGACACGCGGCGATCTGCGGCGTGCCTCGTCGGGCCGCACCACGTTCGGCTTCACGCCCGATCCGCAGCGCAACTTCAATCGGGGCGCCACCGACTACTTCGTCAACGGCCGCACCGACGACCTCGGTGCCTTCGACAGCCCCAAGCACGCCGGGCTGGCCGTGGGCCACGTGACGCGCGTCGGCGCGACCCACCTCGAGGTCGTGCTCGGCGCCGCTGCAGGCACGCTCAGCAACGGCGACGGCCTGACCTACTTCGATCTCCAAAATAACCTGGTGGGCTTGCAGGTCAATACCGCCACCGCGCTGGACAACGGCCTGTGGCGCGTTCAAGCGAACGAGCCGATCGCGTCGCTGAAGGGCATGCGCGCCGGTACGCAGCTGAACCGCAACCGCGACATGGCCTGGGATCGTTTGCTTGCCAAAAAGAGCGCCGAGCGCCGCATCGGCGTGTCGATGCGCCTGACCGACACGCCCGAGGGGTTGGCGCTGCAGCTCACCGACGACGACGGCGTGCACGCCAGCGCGCGCGCTGCGCTGGCCAAGCAGCCGGCGCACCAGGCCGCGCGCGTCGAGGCCGGCGTGCGCGAGCACCTGGCCAAGCTCGGCAACACGATCTTCGAGGTGCGCGCGATCGAGGTCGCGTTCGCGCAGCCGTGGTTCGTGCCGGCCAGCGTGCTCAACGGGCTGCGCCGCGACGCCATCGCCGCGCTCGAATCGGCGCGCGTGGCAGCGCTGAAGCGCCCCGCACGCGCCGCCGCGGTCGAGCCGCCGGTGCCCTACCCCGGCGATGCGCTGACCTATCTGGACAACGTCTACAACCACGCGGCGCACGACTTCTACGTGAAGCACGGCGTGCGCATCATCGACGCCGCCTACGAGAGCCACCAGGAGCTGGGCGAAGTCAGCCTCATGATCACCAAGCACTGCGTGCGCTGGTCGCTCAGCCTGTGCCCCAAGCAGGCCAAGGGCGTCACGGGGGTGCAGGGCACGATCCGCGCCGAACCGCTGACGATGACCAGCGGCGGCGACACGCTGACGTTGCGCTTCGACTGCAAGCCGTGCGAGATGCACGTGGTGGGCCGCATCAAGCGCCACGTGCTGAACGACGCGCCGGCACAACCGATCACCTTCTACCGCGCGCGCAAGGCGGTGGCGGCGTGAGCCGCCGCCCCGCGCCCGCGCGCGCCCTCGCGCGCCGATGCGCAGCGCGCGCCGCCGCGTGGGCGCCGCGTTGACGGCGCTGCGGCGCGGCGCGCTGACGCTCGCCCTGCTGGCGGCCGGCGCGGCGCAAGCACAGCCCACGGCGCCCTTAGCGCCGGCCGGTGTGCCCACGGCCGCAGCGAGCGCACCCGGTGCGCCGAGCACGCCGCCTGGGCCCGACGCTCCCGCGGGGCCCGACGCGCCGGCGCCGGAGTCGCCGAAGGGCGAGACACCGAGGACCGAAGCCCCGAAGTCCGACACGCCGAAGGGCGACGCCAAGGGCGATTCGCCCAAGCCCTCGCCACCCGAAGGTGGCGCCGACCCGCAGCGCGTCGAAGTCACCGGCGGCCGCGCCAGCGACACCGAGCAGCGCCGCCAGTCGACGGTGTCGAAGATCGTGATCGGCCGCGAGGAGATCGAGCGCCAGGGCGACTCCACGCTCGGCGAGATCCTGAAGCGGCTACCTGGCGTCACGCTCGGTGGACCGCCGGGGCGCGGCGGACAGATCCGCTTTCGCGGTCTGGGCGCCGGCTACACGCAGATCCTGCTCGATGGCGATCGCGTGCCGCCGGGCTTCTCGATCGACTCGCTGAGCCCCGAGCAGATCGAGCGCATCGAGATCCTGCGCGCGCCCACCGCCGAGACCGGCGCGCGCGCCATCGGCGGCACCATCAACATCATCACGCGCGAGGGCTACGCCCGAAAACTCAACGACGTGAAGGTCGGCGCGCAGTACGACAGCGATCACGGCGGTGCCGGCTTCAACTGGACGCGCAACGACAAGCTCGGCGACGACTGGATCCTCAACACGTCGCTGTCGGTGCTGGGCGGCAAGCAGGAGAGTTTTTCCAGCACCACCACCACCGACGTCGACCTCGCCGGCGGCGCCGTGACGCGGCTGTCGGAGGAGACCAGCTCGGCGATCGAGCGCCGCCAGAGCGTGCATCTGGCCACGCGCGCGCAGTACCAGAACCAGGGCAACGCCGGCTTCCTGGCGCCGTTCATCGTCGCGTCGCAGGGTCACAGTGACCGCTTCAGCACCTTCAGCCAGCCGATCGGCAACGACCCGCCGGCGCCGTACGACCACGCGGTGTCGGCCACCGACTGGGAGTATTCGCTGCTGCGCCTGCTCGGCCAGTGGCGCCATCGGCTGGGCGACGGCACGCGCCTGGAGTGGCGCGGCAACGGCGGCCAGTCGCGCAACGACGTGCACACGCTGCGCAACGAGTTCGACGCCGGCGAGACGCTGCTGGGCGTCGTCGACGACACCGCGAAGATCCGCGACCGCTCGTTGAGCCTCGGACTGAAGGCCTCCAAGCTGCTCGACAACGACCACAGCCTGGTGGGCGGCGTCGAAGGCGAAGGCGTGCGGCGCCTCGAGACGCGCGCCACGCTGCGCAATGGCGTGCCGCTGCTCACCGACTTCGGCGACAACCTCGAGGCGTCGAGTTCGCGCGCCGCGCTGTACGTGCAGGACGAGTGGGCCGTCGACCCGAACTGGGGTGCGCACGCCGGGCTGCGCTGGGAGGGCATCACCACCACCGGCACCGGCGAGAACGGACAGCAGCTCACCAACCGCAGCAGCGTGCTCTCGCCGCTGTTGCACGCGGTGTGGAAGCCGGTGCCCAACGGCCGCGACCAGATCCGCATGAGCCTGACGAGCAGCTACAAGGCGCCCACGTTGCAGAGCCTGCTGGCGAGGCCGGCGATCTCGCCGCGCTTTCCGACCATCGGCTGCGCCACCGACCCCGACTGCCCCAACACGCCGACTTCGCCCGACCGCGCCGGCAACCCCGACCTGAAGCCCGAGCTCGCCACCGGCGTCGACGTCGCGGCCGAGCGCTACCTGTCGGCCGGCGGCCTGCTGAGCGCCAACGTGTTCGTGCGCAGCATCCGCAACTACATGCGCAGCGTCACCACGCTCGAGGCGGTGTCGTGGTCGCCGGTGCCGCGCTGGGTGTCGCGGCCGCAGAACGTGGGCGATGCGTGGACCAGCGGGCTCGAGCTGGAAGCCAAGTTCCGCTTGAGCGAGGCGATGGCCGACGCGCCGCCGCTCGAGCTGCGCACCAACGTCAGCTTCTTCGATTCGCGCGTCAAGAGCGTGCCCGGGCCCGACAACCGGCTCGACCAGCAGCCGAAGATGACTGCCAACCTGGGCGCCGATTACCGTTTTCGCAGCCTGCCGCTGACGCTCGGCGGCAACCTCAACTTCACGCCCGGCTACGACACGCGGCTGTCTCAGGAGCAGACCGCGCAGGTGGGCGACAAGCTGGTGTTCGACGCCTATGCGCTGTGGACGTTCCAGCCCGGCGTCGCGCTGCGGCTGTCGGCCACCAACCTCGCGCCACGCGATTACACCACCGGCGGCGCGCTCGATTTCGAGTCGGCGCTCGGTGCCGCCACGCGCGAGACCTCGCGCACCGTGACCGCCACCTATACCCAGTGGCAACTGCGGTTGGAGCTCAAGCTGTAGGCTCGGTGCCTCACCACGGCAGGAGACGTCGATGCGCGGGGTCCGAGGAGCATGCGTGGCCGCTGCGGCAGCGCTGTGCGCGCTTGCGCAGGCGGCCGAGATCCGCGTGCTCAGTGCGGGCGCAGTGGAGCCCGGACTGCGCGTGGCGATTGCGCACCACGAGCAGGCCAGCGGCGATCGCGTGACGGTAACGTTGGCCGCGGCGCCGGCGCTGCGCGAGCGCTCGGCCAGCCGCGAGGCCGCCGCGGCGGCCAGCTACGACCTGCTGATCGCCCCGCAGGCGGTGCTCGACGCGGCCGCTGCCGCGGGCGTGGTGCGTGCGCAGCGCGCGCTGCTGGGCAGCGTCGGCATCGGCGTCGCGGTGCGCCCCGGCGCGCCGCTGCCCGACATCGCGACAGCCGATGCGCTGAAGGCGTCGCTGCTGAACGCCGAGTCGGTGATCTACAACCGCGCCAGCACCGGCATGCTGGTGGAGCGCATCGTGCGCGACCTCGGCATCGCCGACGCACTGGCCGCCAAAACCACGCGCGAAGCCGACGGCGCCGCGGTGATGAAGCACCTGCTGCAAGGCAGCGGCCGCGAGGTCGGGCTCGGCGCGATCACCGAGATCCTGCTGCACAAGGACCAGGGCCTGGTCTACGTGGGGCCGCTGCCGGCCGCGCTGCAGAGCAAGACCATCTATGCGGCCAGCGTCGCCGCG